>SDBT01005476.1_pt1 | contig 21289 bp, 26 predicted proteins | sample 2277101 | NCBI WGS metagenome assembly SDBT01 (sample SAMN10404973, study PRJNA504765) | marine sediment metagenome | isolation source: marine sediment core GS10_PC15, 103 cmbsf | place: Arctic Ocean: Southern Knipovich Ridge | collected 2010
CATTAAGTTGCCAACTTCCCCATATTCCGTGGGAAGCAAATGTCCATAGATATCCATAGTTGTGCTCGGTTTCGAATGTCCCAAAATCTTCGAAACGATGAACGGTGGAATGCTATGATTGAGGACTATCTCCCAATACAATCAAGTACTATCAAAATGAACTTAGGTATTTCACTGATTTTCTTGATTCAATTGGAGCAATAAGGATTGATGAGGTGACAGCAAATATCATTCGTCAGTATTTGTTGGGCCTCTCTGAACGAAGAAATAATGGTGGCTGTCATTCAGCATATCGTTGTATCAAAGCACTTCTCAATTGGTTTGAATTAGAGTTTGAAACTGAAGGATGGAAGAATCCTTGGAAATATTGGACACGCTTATGATTTGATGAATGAAACGGAGCAAGCTATCCTGAATCTAGATAATGCCATAGCAATCGCAAAAGAAATCGGAGACAGTTCCGGGGAAGCATGTGCAAGTTGGAATTTGGGAAAGGTTTATAAGAAACTCGGTAAGCTAGAAAGCGCAATCGCTGCAATGGAAGTTAGGATAAACTTTGAACGTAAAATTGGACATCCAGACATAAAAAAGCATGAAGAGGAATTACAAGAATTGCGAACAAAGCTTACTTCTAATACACATCCAAAACTCTAGTGGATATCAGAAAATTTTAATACACTCTTCCATCGCTTGCGGTCAAATAATCTGCAACAATCTGGGAACGATTAGCCTGAGCACTCATCACTTTTCTTTTTCTATTTCAATTCCGGTTGACATTATCTTAACAATTAATGTTTCGTGAAAATCAGCATCCTTGAGTAAACCCAATTTCCTTTATAAAGTTTTAGAGTTGCTTTTTGAACTTCTAAGATTTCTAAGAGTACAATTGAACCTAGTTCAATTGTATTTGATTTAATTATATTAAAATTAATCATCCTTCTTTCAATTGCGACAAGTTCACTTAATGGTTTGAAATATATATCCATGTTATGTAAACTCAGCATGGTTCCGCAGAAGTCAACTATACTCTCATAAACATTATCTGGAATAAGGGCACTTGAATCATTCTCTAAAAATGCAAGTTCTGTCAATTGAAATTCGCCCAGATACTCAAAATAGCTAACAATATCAAAAAATGGGGACTTTTTGCATATAGAATAAAGTGATAGGAGAGAACGTTTAAATTTACCTCCACCGAAATCAAAATCATTTGGAAAATATTTCTTAAAATCATCTTGCAAACTAAAATGAAAATCTTTTCCTCTCCAAATATAATTTGCCTTTAACCAATCCGAAAATGTCATCGATTCACTTTCAATAAAATGATACGGTGGTGAGTCAAGACTTATTAGCCCCGTTTGATCTCGCTTAGCAAACATTTTTGTCCCCCTAGATACTGAAATATTCCCAGTCCAATAATAATCTAATAGCCCGTCATCCATCCATTTAGAAAGTTTTCGTGTTGTTTCTCTGAATCCATCTATAGTGTCTCCATCTAAACCAACTAAAGAATAGCCTTGTACTGGTATACCAGTCTTTTCCTTAAACTGGCGAACCAATTCGAGTTTTTCCATTATTTTTGTAACATTCGGATGAACACAGCTGGCTTTTAATGCTACTGGATTTAATGTTTGAAATGGAAGAAGGAGAGCAGATACATTTGTATAATTTCTTAATTGATCATATAATTCTAAAAATTCTTCATCGATGGTTTCTATTTGAGTGAAAAACTGAATCTCAGCACCAATTTTTTTCGCAGCTCATGTTTTTTAGAGAAGTCAATAAGGTGTTTTAGAATAATTTTCCCCCTCTTTGGATTTATATTAATCGCAGAATCGATGAAATATAAAACGGGGTTATGAAATGAAGAAAATATGAAATCTAATTCTTGGCATATTCGATCTTCGCTGAAAAATCGTAATTTTCTAGGCCCCCAAACACAATAAGAACAATTGAACGGACAACCTCTCAGTGTTTCAATTAGTACTCTACCGGTACCGGTTTGTATAATATTATTTAAGTATGGGGATGGAATACAATCTAAATCTTCTATAAGCTTTCTAGGTTGGGTAGTAAATATATCTTCTCCATCACGATAAGTGATACCATCAACATCATTTGGTGGTTTTCTAATGTCAATTAAATAATGCAATAACAAATCTGAAAATGTAATTTCCCCTTCCCAATGTCCAATAACATCAATATCTGGATGCTCCGCTAATATTTTTGAAGCTAATGAACTTACTTCACTTCCTCCCAAAACAATGCGTATTCTAGGACTAATTTTTTTTATGGCTTCTGCCATCTTATAAATTAATTCGATTGACCATAAATACGCGCTAAAACCGATAACACCTGGATTATTTCCCATTATTCTTGCTAGACAAAAATTAAAAAGGATACTTTGGTCTACTCCAGATTGCAGATTTAGTAAATTAAATTCTATTTCGGATTCAATTTCTTGATAGTTTAGCCCAAACGCTCTTAAATATGATATGGCTAAAGGGTTTCGATATCGACCCGTAATATCGAAACTCACTAAGTTAACTTTCATTTTCGACATTATTTAGTCCACTTTCTATTGCGTATTTCCAAATTTTGGTGTATAGTAATTGAGAACAGTGTGGTTAGATTTTGAAGGTATTTTCTTAATTAATTATACTTTCTTTCGTATTCAGAGTAAACTTAGTGGACTGAAAGGCAGTATCTTTTGCTTATCTTTTTACTAATTAAGTCCCCGAATATAAGCTTGCAGGTATAAGAAAAAGATTCGGCATGATAAAAACAAAGCTTCTTAGGCAAAGGATGTTAAAGAGTAAAAAAGGGGGTAGTTACCCTTATGTGTCATATAACAGAAATGGAGGCATTTATGTAAAGTATAGCAAAAACTATTGTTCAGTATGAATAAACCAATGCATCCTAGGCAATAAGTGTTTAGGAATTAGAGAGGGCTAGCTGCCCAATCTTGCAAATATCAGATATGGAGGCACGTATGAAAAAGAAAAGCGAAAAATTTGAAATGCCAGCCTATAAGTCTATCCCTAAAACAGCTCCTCTTGTGGTTGTGAAAGCCGGAGTAACCGCAGCAATTCTTCCTTGGTGCTGTTAAACTGATATGAGCCCATAGGTGATTTACCGCCTATGGGCCATATATTTGGTTGGCATAAAGATGAGAAATGTTAAATAATTTGGATTTTTGCAGAAAATATTATTTATCTCCTCTCGCGAGAATCATTAATGGAACAAAGTCCTATAGTTTAATGAACTTAAAACGCGGGGAAATAATTTTAATTAATAGATCAGCTGCCGATATATTAAACGAATTCTCAGAAGGGGTCATTCTAGAAGAAGTTTTAGACAAATTAGATATACCAGACAAAAGTCGAGAAGGTGTACTTGATTTTTTATACCAATGCGTAGATAGTGAAATTCTTTTAGCAAGTAGTAATCTAAATAATTCACAATTGTCAATTTCAAGGACAACTCGTCACATTGAGTCCAGCACATTGTCTCTTGTTTTGGAGCTATCTACAAAATGCAATCTATCATGCCGGCATTGTTACAATCATTCTAATCCAAAAAGAGAAGAAAGTTTATCTATTGAAAAAGTCAAAAATGTTTTCGATGATTTAAAATCTAATAACATCAAATTAAAAACACTAACTTTAACAGGCGGAGAACCTTTTTTATACAATGATCTATCTACCGTATTGAATTTAGCTAAAGATTATGATTTTCCAACTATAAGAATTAACACAAATGGAACTATTTTTTCTGAACCATTACTGAGTAATATTGGTAGCTCGGTGTCAAAAATTACGGCAATTCAAGTTACTCTTTTAGGAGCTAGCGAAGAAACTCACAACATAATGACTCGGTCCAAGAATAATTATCATCGAGTGATTGAAAACATACCGAAATTTAAAGAATTAGGATTCAACGTTGGAATCTCGTTTATTCGATCAAAATACTCAGAAAAAGAATTTGAAAAAGCATTGTTACTTGGAGAAAAACTAGGAGTTGATGTAACGTTAGGCGATATTTTCCCAGTAGGCCGTGCTGCTAAAAAATTTGATGAACTCGAAATAATTTCAGATAAGTCAGAAATACATGTAGCATGTGACGGTAAATACTATGGTGGGAAAGAAGCTGGGAAACTATCCGAAGAAAAAATATTATCTCTTTTAGACACCTTTCCTCCTGAATTACCTTGCGGTAAAAACACTGTCGCTATTTCAAGCAACGGGGATGTTATTCCATGTATGCTTTTGCAAGATATTGTTGTTGGAAATATCTTTAAGCACTCATTGAGTCAAATTATGACCTCTACAGAAATGCGTAATTTCAAAAAAGAATCGTCTATTGAAAATAGAAATATTTGTTCTGAGTGTGAATTGCGTTATGCCTGTAGTAATAAGTGTCCGGCAGTTTCATTATTTTATGGAGGTAATATATCAAACAAAAGTCCATTTTGCTCATATTACTAAAGAATAGTCGACCAAGTCGTTTCAAGAGACTGTCTACAATGGGGTTTTTCACGTTCAGTTATTCAAATCAACCACATGGGTAACATATTGTGTCGTAGACCTTTAGTGAAATTCTTAAGGTAGCTCTACAGAAAAATGTGGTCGTGAGCACTACCTTGCAATGAGAGCCAATTCAGTCTTGGAACTCCTTCTACGGTGTTTGGGTGGATACAAGGCAGGCGGCAGTACTCGAAATGATAGTAGTTCTTTGCGTGTTCCTGTGCCATCCCCGAAAAACTGGCATTATCTAACAGGGAGACTGCTACCAGAAAGTGAAATTCTGGTAAATTTGTTAGAATATTCACTAGAATGAATGACGAAATCTGGAGGCACCAATGGTATCAGGTAACAAAATCTTTAATAAGCTAAAATCTAGCCACCTGACAGTTTTTCATTAGCGAAAGGAACATAGCGGTACTTGGACAGAAAGAAGATTGGTCAAGCGTCTCTCTATGAACCGTAAACCAATCTGAAAGATACATAAATCACGGCGATCATTGCGATCAACTAGAGGCGTAGGCCAGCATGAATGGTACGAGTACCGACGGAAACTAACCACACATAGAGCAAGACCACAGCCAGGGTCAAGCGCGACAGTTTTTGAAAATGTTGAAGCATAGTTTGTTCCAAGTCAAAGCCATGTTTTTTCAAGTCGCCAAACATTTCTTCAATCCAAGGTTTGCGAGCATAGAACTGCAAAGTCATGCTTCGATCAGGCAAGTTGGTTGCCAGACACCAGGGCTCTTTTTCGCCGCACTTCCAATGAGCCAACAAGTTGACCGGGTAGATGTCCTTGCTGGTCAGATAGCCTGGCCCCAGCCAAAGACTTTGACCATCTTTCTGACTATGGCTGCCGAAGGTTTTCCAACCTTGGTGCCATCTACAATCAAGCGGATTTCTCTAAGCTGACCGAATTGGGCTTCCAACCACTGTCGAGCGATGGGTGCATACCACTCACGTACTCGGATGGTTGGGTTGCCCAACAGTCGGCTCAACCGCCGGGTAGTACTCAACAGCTTCGCCGTACCAGGAACCTTTCCAGCTATTCGGCTCAAGTAAACCGATCGACTTTGATATATTCCGGTCATCAACCAAACAAAGTTTCGTACTTGAGTGATCCGTTGTTCAGGTCTCAGTTCTTGAATCCGCAAAAACCTTGTATGATAGAGCATGTTGGTCGGCATGATGATCCTCCGGTGTAAATATTCTGTGGAAAGAATTACTTTAACCGGAGTTTCTCTGCCGATCAACTATTCTGTTGTTAAAGTGTCAGGTGACTAGTTTTATATAAGTAACAACATTTTTGGATATGCGAACTTGGCAAATAGACTTATCTTCCTAATAATGATAAATACTCATATATTATCGAAATGATATGTATATTTGAGAATTAATGGAAATTATCCGAGATTAGAGAATTTTTCCACAAAATTGTGTCGCACAAGAATATCCAGGGTTTGATTTTTTATAACTTGTAAAAAAATCTATTAAGGAGGGGATTTATGATTAAAACAATTCAGGCTATACAAAATTATTTCCACAGGTTAAGATCAAGAAACCCTCAAGACATCGATATTAGTAAACAAATTATTGAACAAGATCAAGAAAAAAAACGTCACGAAAACTTCTCGTCTATACACGTATGTTATATATGTAAAGGGACAGGTTTATTAGGACATTACTCTTCATCCTTAAATATATCCCGTTTCTTTACCTTATACATTTGGGATTCAGATGAGAATCATTTATTAATTAATGATATTTGCCCTGCCTGTAAAGGAACTGGTTGTAGCTAATTATGTAATCTTATTCAATATTTGAGGCAAAACTAAATGTATGAATTGTTTGAAAGAACATCCAGATGGAAATCCTTTTTAAATAATATTTCATTTAATATCAAAACAAATTCTGGGAAAAGAACCACACTCTAAATTAGAGTGTATTGAATCAAAATAAATAACAAGGAATTGGATTTTTTAACGATGCAACAATAATTAATAAAATTCAATCTTTGGGGAAATTACCTGCATTTGCTGATGGGTGATTGATGAAAGATGGAATGAGCAGCTAATTATGCAAAATTACGTTGGTTGCTAAAATCCCTTTCAATGGAGTGGTGCAGATTCCATGGGGCGAGGATAGTAAAAAGGGATCCTCGGCAAAGAAGTAATATTTTAAAAAATTATCTATGATCAGCTAATAAGTAAATATGCCAAAATTATTTGAGGCACATTGTCTTCATGCCGAATATTTTTCAGATGCACTACGGATAATTGAGAAAAAATATCTTGAAGGTGATCAATTATTACTAGCTGCTCTTGATGAATTCGATTCTGAATGGGGTCAGATTAAAATTGGACATTCTTGGGCAAAGAAAAATTGGGAAAAGAGCAAGAAAGCAACTCAACTTTGTATAAAGTTTATTCTTAATGGAGCCCACATACTTCACATACGTCAGAATTCAAAATATTGGACAATAGATCTAGAAATTGCATTGAACTGCACGAGAAAGATCCAAGATAGGCAAAAAGAAGCGGTTATCCAAAATTATTTAGGAAACAATCAATTTTCTCTAGGAGAATTCAAACGTAGCATTACACATTACCAGCACGCACTCCGTATTAGTCGAAAAATAAACGATCCAATAGGGGAAGCTAGGGCACTTATTAATCTCGGAAACGCTTATGGAACTTGTAATACTAAGAAAGCATTGACACATTATGCCAATGCTCTACAAATGTGTCAAAAGCTTGATGATGAACGTATAAAAGCAACAGCTTTAGGAAATCTAGGAACATCCTATGACGCTTTAGGAAATATTGAACAAGCCTTCGCCTGTTACAATCAGGCATTAGAGATAAACTCTCGAATAGGTGATTTGAGAGCGAAAGCACAAAATATTGGAAATATCGCAAATATCCTTCAATCCCAAGGAGAAGTAGCATCAGCAATTGAGTATTATGAACAAGCGCTAAATATATGTCGAAAAATAAAAGAATACCAAATGGAAGCTGCCCTTCTAAGTGATATCGGAAATGCTTACTCTTCCCTAGGAAATTCAAGGAATAGTATAGATTATTATGAACAAGCGCTTAAAATCAGTATTGAATTTGGCTTTCGCCGCATAATTTGTAATATTTTCAACAATCTTGGTACTGCTCACTATAATCTAGGAAAATACTCAATAGCCTTGAATTTTTTTAATAAAGCGCTAAATTCCAGTCAGAATATTGAAGATAAACGCGAGGAAACTCGAGCTCAAGGTAATATTGGGAATATATATTTGAAGCAAGGAAAAACGGAACTAGCAATATCTCATTATGAAGTATTCTTGAAATATGCAATTGAATTAAACGACCGCCACGAAGAGGGAAGAGCTTTAGGTGCTTTGGCTAATTCATATTTAGCTAAACGTGACTTTGAACAATCTTTTTTTTATTACAATCGAGCTAAGGCTGTTTTTGAAAAGTTAAGGGCAAAACGCGACTTGGTGAAAGCGGTTGCAGGGATAGGTAATGTTTATTATTTTATTGGTGAAAACAATCTTGCTCAAAAGTATTATCAGGAAAGCCTAGATATTGCTCGAGAAATAGATGATAAACATGAAGAAGCATTAATTCTAGGAAACTTGGGAAATATTTGTTTCATTCGAAATCATTTACAGATGGCGTTAGATTATTATGAAGATCATTTATTAGTAATCCGCGAAACTGAAGACAGGTACCAAGAAGGTCAGGCGCTAATTAAAATCGGTAATACGTTTCGAGCGATGGGAGAATATGAAAAGGCGTTACAAGCCCTAAATGAAGCATCTAACATCGCACAAGAATTGGACAATTTAATTATTGAAGCTAATGTTCAAGAGGGGCTTGGCACCTTGTGGGGAGATATGGGAAAAATAGAATTAGCTATTCGAGCATTTGAAAAACGTCTAAATGCAGTTCAAAAGTTAAATGATGAACAATCAGCCGCGCTTACTTGCTGGAATCTTGGTCAACTTTACCTAAAAGCTTGCAATACTTCAAAAGCTGTAGAGTTGATGCAGCTCTTTGTGGATTATGAATATTCAATTGATAGTCCGAAAGCCGAGAATGATGCAAAATATGTAAACAAGATTCGAGAGAATTTAAAGAAGAATGGTGATGTTATTTGATTTTAGCATTATCCAGTTTCCATTGAATAAGGACTACTGATCTAATACCTAAATCGAGCAACCTCTAGAATGATTCTATTTTGGGCAGAGTTACGAACCGCTTATTGAATAATGATGTTACATATTTATCTTCAATATAAAATTCAATTTTAGGGTATCTAAATGAGAGTAGAACGAAAGACTGAACCTAATCGATTCCCCGACGTAGGGAAGTTAGGTGTTGCTGTAAGTATTCTATTGCTTTATCAATCTCTCCCAGCTTGGCGTAGGCGACTGCCAAATTTCCTAAATCGCTTCATGAACCCCGAGTATAGTTATATTGGCGGTTGATTGCTAATGCCTCTTTATGATGTTTAATTGCTTCGCGTATATCTCCCCTTGCATAATATACAATGCCCAAATTGCCTAAAGCGTCCGCTATCCCCCTATGATCCTCTAGCCTAGATGCGATGGATAAATCTTCTATAAAAATTTCTTTCGCCTTGTATAGATCTCCCAATGAAAAATATGCTGTGCCTAAATTGCCCAGATGCGCACTTACAGATCGTTCATCTTCCAAGATTATTGCTGCTTCTACAGCCCCATTGAGCCAATCGATTCTTTCCTTTGGATGTAGCCTTAGAGCAAGTATATCTTTTCCCGCGTCCGGATAAGCGCTAACCAAATGCGCAATGGGGATTTCAGCTCTCACATGCTTTATCGCCCAGCTTGCCCCAATCAGGACATTTCTCCATTCTCGATCAAAAAACTTCAAGCCTTTTAGACTATCCTCACCTCCAACTAAGTATTGTTCATTTGCATTTCGAAGCGTTTGTTCGTAATAAATTGCATGTCGAAGATGGGCATAATAGTTGCTAGTCATGTTGTCGCTCAGTACTTTTTCCCTTTTGATTATCTTCCCATTCGTTAATTTGTTCCTGGACAACTGATGAATATTGAGATTCAATCTTCTCAAAAATCCGGAGAGAATCGATTGAGAGAGCAATTCCCAGATCTTCTTTGCCTAATTCATAATATATCGATCCCATATTGAATAGAGCAATCCCCTCACCGGTTTTGTCGCCCACATCCTGAGCCAACTCTCTGTGGTAATTATAAAATTCTATTGATTTTTTGAGCTCCCCTTTTTTGCGATATGCATTTCCGAGGTTGCTGTACATATTTCCTTGGCTTCGTCGATCACCAATTTCAAGAGCAATGCCTAAAGATTGATTGTAGTAACCAATGGCCCGATCTAGCTTGCCTTGGATTTTATAGACGATGCCAAGGTTCCCAAGATTTAAACTTTCACTTTGTCGATCCCCAATTTCTCTTGCGATAATTAATGCTTGATTGTGATAACTTGCCGCCTTAACGTTATCCCCTAAAGCTAATTGTGCAAGGCCGATATTGCATAAAGATTTGCATTCGCCCCTCCTGTCATTTAATTTTCGTTCAATGAGAAGCGCTCTCTCAAAATACTCTAAAGCTTCTTCAGTTTTGCCTAAATGGGCGTATGCATTTCCAAGGTTACCCAAATCATTAGCTAAATTTAATTGATCACTTAGTTCTTCATCGATTTTGAGTGCCTGCTCATATAGGTATATTGCCTGCCTCACTTCACCGGTGGAAGCAAGCGCCAATCCCAGGTTTCCAAGGTGGATAGCTTTGATATGGTTGTCGTCTAGTTTTTCTGAAGCTTCGATAGCAGCTTTTAGCCAATTGATACGCTCGTCGGGCGGCTGGCGCAGAGCTAATAAATACGCTCCCGCCCTAGGCAATTGAGCGCATATTTCAGCAGCTTTATTAAATCGCATCGATAATCCCATAGCCCAAACCATTGCAAGTTGAATATTCTCCCAATTGACATCGTATAAATAAAGGGATTCTTTGACAGCATCTATTCCTTGTTTATAAAGGCTGTCCGCATCCCATGACAATTTTAAGTAATATTTGCTGTGACTTAATTGAGCGTAGAATATATTTGGCATGTATGATCCTTTAGGACCTAATCTGATTTTTTATCGACTTCATCGTTGCCGTAGCTTTCAAGAAAAAGCGCGCTTTTAAAATGCTTTATAGGATCCAACAACCCGTTTTGATAAAGAAAATTAGAGGCGTGAGGCCAATTGCTTTATCATAAATCTATGTATACTTAGAATCTCCTAGTGTAAGATGTATTAGATATGTTGGATAGATAATAAATGTCAAATCTTAATTCAAGAAAGGTTTAGCATCATGAATTTTTATTCACAATCTGATAGCTCTGATATTAATGAAATAATAATTCAAGCAATTAATCAGCTTCAGATTTTGGCTAAGCGCGCAGAAGTTTCCATTACTCTCAATTTGGAAGATAATTTGCCAAAGGTTAAGGGAAGTAGTTCTGTTTTATCCCAGATTTGTATAAGCATAATCATTAACGCTATTCAACAAATGGACAACCTACAATACAATGTTCGAATATTAAATATATATAGCGAACATTCAGTAACAGATGACAAAAATGTGTTTGTAAGGTTCAAGGATACAGGTCCTGGGATTCATTATCGCGACCGGGAGAGAATTTTTTAGGATTCCTTTACTACTAGGCAAGGCGGCTTGGTTCTAGGTCTTTATATTACGCGTGCATTGGTTGAATCAATCGGGGGAAGTGTTACTCTTGAAGAAAGTATTCGACTGAAAGGCACCACTTTTTAACTAAAATTAAAAACCTTTTCTTAGACCTAATTGGCAATTGTCTCAATAAATTCGGTAGTCAATTTCTGAAAAATTATTCAAAAATCCTGCTCTTAAATAGGCTAGTCTAATGTTAGCCAAATCTTCAAAGTGCTCATATCTACGCTCCCATTTTCCCCTTCCAAGAGCACCTTTAAAGGATTATTCTAAGTAGTAAGCAGCATGTAGTTGGTAGGATCTAATTATTTTGTCATTGATCTTTTTTGTAGATGAATTGATAGTTGGCTGGCGATATAGTAAGTGGCTGTTCAACCAAATTCTATTCTTTGCATCAATATAGTTTATGACAACTTCAATACGGTCTCCTACCAATATTAAATCCTCCAATTCTTTCTCTATGGTCTCAGACCCCTGAAGGCTTCTATTGGGAGAGTAAAAAGGGGAAGATATCCAATGACTCCTGGCCCAATTCGAACAAAATAACCTCGAGAAAAAATTCTCTTTACTTCGCCAATAAATGCCCCATCTTGGTTATTGTTTTTAAAGAATTCATTTATTGGATCGGGTAGGCACTTTCGAACACTTAATAAAATTAAGTCACGATCTTCATTTATCCTTATCACCTCCGCCTCGATATAGTCTCCTATCGAAACCACATCCTTTGGATTTATATCCCCTTCAATTGTAAGTTCTCTTTTATGAATGAAACCTCGACTACCATTCAACAGCTTAACATAAACCCCGCGTTGGTTCACACCGGTTACTCTGACCTCAATTATATTTCCCAATGAATAGGTGGACACGGCAATACCTAAAGTTAGGTTATATAAGTGATAAAGCTATTAATTTTTAGTCATTAATTGCCAAAGGGATTATCAGTATGGTGGTAGGTCACGTACCAAAATTATGAAATATATGCAACATTACCAGAACTTGGCGACGACTAATCATCTGTTAGTAACGACTTGGCTAACATAACAAGCACCGCATGCATCTGGTAGTGGTTTATCTCATCAATAAATTCTAGGAGACCGCGATCAACCAGGATTTTCACCGTAGGCTTTGGGTTATCGACCTCCCAAACGAATTTCATCGCGTCGATATCGAAATTAGCCGGCTTGGGGGCGAACACACCCAGGTATGCGTAACAATCACGGGTGAACACGTCTAAGTGCTCTATGCTCTTTTGAAGTAAAGCAGCAATGGTTGGAGTAGTCTCGCTCATCAAGTCTGCCAGATCGGCAGGCGCTTCAGCCTCAAGGAGCCTGGCGCCATCCTTCAGTTCTTCGATCAGTTCGATAACCCCAAATCCATAGTTTGCTTCCGTATTTAGCATGCGACCTGCAACTTGAAGCGCCAAAGGCAAACCTTCCAAATCCTGCACCAGTACTAGGCATTCGTCAGGATGGCCCTCTACAACCTTTGGGGCTAGTCGGCTGAGTAACTCAAGCCCATCTTTATCTTGGAGTACCCCTAATGGGTAGACGCTTTCCGCTGTCGGGGCAATCGCCTCTGCGACTTGGTTTAAACGCGTTGTTATCAGGGTGGCGCAACCTCTTCCGCCAACGTTGAAGAGCGCGGCGTGCTCCGGCTCCCACACATCATCGATGATTAATAGCATGCGGCGGTTGCGTAAAAGTGCGGCCAACTGCGCCTTGGCCTCCTCCAATGTGTGTACGCGCAGAAGTTCGTCTGTACCTAGAGCTCGTCCCCAAGTCGCCATCTCAGAGTGCAAGTTGGGGGTCTGGCCTAGCGAAACCCACAAAACACTGTCTGGAAAAGCCTGAAGTATTTCATCATCATGCGCAAGAGCAGAGGCAATGGTGGTTTTTCCTACACCGGGCCACCCTTTTATAGCGGTGAGTATTTGGATGGGCGGGGACTCATCTTCCCTTTCGCCAAGCCCAAGCCGCTGTTTGAGATCATTAATATCCTTGTCACGGCCCACAACCAGTGAAGGCACAGGGGGCGCGCTTCCAGGGCGGTATGTAGCGGCTGTTTCAGTCGATAAGCGAAATGTTGGGTCACCCTCTATGTTGAATTGAGTTCCCCCAGTTTGTATTCTGCTCCGCGCGGCAGCAATGATATCGCCTTCGGCTTCAACGCCTTCGATTTCGATCTCCACGTGTTCTTCTTCGCTATTGGAATACATATCAGAATTTGATGATTTAGTATTCATTGTAGCTTCCTCCATTGAGGCGTTGAAATGGCTTAATAGTTATTCGTTTTATGATTACGTATTGTCTATTTTAGGATCACCATTAATATTTGTTTTTGTGCCATTCGTTTGTACATTACTATTCACTGCAGCAATGATATCCCCTCCTGCTTTGGCATCTTTGATCTCGATGCGGCTTTTCAATACTTCTTGGGTACCCGTGCTTAAGGAGTGATTTGTACCGTTTTGGATATTACCATTGAGATTTTCATTACTAATTTCATCAACAAACGCCTGTCGAAAGTTCGCTAAGAAATTAACAACCCCTACGAGAACTATTGCTAATAATGAAAGAAGAAATCTCCAATCCATTCCCCATTCTGGGAAGGCAAAAAAGCTAACAATAAAAACCACGATTGCTAAAAAGCAGCCAATGACAAGGTATTTCCAATTGATTCGACCCATCTAATAGTCCTTCATTGATTTGGGTATTTGGTGCTTTTTGTATGTTAAATTAATCAAATGATTATTGACACGAACGTCGCTTGAACTCTATTATAAATACGAGATAACTTTTCGATTGTCCTCGTCGGATTTCTCATACATTTATCGCGCGGCTTGTTATATAAATAATATTCTACCCCAATTAAATCGCTGATATTGCCTTTTGCTCATAATATATCTCTCTTTGTTTTCCTCGAGAAATATCGAATTATCTAATATAGGATTTGTCTTGGAACTGACCTGCCCCCCAAAAACTGATCCAAAAGATAAGTTAGGATTTGAGCAAAAAGGAGGCAGGCAGAATGCCAAGGAAACAATTTACATCTGAACAAATCATTAACAAACTTAGAGAAGCCGAGGTTCTTTTGAGCCAGGGCATGACCGTGTTAGAGGCTGCCCGACAATTGGAAATCAGCGAGCAGACTTACTACCGCTGGCGAAAAGAATATGGAGGATTAGATAAAACTCAGGCCAAGAAATTGAAAGAACTCGAAAGAGAGAACCTGCAGTTAAAGAAACTGGTGGCAGACTTGTCCCTGGATAATGCGATCTTGAAGGAAGTGCTCTCAAAAAAGTGATCAGCCCGGACAGGCGGCGAGAAGCGGTGAAGCAAGTGCAAGAAGTACTAGACGTTTCAGAGCGAGGAGCCTGCCAGGTGATCGGACAACCAAGATCAACACAAAGATATGATAAAAGGGTTCCTGATGATGAGCATTTACTGCGTGAACAAATCCTGCAGCTGGCAAGTGAATATGGAAGATATGGCTACCGGAGAGTGACAGCCATGCTGCAAAATCAAGGTTGGTTAGTCAATCACAAGCGAGTGGAGCGGATCTGGCGCCAGGAAGGGCTGAAAGTACCCCAAAAACAGCCCAAACGGGGTCGGTTATGGCTTAAAGATGGTTCGATCGTTAGATTGAGACCCGAGTTCCCCAAACATGTCTGGAGCTATGATTTTATGCAGCACCGAACCCATAATGGCGTTCCCTTCCGCATTCTGAATGTGATCGATGAATATTCCCAGGAGTGTTTGTTTACTAAAGTAGCCCGAAGATTGACCCACAAAGATGTTTTGGATGTTTTGTTGGATTTGTTTCTGGAAAGAGGCGTACCGGTCCATATCCGCTCGGATAATGGCTCGGAGTTTATTGCTAAGAAGGTGCGTACGTTCCTCTCCAGGATGTCTGTCAAGCCTTTGTTCATTGAACCGGGCAGTCCGTGGGAGAATGGTTACATCGAATCCTTCAATGGCAAGATGAGAGATGAACTGCTGGAAAGAGAAATATTCTATTCCCTGAAGGAGGCCCAAATTCTAATTGAAATGTGGAGAACTCAATACAACAAGGTCCGGCCGCACAGCTCACTGGGTTACAGACCACCAGCACCAGCTGCTATCTTGATTCAGTCTTCTCAAATTGATCAAGTTGGTCTAACATTGTGAGTGGTATAAATAATGGGGGCAGGTCACCTTTCCTTCTTCATGTCTGGTGCAATTCTGGTGCAACCTGGTGCAACTAGGATAACAAAACATGGAGTTAATGGAATATATAAAATTTCTTATCCCTGTATAGATGGAGATAAATGGGCTGGTTACCTCCATTGTAGCGTGTCAGAGCTTGTGAGACAGAAAAGGGTGGAAAAATAAGAGAGACTTTTCGACCAAAAAGTAGTTAATAACACTAGAGGAGTTCATCATGGTCGAGAAGAGTAAGTCAGCAGAAGCAACAGTTCGCAACATTCGTAGAAAAACCAGGAAGAAATATTCGGCAGAAGAAAAGATCAGGATCGTATTAGATGGTCTAAGGGGTGAAAGCACGATCGCAGAATTATGCAGGCGTGAGGGGATCAACCAAAACCTGTATTACAAATGGAGCAAAGAATTTCTAGAGGCTGGCAAACAACGTCTTGCTGGTAACACTAATCGTCAGGCCACCAGTGATGAAGTAAAGCAATTGCGCCGAGAGATGGACCAACTCAAGTTATTGGTGGCTGAGCTATCACTGAAAAACCGGGTATTGAAAAAAAGCTTATTCGGACTAGAGGGGAAAACGTGGAACGATTAATCCGCCGAACCCAGGAGGAGAAAATGGAAATCATCCATCTGGTGGAGAACTCTAACCTGCCAATTTACAAGACACTGAATGAGTTGGATGTCCCTAGAAGCACCTTCTACCGCTGGTACACGAAGTACCAGAAAGATGGATATGATGGGCTGGCGGACAGGCAGCCAAACCCACACCAGTTCTGGAACCGAATCCCAGACCATGTAAGACAGCAGATTGTGGATCTGGCATTGGGCTATCCGGATAAATCTCCCAGGCAGCTAGCATGGCTTTTTGTGGATCAAATGGGGTATTTCATCTCGGAATCGAGCGTATATCGTATCCTGAAACGATTTGACCTGGTGCAAAGCCCGATCTTCCATATGGTGCCAGCTAAAGATAAGTATGAGAAACCTACCAAAAGTGTGCATGAACTATGGCAGACAGATTTCACTCAATTCAAGGTGATTGATTGGGGGTGGTATTACCTCTCAACTATTCTGGATGATTATTCCAGATACATTTTGGCCTGGAAGCTTTCTCCCACGATGAATGCCAATGATGTTGAAAAGACGTTGATGATGGCGTTAAAGAAATCAGGACTGGAGCAGGCAAGGGTTCGGTATCGCCCCAGGTTGCTCACTGATAATGGTCCAGCCTATCTCTCCAAAGATTTAGCCAGGTTTCTCAAACGTAAACATCTCGAGCATATCCGGGGAGCACCTTATCATCCTATGACCCAGGGCAAAATCGAACGGTACCATCGTTCTATGAAGAATGTGATCTTGCTGCAGAATTATTATTCCCCAGCTGCACTTGAAAATGCAATAGCACAATTTGTCTATTATTACAATAACGAGCGTTACCATGAATCATTAGACAACTTGACGCCAGCTGATATTTATTTTGGAAGAGATAAGGAGGTGATGAACAGGAGAGATAGAATTAAACAGAAGACGATGTCACAGAGGCGCAGTCATAATCTGCGGTCAGTCCACGTATAATTATCAGATGAAGGTTGGAAAGACTCTCTTAACTTAACGCAAGTTTTGTCCCAGAGGTTCTGAGGACGTACACTGAGGTTCTAGCAAACCCATTTCTTGAAATCATAGATGAGATCCTTCGCGAATCCGAGAATCGACTACGCGAGCGGCATAGGCTGCCTAGGATTGGAGAAGGTTGGGTTTCTGAGATGGAGTTGTATCATCTTATCCACACTGAGTTCCCTACAGCCATTCACCATGCACGCCCCGACTGGCTAAAACCGCAACATCTTGATGTCTATATTCCAGACCTATCTATTGCAATTGAATATTATGGAGTGCAGCACTTCGAACCCGTCGACTTTTTCGGTGGTGAGAATGCCTTTCAAGGAACCGGGGCTCGTGATGCAAGAAAAGAGAAGAAATGCAAGAAAAATGGCGTTCGGCTGTTAGTATGGAGGTATGATGAACCCATTGAGTCGCAATTACTCCATCTAAAAATAACCGACACATACACACAATAGAATTGCGATGATGGTTTGCTAGCATTATATGAGGCCTGGTGACTTGAAATTGCTGAACAACTGAGGTTCACAATAAGCTCGAATCGTGTAAAATCAATCGTGCCAGAGCTGCCAGGATGAATTTTCGTGTCTCTTGGAAATGTATGAACTGAATAAGGACACAAATATCCAGTTTTATAGATAAACTCCCCATTTATAGATTTTATGCCATTGTCTGTCTTGCACAATATTAGATGGATTATCTATCGGTGGTTTTTGAATTGAGTTCTATAGTATTACCATGAGGGGATTAGCGTTTGGAGGGTTCCATGGTTGATGAACAAATAAGTGAAGAACGTGGGATGATAAATACAACTCGTGAATTTATAAAGAATGTAAAAGTGCCATACTATGATGGAAGCCTTTACGATTTATTATTAGTAATAAGTAAGAATTGGAAACATTGTGGAATATTTTTTGTTATTCTTCTCGTTGGAATAGTTCTTGGTGGGATAGGGGTTTACAAGGCTTTATTCTACTGTAGCGATTATTTTTGTTGGATCGAATCTGAAATTGGAGCGCGGGTGACCATGACTGTTGCTTCGATCACTGATAAAGAAATTGTAGGGTTACCGAAGAAAGAGCTGGTTATATCAACAACTGAATCGTTTGCAGTTATTACTCCAACTGTACTGAGTACAAGATTCATTGAAACATCTAGCGCGACACCAACCATCGAAACAACAGTTGGAACCTTAACCTTTCCAGCCAACGAAATTGATATCAGTCAAACTACACTTCCTCCTACCATCACCTGGTCAACTGCAAATTTGACTTCTGGTTGTATCCATTCGGATACCTGGTCTATAAGGAGCTATATAAATCCAGAGATTGACAGTCATGGTTGCTGGAAGTTGAACACCGAAGGATTTTACAGTCAAAAAGATGGGCTGCGCATATACAAACCAGAATATACCTATCCTTTTTGGATATTTATGCCATTGATGGACGATGTTAGTAAGATAAGTTTTTTCATGACTATTGAGGATTTGAGTGGTACCACAACCACAAGAAGTTTTTTAACAAGTGATTTTTCATCGATGATTTTCGGGGTTTCTAGTGCAGGGTTTGGGCCAAACACGAAAGAGCAATATTTATATTTTTCTAGTTATTCAAAAAACCCGCCTAACAAATTTGTTGGATATAAAGAAAGTACTTCAACTTTTAATCATATAATGGATTATTCTTATAACTCACAATATGAAGTGATTATTATTTTTAATGACCATGAAATTGAATACGCTATTAGTGATGATAACTATGAAAACAATTATAAAGCATCCGATGTTTTGGCATATGATTTTAACTATTTTTGGATTGGGTACAAATTAACAGGAAAGGCAAAAATTGACGCAACCATCACCGATTTTAAAATTGAATATTCTACTCACGACTAAACCTTTTTCAAAGAAGAATTTATTACCGCCCTCATTTTCTAGAATTAATATGCCAAGTAAAAATGAGTAGAGACCAGTTTACTCAAATTCAGATGTCTAGCTGGTTTGGGTATTGATTTTCCTATTCAAAAAATCTATTGGGAGGTTATTTTGAAAAAATTTGATGATTCATTGAGAGGTTATTCGTATGAGACACATGATACGGACAAATTTAAATGTCGCTATTGTGGAATAGATGGAACAAAGTCATTCGATACTTGGCTGACTTTATCCCTTGAACACTTGCTTCCAAAAGGGCATACTGATAGGGATAAACCAGAGTTTATGGTAACAAGCTGCAACTTCTGTAACACTGCAGAAAATAGATTCTTTGATAAAGCCAATGAACTTGGCTTGCAGTTTCATAACATGACTCAAGAGCAACTGATAGCACAGAGAAGACCTTTTGTTATGCAAACAAGGCAAGATTATAAAAAGTTTTGGGTAGAATACGTTATGTCATCTGAATAAATAATATGAGTCACCTTTCCTTCTTCATGCTCTTTGAATTTGTGTGCAGTTTGTGTGCAGATGGGGTACCACAGCATGGAAATAATGGACATAATGGACGTCAGTAATGGTTTTTTGTAGACACAATAGACGTCGTCACACAGGATAATACACAGTGGACACAGACTTGGATAACTTAAAATCCGCCGGTAGAGATACCTTGTGGGTTCGATTCCCACCCGCCCTACAATAACAAATAATTAATTGAAAACCCGGCATACCTCCGAGTTTTTCTTTTTGTGAGAGACCAATCCATCGAAAACACCAATTCTATTCGTGTTAGAATTTCAGATCATGAAAGCACGTATCGTGTTTATGGGCTCGCCTGAATTTTCTCTATTCACCCTAAAAGCGCTCGTTGAGAATTATTCAGTTGTAGGCGTGGTCACGCAGCCTGACCGGCAGGCCGGGCGCGGGCGTTCGTTGAAACCACCCCCTGTCAAAAACCTGGCTCAAGATCTTGATCTACCCATAATCCAACCTCAAAAATTAAGTGACCCTGACGCAGTGGAACAGTTTCAGGATTGGAAGCCAGACCTGATTGTCGTCGCGGCATACGGGCAAATCCTCAAACCCGAAGTGCTTGACCTGCCCCCGCATGGGTGTGTAAACGTCCACGCCTCACTACTCCCACGCTGGCGCGGTGCAGCCCCCATTCAAGCCGCAATTCTACACGGTGACCAAGAAACTGGTGTCACGATCATGCAAATGGATATTGGCATGGACACCGGTCCAATCATCAGCCAACGCACAATACCTATCCAGCCCGAAGATACTTGTGGAACGCTCAGCGAGCGTTTATCCATCCTGGGTGCCGAACTGCTCTTGGATACTTTGGCGCCATATTTAGAAGGAGAAATCGCTCCCATATCCCAGGATAATGCTTGTGCGACTTACGCTCCGATGCTCAAAAAAAAGGATGGTCAATTAGATTTCACGCACCCTGCCGTGTATCTAGTTCGCCATGTGCGCGCTTTTTACCCCTGGCCCGGGTCATTCACTTACTGGCAGGAGCAGGTACTCAAAATCCATCTGGCACATGTACCTCCACCAGATGAAATCCTTGACTTTAGCATTTCACCAGGAGCCCGTACAATTTATCAAAGTTTGCCTGCGTTTGGAACGAGCGAAGGTTTATTAGTGTTAGATCGAGTCCAGCCTGCAGGTAAAAAAACAATGTCGGGCAAAGCCTTTCTTCAAGGAGCTAGGGCGTGGGCGGCATAATCTCAAATGGATAAATTCAATATCACACTCCTCCGCCACGCCGAATCTACGGGCAACGCAGCTGAGTGCCTCCAGGGTCAAAATAACGCGCCTCTCACCATAAAAGGAGAAAGACAAGCCAAAGCCCTTGCCAAATACTGGAAAGTTCGTGGGGACAAGTTCGATCTAATTATTTCAAGCCCCCAGGAGAGGGCACGTAGCACAGCTCAAATCATCACTAAAACTCTGGAGCGCTCCAATTCGACCCTGCCTGGATGGAACGCGCTTTTGGAATACTTGAAGGTGTACCTTTTTCTGAAATGCTTGAACAGAATCCGCCTCCTGATTTCTACCACCCTTATGATCATATAGGAGAAAGCGGTGAGTGTTTAATGGACTTGTACTTGCGGGCCAGTAAGGCTGTCCAAACCTTACTCAAAAACCCACCAGGTTCTTACCTGATTGTATCCCACGGTGCGCTTCTCAACATGGCTATGTATTCAATGTTTGGTCTCAGCCCACATAACTATGTTCGAGGACCACGCTTTCACTT
>SDBT01005477.1_pt1 | contig 21279 bp, 17 predicted proteins | sample 2277101 | NCBI WGS metagenome assembly SDBT01 (sample SAMN10404973, study PRJNA504765) | marine sediment metagenome | isolation source: marine sediment core GS10_PC15, 103 cmbsf | place: Arctic Ocean: Southern Knipovich Ridge | collected 2010
CCCCTGGCCTCATTGATCGCCCATGGGTAGTTGGAACTGCCGTAGCCAAGCCTGGCCTGGAATATGTCCTGGGCCGGCACCGGCATCGTCTGCCACTGGCCCACCAGCATGCCTTCCTTGTAAAGTGCCTTCTCGACTGCCATCCTGAACCGTGCCGGTTCGCAGTCGACGCCTACGGCCCCCGGGTCCACCTGCAAGTTGTACATGAAATAGACGTGTTTGCTCTCCGGCGGGCAATACGGAGGGATCAGGCCCTGGATCTTGCCCAGTTCCCGCGTCAGGTAGTCCGCATTGGCGATCCGGGCCGCGTTTCTCTCATCCAGGTGCATGAGCTGAGCGCGGGCGAGCGCCGCGGGGAGCTCCTGGTTGCGGTACATGTACCCCAGGATGGAGGCATTGTACTGGCGCCGCCGGCTGACCTCGTCCACCTCATCTCCAAAGCAGCGAATGAGCATTCCCTTGTTCAGCAAGTCCTCGTCATCCGTGACGTAGAGCCCCCCTTCGCCCCCGCAGAGGTTCTTGAAGTTGTTCAGGCTGAAGGCCCCCACGTGGCCCATCGTGCCCACGTTTCTTCCCTTGTAAGTGGCGCCGTGAGCCTGGCACGCATCCTCGATCACGAAGAGGTCATGCTTCCTGGCGACCTCCAGGATCGGATCCATGTCAGCCGGGACCCCCTGGATATGCACCGGTATGATCGCCTTCGTCCTTTCGTTGATGGCCGCTTCAAGCTTGTCCGGGTCCATGCAGTAAGTCCTGGGGTCGATATCCACGAACGTCGGGACGGCGTTTTGATGCAATGCGCAAGAAGCCGACGCGAGGAATGTGAAGGCCGAGGTGATCACCTCGTCTCCGGGGCCCACCCCTATGGCCGCCAGGGCCATGTGAAGAGCCGCGGTACCGCTGCACGTGGTAAGGCAATACTTGCTGCCAACATACTCGCGCCACTCCTTCTCGAGCGCCGTGACCTGCGGAGCCGTGCCCCCTCCCACGATTCCGCTGTCCAGCACCTCGTTGACAAGCCTGCGGTCATCGTCGCCTATGACCGGCCAGTTCAGATAGTCGCTTCGCTTGAGAACAGGCTTCCCGCCGTCTATCGCCAACTTCCCTGCCATCTTACTCATACTCCCTTCTCCGCTTACAGCCCGTGTATTTCCTGGAGCAACGCCAGGCTCTTCTCCACTATTATGTCTTCCGCACCCGCATCCACCCGCCTCGTGTCCACCGCGTACCCTCCCTCTTCCGTGGCCTTGCGGGTGGGGATGTAGCCCACCGACCCGTTGGCAAGTCCGATCAAGTACGTGTTGCGGAAAGGGCTAGCAGCCTTGATCCTCATCCCTATCTCGGTGAACAACTCTCCCGGGAAGCTCACAAAGGCACTGTCGTCCACCGCGATGCAGACCTGCTCGACACAAATCGGGGAGGCCTCCTCCTCGTGAAGCTTCATGTACAGGCCGGCCTTGAAGTCGTCTCCCACCCCGTCGGCCATCGGCTGCAGCCCGCCGCCCGTACTGTCGAGCACCTCCCGTGCCCATCTCATCTCCGACTCAGTGATCTTCCTCGCGGGGAGAGCATAGGCCGTGCTCGATCCCCTCACGGTGGCCGCTTCAGACGGAACCGCTGCGCGAGTCGCCTCGCGCGCTGCGCCTGCAAGCGCCCGCCCACAGCGTTCCACGCCATCCCAGTCCCGGTCGCGCAGGCCGTCTATGTCCATCGTCCCTTGCGCGCCGTTGACAAAGAGCGCCGCCCCGCCGAATTCCTTCTCGAGCACCCTTCTTGCAACGCCCGGATAATCCGCACTGAGCAGGTAATTGTCCCCCGACATCACGTTCGGATGCCCCGCGTGGTTGAACAGGAGGCAGATGACATCGTCCGGGTCGTCCGCACCCGCCACTTTCAGCACACCCACCTCGGCGTCTATCTCCCCCAGGGGACGGACGATGTGCCCGGCCGGGTACGGCTCCCAGTTCATCACGACATGCCCATCGTCGGCAAGCAGTCTCCTGTAATGACTTATCGTATCCTCCCGGCCCGATGCGCATCCCGCAGCAGCGGGTCTCATCGAACTTACCGCTTCTTCACTTATGGAGACAAGCTTCCCGATAAGCTCTTCCACGTAGCCAGTCTCCCGGGGATTGAAGTGACCGGCCGTTGCAGGACCGGAATGCGTGTGTGTCGCGGCGATGATGATGTGCCCGGCCGGAACGCCCGTCCTCCCGGCCACCGCTTCCCTGGCACAGCGTGTATCCTTTTCGTCCAGCGTGCAGACGTCGACCGAGACGATGAGAAAGGTGGAGGCGCTCTCCCCATCGGTTGACATGGCGAGCGCCCCGGCGGCAAGACGATCGTGGATCCCGGTCGAACGGTGGGAACGGATCATGCCATCCATCCAGACATCACTCTCCGGAGTGATGTCGGTCGAGGCTTTCCCCGCTTTCATCGTAGAGATATCCTCATGCTGACCTGAAACAGACCCCAACGCAGAGAGAAGACATTGCGATGGTGTCCCCAACGGGATTCGAACCCGTGCTGCCACCTTGAAAGAGTGGTGACCTAGGCCTCTAGTCGATGGGGACACAGCAAAACAAGTCAGGCTACTTTTCTCTGTCGACAATGCACATGGAGTTTACGAAGTAAACTCCAGCGCAATGGAAAGCGATTCAGCCAACGACAGCACCATACAACCCATTGCGCAAGGCGACACAAAGCGACCAGCCCTGCGATCTCAACATACATCGCGTTGCCGGTGGAGCTTTGCGTAGCAAACTCCGGGACACCCCGCAGGGGTGTCCGTGCGACACTACGTTTCTCCTCCGACAATGCACATGGAGTTTGCGTAGCAAACTCCGGGGGCAGCGTAGCTGCACCCATCCCGCAAGGGGTGTCCGTGCGACACTACGTTTCTCCTCCGACAATGCACGTGGAGTTTGCGTAGCAAACTCCGGGACACCCCGCAGGGGTGTCCGTGCGCCCGGCTGGACTCGAACCAGCTACGCCCTGCTTAAAAGGCAGGTGCTCTGCCGGGTGAGCTACGGGCGCATCATGTCCTTGAGCTCTATCGTCTCTTCCCGCCCCGGCCCGACGGATATCAGGCCTACCGGCACGCCCACGAGCTCACTTAGCCTCTCGACATACTTCCGTGCACCTTCAGGGAGATCGCCGTAGCTGCGCGCACCTACCGTCGGCTCCTTCCAGCCCTCGACCTCCTCGTACACGGGAGTGCACCCGACAAGCATTCGGAGCAGCGGCGGGAACCCCGTCACTTTCTTTCCTCCACACTCGTAGCCAACGCATACCTTTATACTATCCAGCACATCCAGGATATCTAACCGCGTCAGCGCCAGGTAGTCAAGGCCGTTGACGCGCGCCGCGTGCCTGACCACCACCGCGTCGAACCAGCCGCACCGGCGCGGCCTGCCGGTCGTCCTCCCGTACTCACCGATGGGACCGGCGTTGCGAAGCCGGTCAGCCAGCTCTCCCGACAATTCCGTGGGGAATGGCCCCTCCCCCACCCGCGTCGTATACGCCTTTACCACACCGACTACCCTGTCGATGCGGGTCGGCCCCACACCCGTCCCCGTGGCAGCACCCCCCGCGACGGGGTTGGATGATGTCACATAGGGATATGTCCCGAAATCCACATCCAGCATGGTCCCCTGCGCGCCTTCGAAGAGGACCTGCTTGCCCCCGGCCAGTGCATCGTTGATGAGGACGGACGTGTCAGTCGTGAACTCCCGGAGCCGGTCCGCATAGTCCCTGTACTTCTCGAACACTTCCTGAGCGGAGGGCCGCTCCATATCATAGGAGTACAGTTTCTCCAGCAGGTCGTTCTTCTCTTCCAGCGCTATCTGCACCTTCTCCCTGAAGGTCTCCTCATCGAGAAAGTCGCACATCCGTATGCCGATGCGCGCAGTCTTGTCCATGTAGGCCGTGCCGATACCGCGGCCGGTCGTACCTATCTTCCCCTTTCCGCGCTGCTCGTCGATGACCTGGTCAAGTACCTTGTGGTAAGACATGATGACGTGCGAGCGGTCGCTTACAAACAGCCGGCCGCTGGTGACCGTCCCGTGGGACTCGACCCCCTCTATCTCCTGCACGAGCGCCTCAGGATCGATCACAACCCCGTTCCCGATGACGCAGGTCTTCCCCTCGTGCAAGATCCCGGACGGGATCAGGTGAAAGGTATGCTCCTCGCCGCCCACGACAACGGTGTGCCCGGCGTTGTTCCCGCCCTGGTACCGGCAGATGAGGTCCGCACGCGAGGCAAGGATGTCTATTATCTTGCCCTTCCCCTCGTCTCCCCACTGGGTCCCGACAACGACTGTTGCGCCCATATCCTCTTCCCGTGGTTGCAAACACCCGTATCAATAGAAAAGCCCCGGGGGAATCCCGGAGCTTTCCCTGATGCATTATACTAGGGCCCCGCCAGCTACGTCAAGCGCTCAGCACTGCTGGGAACTTTATGGGTCTGCGCGGCTCACTTTTGCTGACAAGCTGATGGGGTGAGCTTGGAGTTTGCTCTGCAAACTCTGTCTGGGGATCCGCCACCACTCAACCGGATACTCAGAGCCTTATCAGGCGGACTTCATCCACCGCCACTATTGCACGGATCTCTTCCAGCACTTCCGGGGGGACATCCGCATCGATGTTCATCACGCTGATCTCCCGCTCGCCTGCCTCCCTCCGACCAAGGGTCATGCCCGCTATGTTTATGCTGTGAGCGCCGAGGACGGTCCCGATCTTGCCGATGATCCCCGGCTCATCGCTGTGGCCGCACAGAAGCATCATGTTGCCCTCGGGGACCGCGTCCACGTGGTACCCGTTTATCCTCACTATGCGCGGGTCGACCTTCCCGAACAGTGTGCCTTCCGCGGAACTCTTTCCCTTGCTGGTCTCCACCTCGATGCGTATGAGGTTAAGATAGTTCTCCGGGGTCAGACTCCTGCTTTCCACCACTTCTATTCCCGCACGGCGGGCCATGAGAGGAGAGTTTATGTAATTGACCTCACCCTGGCGGCCCCTCTCGAGAAGGCCCTTCAGCATCGCGGCCGTGATGGGAGCCAGCTGCTCCGGCATGTCGTCGCCGCTGCAGTCTATCCTGACCGACTTCAGGTTCCCCTCCACCATCTGCGCCTGCAGCGCTCCCATCTTCTCCGCAAGCAGCAGGTAAGGCCTGATCTGCTGGTAGGTCTCCGGATCGACCGGGGGCAGGTTCACTGCATTGCGGGCAGCGCCCCCGCGCAGCACTTCCACCATTTGCTCGGCCGCCTCGATAGCCACCTCCACCTGTGCTTCGCGCGTGGACGCACCGAGGTGCGGGGTGGCTACGACCTCGTCCCTGGACAGAAGCGGGTTGTCCTTCGGAGGCTCGTTCTCGTACACGTCCAGCGCAGCCCCCGCCACCTTCCCGCTCTCTATTGCTCTCAGCAGGGCAGCCTCGTCTATGATGCCGCCCCTCGCGCAATTCACTATGCGCACCCCCTCCTTCATCTCTGCAAACTGGTCATCGCTTATCATGTGGCGCGTCTCGGCAGTGATCGGCGTGTGAACGGTGATGTAGTCCGACCGGGCGAGGATGCCGTCCATCTCCACCAACTCCACACCAAGGCGGCTCGCCTGCTCGGGAGAGGTAAACGGATCGCACGCTATCGTCTTCATCCCGAAGGCCCGCGCCCTCTTTGCCACCTCGCTCCCTATGCGGCCCAGCCCGACGATGCCCAGGGTCTTGCCGTGGAGCTGCACCCCCATGTATTTCTTCCTGTCCCACCTGCCCTCACGCAAGCTCTGGTCTGCCCGGGGGATCCTGCGCGGGAGCGAAAGCATGAGCGCCATGGTGTGCTCCGCGGTGGATACAGTGTTCCCGCCGGGAGTGTTCATCACCACTATCCCCCGCTCGGTCGCCGCGTCCACATCCACGTTATCCACGCCGACCCCGGCCCGGGCCACAGCTTTGAGCTTGACCGCGGCATCTACCACCTCGCGGGTCACCTTGGTACCGCTGCGGATGATGAGGCCGTCGTAGTCTCCTATGATTCTGAGCAGCTCCGTGGGCTCGAGGTCAGTGTTGACATCCACCTCGATGTCCCCGGCCTGTCTCAACACCTCGATGCCCTTCTCGGCAAGCTTGTCGGAAATAAGGACCTTCATGCTGTTCTCCAATCACTGCCCCGCATGCCCCGCGGGAGCCCTGTCAGAGGCCCGCCAGCACGGCCTCGGCCGCTGCAACCCCCTTGCCCGCCTTCACCTTGTGTCCCAGCTCCGCCAGTACCATCTCGACCGCCGCGATCGCCGTGATGACATCAAACCTGTCGGCATAGCCGAGGTGCGCGATCCTGAATATCTTGCCCTTCAACTGGTTCTGGCCCCCGGCCATCGTGATCCCGTAGTCCTCGCGCAACCGCTTCACCATCTCCTGGCCGTCTATCCCCTCCGGCACCTTCACAGCCGTTACCGCGTTGGCCGGGGACTCCGGGGCCACGAGTTCCAGCCCGAGCGCCCTGACGGCAGCCCTTGTCGCATCGGCGAGTATCCCGTGGCGGGCCAGCACCGCATCCATCCCCTCTTCCCTCATCAGCCGCAGCGCCTCCCGGAGCCCGATCACAAGCGATATGGCCGGGGTGTAGGCGCTGTCCGACTTCTCCTGCGACTTCAGCGCTTTCTGGAAATCGAAGTAATACTTCGGGAGACCGGACTTCTTCACCAGCTTCCACGCCTTCTCGCTGAGAGACGCGAATGCCAGGCCCGGCGGGATCATGAGCCCCTTCTGCGAACCGGACACCACCACGTCGACGCCCCACTCGTCCGTTTCCAGCCGGATGGCGCCGACGCCGCTTATCGCGTCGACCACCAGCACCTGGGGTCTCGAACGGAACGCCTTCCCGATGGCCTCCATATCACTCACCACGCCGGTGGATGTCTCGCAGAGGGTCGTGAAGACAGCCTTCACGTCCGGGTTCTCGTCCACGACGGCCTCAAGGGCGGCCGGGTCTACGGCCGTTCCCCACTCCACATCCACAGCTACGTACTCGACCCCGTAGGCCTCGCACAATTCCCCCCACCGCTCGCCGAACTTCCCTCCGCGCACGACCACTGCGCGGTCGCCGGCCGACAGGAGGTTCGCGACAGCCCCCTCCATCGCACCCGTCCCGGAAGAGGTAAACACGAGGACCTCGTTCTTCGTGCAGAAGACCTCGCGAAGGCCTTCGCGCACATCTTTGAAGATGGCGCGGTATTCACTCGTCCGGTGGTGTATCACCGGCAGGCTCATCGCCGCGAGCGCTTCGGCCGGCACCGGTGTAGGGCCCGGGGCTGCGAGATACTTCTTCTTCACTGCATTCCCCCTTTCACCGCTTTCTCAGGATGGCGGCGGCACGCTGAGCCCGCCGCGCCGGACCTCGGGCGGAGGTTCCTCCACAGGCGCCTGGACGCGCCTTCGCTTCGGCGTTGCAGCAAGCGCGACCTTCAGGGCCGCATCCACATCCTTCACGAAGATGAACTTCATCTGCCGCCTGATCCTCAACGGGATATCCTCGAGATCCCGCTTGTTCTCCTCCGGAAGCACCACTGTCTTCATCTCTGCCCTGTGTGCCGCAAGGACCTTCGACTTCACCCCTCCCACCGGGAGCACCCTGCCGCGCAGGGTGACCTCTCCCGTCATCGCCACCTCCTTGTGGACCGGCCTCTTCGTCAGAGCCGAGACGAGAGCCACTGCCATCGTGACCCCCGCGGAAGGACCGTCCTTCGGGATGGCGCCCTCCGGCACATGGATGTGCACATCTATGCTCCTGTAAAAGTCCTCTTTCAGGCCCAGTCCGCTGGCACGCGACCGCACGTAACTCAGGGCTGCCTGCCCGGATTCCTGCATCACGTCCCCGAGCCTCCCGGTGAGAGTGAGCTTGCCCTTGCCCGGCATCACGGACGCCTCGGTGGCCATGATGTCCCCGCCGGCCTCGGTCCATGCCAGCCCCATTGCAACGCCGATCTCGTTCTTTTCCTCGGCCCGCAGCTGCCGGAACTTCGGCCGGCCCAGGTACTTGTGGAGCGTCTGCGGCGTTACCCTGACCCGCGTCTTCGGGCCCTCCTGGACGATCGCCTTCGCGACCTTCCGGCATATGGAAGCGAGCTCGCGCTCCAGGTTTCTCACTCCCGCCTCCCGCGTGTACTGGTGGATGATCTTCCTTATGGAGCTGGACGGCAGCAGTATGTTACGCTTCTTCAGCCCGTTGGCCTTCAGCTGCTTCGGGACGAGGAAGAGCTCCGCTATCTTGAGTTTCTCCATCTCCGTGTACCCGGAAAGCCGTATTATCTCCATCCGGTCCTGGAGGGCCGGGGGGATGGCATCGCGGATGTTGGCCGTGGTGATGAAGAAGACGTCCGACAGGTCGAAGTCCACCTCCAGGTAGTGATCATTGAACGTGGAGTTCTGCTCCGGGTCGAGGACCTCCAGCAGCGCCGCCGAGGGATCGCCGCGGAAGTCCACACTCATCTTATCCACCTCGTCCATGAGGAAGACAGGATTCCGGGTCTTTGCCTTGCGTATCCACTGGATGATGCGGCCCGGCATCGCACCGATATAGGTGCGCCGGTGGCCCCTGATCTCCGCTTCGTCACGCACGCCGCCCAGCGACACCCTGACGAAATTGCGGCCCAGTGCCCTGGCGACGGAACGCGCCAGCGACGTCTTGCCCACTCCCGGGGGACCGACCAGGCAGAGCATGGGTCCCTTCATGGACTTGACAAGCCTTCTCACCGCCAGGAACTCCAGGATGCGCTCCTTCGGCTTCTCCAGCCCGTAGTGGTCCTCGTCCAGTATGCGAGCCGCATTATCGATGTCGAGGTTATCCCGGGTGCGCTTGGCCCACGGCATGTTTATGAGCCAGTCCAGGTAATTGTGGACGACCGTCGCCTCCGGCGAGGTGGGCATCATCCGCGCCAGCCTGTCCAGCTCGTGCAACGCCTTTTCTTCCGCTTCCGCGGACATCTTCGCCGAAGAAATGCGGTTTCTCAGCTCCTCGATCTCCGCACTCATCTCGTCGTGTGTGCCCAGTTCCTTCTGGATAGCCCGCATCTGCTCGTGCAGGTAGTACTCCTTCTGGCTCTTCTCCATCTGCTTCCTGACCTGCCCGTGGATCTTCAGCTCCAGGTCAAGCACCTCGGTCTCGGAATTGAGGATCTGCGCAAGCATGTGCAGCCGGTCCTTGACCGAAGGCTCTTCGAGGATGCCCTGCTTGACATCTACCTTCACCGTGAGGTGCGAGGTGATGGTGTCGGCGAGCCGCCCTCCATCATCTATTCCAGCGACCGAGGCGATCACCTCCGAAGGAGTCCGCGGATTGAGCTTCACGTACTGATCGAACTGGCCCTCGACCGAGCGCTTCAGTGCGACCATCTCCGCGCTCTCCTCAGAGATCTCCTCAACGGACTCGATCCTCACGGCAAAGATGGGCGACTCGGAGACAAACTCCTTCACGCGGACCCGCCGCCTACCCTCGACAAGGATCTTCATCGTACCATCGGAGAGCTTGAGGACCTGGAGTATCTCCGCGAGCGTGCCGCCCTCGAAGATGTCCGCGGGCTGGGGCTCCTCGATCTGCGCCTGCTTCTGCGCCGCCACCACCATCATCCGGCCCGCCTTCATGGCCTTTTCCACCGCGGCGATCGACTTCTCCCTGCCGACCAGCAGGGGGACCATCATGTGAGGGAAGACCACGATCTCCCGCAGCGGCAGCAGCGGGAAACGCTGGTGCGCGGTCCGTTTTCCCGGGCGCTTGCGCGCCGCACGTTTCTGTTGCGCCATCCTGGAAGCATCCCTCCTCCGGCCCCCGCCGTGATGTCCGCGGGACCGTTCTCGTCCCCTCCGGGACGGCCTACTTACTGCCCTCGATTATCTCGTCGACGATACCGTACTCTTTTGCCTGCGGGGCCGACATGAAGAAATCACGCTCGGAGTCCTTACTTATCTTGTCAGCCGTCTGGCCGGTGTGCTCGGAGAGTATCTCGTTGAGCTCCTGCCTCAGGCGCATGATCTCCTTTGCCTGTATGTCTATGTCGGTCGCCTGCCCTTCCGCCCCGCCCATCGGCTGGTGGATGAGCACCCGGGCGTGCGGGAGCGCGAAGCGCTTGCCCTTGGCCCCCGCGGCGAGGATGAGAGCCCCCCCGCTTGCCGCCTGGCCGACGCAGATAGTCGAGACATTCGCCTTGATGTGCTGCATCGTGTCGTATATCGCGAGAGTGGCTGTCACCGAGCCCCCAGGTGAGTTTACGTAGAGGTGTATGTCCTTGTCCGGGTCTTCCGAGTCCAGGTAAAGCAGCTGTGAGATCAGGATGTTCGCCTCCAGGTCCGAGATGACCGCGGACCCGCCCCTGACGACCGCCATGGACCCGCCAAGAAAGATGATGCGGTCCCTCAGCAGCCGGTCGAAGATGTTGTACATGACACGCCCGTGGTGGTCGTCCTCCATGACCGCGGGAAGCCGGTTGATCTCCATCTCGCCTCTCCTCCTGTTTTCCCCTTCCCCCGCGGGGGAAGGAAACCTGCCTGGCTCAGGTCGCCAGTTTCAGGACCAGTTCGTAAAGCTCCTTCTCGATCGTCCTCTCGCCCGTAGTCGAGTCTCTCAGGGAACGCCTTACCACCCTGTCCCCGTCCATGCCCACCATCAAGCCGCTCTCTCCCTCCCGCAGCACGTCCACCGCCTCCGCCCCGAGCCTGCTGGCCACGACGCGGTCCCGAACCGTCGGAGCCCCGCCTCTCTGGATATGCCCCAGCACGGTGACTCGGAAGTCGTAGCCTATTCTTTCCCGTATCTCGCGGCTGATGCGGAAGGCATCTCCTGCATCGTCACCCTCGGCGACCACGACGATGCTGGAAGTCTTCCCGCGCTTGCGGCCCGCTTCGAGGCGCGCGGTCACCGCGTCCAGATCCGTCACCAGCTCCGGCAGCAGCACCTCTTCAGCCCCGCCCGCAAGGGCCGCCATCAGCGCGATGAACCCGGCCTTCCTTCCCATCACCTCGACAAAAAAGAGCCGGTCGTGAGCGACGGCCGTATCCCGGATGCGGTCGATCGCCTCCATGGCAGTATTGACAGCCGTATCAAACCCTATGGAGTAGTCGCTCCCGGCGATGTCGTTGTCTATGCTTGCCGGCATGCCGACGGTGGCGACCGAGCCCCGGCTGCTGAGCACATCCGCACCCTTGAAGGAGCCATCCCCGCCTATCACTATCAGCCCCTCGACACCCGCCTTCTTCAGCTCTTGCTCCGCCTTCTGCTGGCCCTGCTCCGTCTTAAACTCGTCGCAGCGCGCTGTGCCCAGGACAGTCCCGCCCCGGCAGATGATGCCGCTCACAGAACTCAGGCCCATCGGCACAAGGTCGCCGGCCACCAGGCCAGCGTATCCCCTTTTCACACCGGTGACCGCGATGCCGTGGAAGCAGGCACTCCGCACCACTGCCCGCACAGCTGCGTTCATCCCCGGGCAGTCACCCCCGCTCGTCAAGACCCCAATGTGTTTCATCGCTTCCTTCTCCTCCGGCCCCGGCTACAGGCGAGTAATTCTAGCAACCATCAGGAACGCATGTCAACTCTCAACAGCAGCGGTGTCAACAGCAGCGGCGCAACATTGCTGAGAACTATATGGGGTTACGCCGGTCAGCATTGCCAGAAACCTTAGGGGCTGACCTCAGAGTTCGCTATGCGAACTCGGGCATGGCTTCGCGAACTCTGTCAATGCGAACTCGTGTCCCGAATCTACACACAACTCTTCACACTACCCAGCAACCGCCTCTCAACAGGACCGGGGAGCATCAGGCGATCTCGCGTCCGAGAAGCGAGCGGAGGCCGAGGCGCAGCGGCAGCCAGATGACAGCAGCGTTGATGACCACCAGGCCGGCAGCGGCGATGCGCACTTCGGGCCGGCCCAGTGCCAGCGCGAGTCCCATCCCCGAGTACATGTGCACGGGCCAGGCGATCAGCACTATCACCACTCCCACGTAGAGCAGGGCGAAGATTATGTTCACCAGCCCGCCCAGCCCGGAGGATATCTCGGCAGCGCTATCAAGATCGAACCGCGGCATCATGGCCCCCATCCCGACCGCCATGGCGGTCAGCCCTACCGTCAGCACAAAGATGGTGACGGCCGCCAGCACAGCCATCCACGGCTCGACCTTCAGGATGACGCCCGAGAGGAACATGAGCAACTCGGCCGGTATCAGCAGTATGAGAAGACTCCCCCAGAACTTGGCCGCGACGAACCGCCTCATCGTCAGTGGGGACCCGCCCACGATCCAGAAGTTCTTCCCCTCCAGGCTGATCGAGGGGAAGACGAACTTCAGCGCGATGGTGGCAAGTATGTAGGCCGTCAGGCCGAGGTTGACGAAGACGAGCAGGTTCTTCCAGAACACCTCGTCGAGATCGACAGGGAGCCGGCGGTTGCTGACGAGATACACCACCACCAGGGAGACCAGCAGTACAAGCTGCGCCCATTGAGCCGGGTCGCGCACGAACGTCCTGATGTCCTTCAACACCACTGCCCTTGCCCCCGGGACAAGCGCGCAGCGGCCCTTCGCCTTCCCTCGCCCGGTCCCCGTCTGGCTGCTGCGCGCACGCTCCCACCCGTTGTAGTAGACGGCCACCGCCAGCCACGCACTGCCTATCAGGACGACCCCGGCGCTCGTCAGCAGCAGCAGGCCGTAAAAGGCCGTATCTGCGACCCTGGAGTCGATGGCCGCGCGGAAGCTCTCCATAAGCCAGGAACTGGGCAGGTACACCGAATCCGCCATCCGCAGCTGGTACAGATACTGCTCCACGCTCGCTATCCTTTCCGGGCTGGTGATGAACTCGGGGCGTATGATGCGGAAAAGCGCGAACGTCATGCCGCCGAAAAAGACGACGAAGCAGACCAGCAGGAACTTTACGCGCCGCGCGGGCAGGAACCGGGCGACGAGCATTGTCAGGAACACCGCCGCCCCGGCCGGTATGACAAGGAACGGTATCACCAGCACGACGCTCAGGGGCGGGAAGCTCCACGCTGCGTTGTTGGTGTTGCCGTAGGCGATGAACATCGGCAGCCCGAAGCAAAGCACGACCCACGACCCGTAGAACAGCACCTGCACCATCTTGTGCGCGAATATATGCACCATCTCCATGGGCCTGGCCATGAGAAACTCGAGATCCTTCGCGAGGTAAAGAGACGACAGGGCGGTGACTATGTCGCTGAAAAGTATCATGAACAGGAAGATGAGAAACACCATGGCGAGGAGCCGCGTGGCCAGGATAGGCCCGAACAGGGGCATCCCGTGAAGGTAGACGAATATGCTGTGAAAGAAGTAGTAGGTCCCGACCCAGAAGAGCGCGATGATAGCAAGCGCCGAGAGCAGACGCCAGATGCTCCCCGCCCGGTCGCCCCGGGCAAGCTGGTTCCGTATGGAGCGAAGCTGTGTCGCGACAAGCAGCCGCGCGTGGTTCACGGCGCTTCCCCTGCACCGGACTCCGTGAGGTCCAGGAACATCGACTCGAGGTCGCAGCCGCCCCTGTTACCCGCCCCCCCTGGGGCCAGCCCGCGAAGCTCCTGCAGCGTGCCCTCCGCGATAAGCTTCCCGTGGTTGATGATGCCCACCCTGCCGCAGAGCTCTTCGGCGACCGGCAGGGTATGAGTGGAGATGAACACCGCCGCGCCCTCCCCGGCGAGGCGGCGGAGCATGTCCTTGACGATGCGCGCTCCCCGCGGGTCGAGACCCACCATCGGCTCGTCGATGATGATGACCCGGGGCCGGTGCAGCATGCTGGCCGCGAAGATAAGCCGCTGGCGATTGCCGTGGGAGTACCCGCCTATCAGGTCTTCCGCCATCTCTCCCAGTGAGAAGAGCTCCACTAGCTCCTCTATCCTCGAGCGCGCATCGCGGGCTTCCATCTCGTAGAGCCCGGCTACAAAAGCAAGGAACTCGCGGCCCGTCAGCCTCTCGTAGATGTAGCCCCGATCGGGGACGTGCCCGATCATCCGCTTTGCTGCTATCGGGTCCTCGGCCATGTCGACCCCGCCGATGGTGACCCTGCCGCGGGTCGGCTTGAGGAGCCCGTTCAGCATGCGGATGGTGGTAGTCTTGCCGGCCCCGTTGGGACCGAGAAAGCCGTACAGCTCTCCCCATTGAACAGTGAGATCCAGGTCCGCCACGGCCGTCACCTTGCCGAACATCTTCGTTATCCCCTCGGCGCGGACGGCCACCGGCTGCACATCACATACGGTCTTCGATGACAAACTCTCTCCCCTCCTCGCCCTCCAAGAGCCTGAGCTCGATCTGCCATCCCCCGAGCGATGTCTCTTCCAGCAGTGTCTCTCCCTGGTCGCTCATCCACGCCGTCGTCCTCAAGCTGCCGAGTTCCTTCTCTACACGAAATACCGTCTGGCTTCGTCCCGCCCACTCGACGGTCTTCGAAGACATGACTCGCAACTTCATCAACTCGCTGCGCTGGGAAAGCGGGTCGAAAAGCCGGATCTCGTAGCGCCGGCCCACCTGCAGCCCCCGCTCCATGATGAGCAGGCCTGTGACCTCGGCCAGATTTGGCCGCCGCTGGAAGGTGAACTTCTGGTGCAGGGAAGCGTCACCCAGCTTGACCTCGACCTCCATGGAGCGGCGGTGGACACTGCCTGCGACCTCGGCGCTGGCAAGCCGCGAGTCAAAGCGCATGTGGAACGAACGAAGATCGAAATCGCGTGTCACCAGGCTGGTGCCCGTGAACTGCAGCGGCATCGGTGCATCCCATACAGCAATTTCTCTTCCCGTGGCCGGGCCCGCTTCGCCCAGCAGGCCCAGCACGGGAAGCATCTCCTGCAGGAGGCCCATGTGCTCCGGCTGCAGCACGACCCGGGTACTGGTCCGGACCCTGTAAGTCCCCCTGCTCCCCGGTTCCGCTGCCTCAAGGGCAAAGAAAGAGGTGCCGATGCGCTCCCCGTTCAGGTAGACCGCCTTCCACTCCTCCCGCAGCATTACCTGTCCAAGCCCGGAGACCCTGGGCTTCACCGCGATCCGCTCTTCGCGGGCAGCCCTTTCCTTCAGCGCCGACAGCATCGCTGCCCAGCAGGCTACCCACAGCAGCGAGCCGGCGACCGCGGCCCGGAACAGGCGGCTTCGCCTCTCAGCCACCGTCCGCCTCGTCCTCAAAGACAAACTGGTCCCGGTGCAGGAACTCCCGCTCGAGTGTCTTGCTCCCACGCTTCCTTACGCGGAAGACCTCTGCGACAAAGACCTTCACCTTTGTCCCGTCCTTCTTCTCGTCCTTGAACTCGCTGATCTTCGACTCCAGCTTCACCCTGTAGGGGAGCTTCCTGATCCCGTAGACGCTCATCATGAACTTCCTGGGCTTCCTGCCACGGAGCCCTCCCTTTATCATCACCGGCTGGTCCAGCGTATTGACGAACTTCAGATCGAAATAGTCCCAGGCCACCGTCGCATCAAGGCCGGGCTTCAGGTACACGATAGGTATAGAGTGCTTGTGCCGTTCCTTCACCGTCATATCCGCAAGGAGCGCGGCATTGTAGAGAGTGGAAGAGACCTGGCATATGCCCCCTCCGACCTGTGGCACCAGCTTGCCGTTGATTATGACAGATGCCCTCTTGAAACCCGCCTTGGCCGAGCGCTCCCCCACTGTCCCGTTAAACGAGAACTTCTCTCCCGGCTCCAGCACCAGCCCGTTCACTTTCTCTGCCGCGAGTCGCACGTTCTCGTCCCTTGCCTCGCTCGAGCCCAGGAGCGAGGTCGTACACGTGCCAAGTCTCACTTTGAACTGGCGGGTATCCTCCTCTGCCCGGGCGGGCCATGACGCCAGTACCAGGATGAGCGCCGCGAGCATCGTCTTCACACGCCAGGCTTTCATGATGATACACCTCCTCTTTCGCCGCTGCGCTACCGGCCCCGCGAGCGGGCCAGCCTGCGGACCGTGTCGGCATGCTCCTCTGCAAGACGCCGGACCAGGCGGTACGGGACCTTGACCCTGCCCATCATCACGCGGCCCTTTGCATCCCCGTGGCAGTCCGAACCGCCCGTCACGAGCAGACCGTGCTCCCGCGCCAGGTTCTCATAGCGCCTGACCGTGTCAGCACCATGACTGAGATGGTACACTTCTATCCCCCTGAGCCCGTCGCTCACGAGGTCTTCGATCAAGTCGTCCCGCCCGAGCAATCCCGGGTGCGCCACCACCGGAACGCCCCCGACTTCCAGCACAAGCTGTATCGCCTCCGCCGGCTTCAGGCGCGCCTTCGCCACGTAGGCTGGCCCGCCGTCGCCGATATAGTAACGAAACGCGTCGCGGATATTGTGGATCGCTCCCGAGGCGGCCATCGCCCGCGCAACGTGAAGCCTCCCCACCGACGCCCCGCCCGCAAATGACATCACCTGCTCCAGCGGAACGTATATGCCGAGTCCTGCAAGCCGCTCCAGCATAAGCTCCGCGCGGCGCTGCCGCACCTTCTGAAACTCCGCGAGCTGCTTGCGCAGGGAGAGATCGTGCCAGTCGACATGGTATCCCAGCAGGTGCATCTCCCGCCCATCGACCTCGGCGGTGAGTTCCACCGATGGGATTATCTCGAGCCCTGTGCCCGAAGCCGCCTCTATCGCCAGGTCTATACCGTTCACCGCGTCGTGGTCCGCTATTGCGATCGCCGCAAGCCCTATCTTGTTGGCATAGGCTACGGCCTCTTCCGGGGTGAAGGTACCGTCGGAAACATCCGTGTGGACATGCAGGTCCGCCTCCCTGGACATGCCGTCAGGCTTCACTTTTGGGATGACTTGAGTCCTTTCTTACAGAGCACCCCGGGTGTTCAGGCGGCTACCTCCCGCACAGTCTCCGCACCTTGTCGAGGATGCCGTTGACGAACTTCCCCGACTCCGGGGTCGAGTATTTCTTTGCTATCTCGATAGCCTCGTTTATCGTAACGCTCGGAGGGATGTCGTCCATCAGCAGGAGCTCGCACACACCCATTCGCAGTATCGCCCGGTCCACCGCGGCCATCCGGTCGAGATCCCAGTTCTCCGCTGCACGGCCCAGCATCTCGTCTATCTCTTCCCGCCGCTCTCCCGCCCGGCCGGCCAGGCAGCAGACGAACTCCTGCACTTCCTCGCCGGCCTCCGACGATGCCCTGAACTCCTCGCACAGCTCCGCCATCTGCTTCCCCGTCAGGTCGGACTCGTAGAAAAGCTTCAGTGCCAGCTCTCTCGCCCTGCTCCTCTTGCGCACCCGCTCTGCGTCCTATTTCCTTGCAGGCGACTTCTTGCCTGCTGGCAGCTTCGCGTCAAGCGATACCATCTCCAGCGCCGTCAGCGCCGCGTCCCGGCCCTTGTTCCCGGCCTTGGCCCCGGCCCGCTCGATGGCCTGCTCGAGACTGTCGGCGGTGATGACGCCAAACACCGTGGGCACACCGGTCTGGAGGCCCACCTGGGCGACTCCCTTTGCGACCTCCGCCGCAATATAGTCAAAGTGAGGAGTCTCTCCCTTGATGACGGCTCCCAGGCAGATGACGGCGTCATAGCGGCCGCTCAAGGCCATGCGCCTGGCGATGAACGGGACCTCGAAAGACCCCGGCACCCACACCGCCTCCATCTCGTCCTCCTGCACCCCGTGGCGGAGCAACGCGTCAGCGGCTCCTGAGAGGAGATGCTTCGTGATGAACTCGTTGAACCTCGAACAGACGAGCCCGTACCTCTTGCCCCTGGATATGAGATCTCCCTGAACCGTCTTAACCATGCTTCATCCTCCCTTCCTTTTCGTCCACTCCCGGAACCTCGTCCAGCTCCAGCAAGTGGCCCAGTTTCTCACGCTTCGTCCTGAGGTAAGCTGCGTTCGAGGCCGAAGGCGCCATCTCTATCGAGACCCGCTCCGACACCTTGAGCCCGTATCCCTCCAGCCCGACTATCTTCCTGGGGTTATTGGTGAGCAATCGTATGGTCGAGAGCCCCAGGTCGCTCAATATCTGCGCGCCTATGCCGTAATCCCTGAGATCGGCGGCAAAGCCCAGCCGCTCGTTCGCCTCGACCGTGTCAAGGCCCTCATCCTGGAGAGCGTATGCGCGAAGCTTGTTGGCAAGGCCTATTCCCCTGCCCTCCTGCCTCATATAGACGAATACGCCGGCCCCTTCCTCCCCTATCCGCCGGAGCGCGTGCTCCAGCTGCAAGCCGCAGTCGCAGCGCCTGGAATGGAAGATGTCCCCGGTAAGGCACTGGCTGTGGACCCGCACCAGGATGTCCTTCTTGCCGGCCACATCACCCTTTACCAGGGCCAGGTGGTGTTCCTGGTGAAGCGGCGTCTCGTACACCACCAGGAGGAAATCCCCGTAGGGAGTCGGAAGTGTCGTCTGGGTCACGCGCTCGACGAGGTGCTCCCGCTTGCAGCGGAAGGCTATCAGGTCCCGGATGCTCCCTATCTTGAGGCTGTGCCTGGAGCAGAACTCTTTGAGCTCGGGCAGCCGCGCCATCGTGCCGTCGTCGTTCATGATCTCGCAGATGATACCCGCGGGGCACAGCCCGGCCAGGCGCGCCAGGTCCACCGCCGCCTCCGTGTGGCCCGCGCGTCGCAGCACCCCGCCGTCGCGTGCCCGCAGAGGGAAGACGTGTCCGGGGCGGGAAAGGTCCCTGGGATGGGTCCTGTCGTCCACCAGCGCGCGCACCGTCAGAGCCCTGTCCCCGGCGGATATCCCGGTCGTCGTACCCTCTTTCGCATCGACACTCACCGTGAAGGCCGTATCCAGGCGGTCCGACTGCTGGGACACCATCGCACTGAGGCCAAGATGGTCCAGCCGTTCGGCGGTCAGCGGGACGCAGACAAGGCCACGCCCGTAACGCGCCATGAAGTTGATGGCCTCCGGGGTCACCCGCTCTGCGGCCATCACCAGGTCGCCCTCGTTCTCCCTTTCCTCATCATCTGTCAGGACCACCATCCGGCCCTGCACAAGGTCTTCGATTATGCTTGAAATGCTGTCCAGCGCCATCTGTGCCACCTCCGGTCCCCCCGCTACCTCCGGTCCCGCGCTACCTCCGGCCCCGCGTCATGCCCGTGTTTCTACTCAGAGGAACCCCTTCTCCTTGAGGAAGTCCATGCTGAGGCCGGCCCCATCCTCCTTGCGAACCCCTGCCCCGCCGTCCCGGAGGCGTTCGACCGCTCTCATCAGCATATCCGCCTCCAGGTTGACCCGGTCCCCGCGGCCTAGGCTGCCCAGCCGCGTGGCACCCGCCGTGTGCGGTACTATCGCCACCGCGATGCCGCTTCTGTCCGCCCCTGCCACCGTCAGGCTGACACCATCCACCGCAACCGAGCCCCTCGCCACACAGTAGCGCAGGACTTCCGCAGGTGCGTCTATCTTCAGTACGAGGTCCGCACCCTCCTGCCTGCGGCCCGACACCGTCCCGACCCCGTCCACGTGGCCGCTGACGAAGTGCCCCCCGAGACGGTCAGAAGGCCTGAGAGCCCGTTCCAGGTTGACCCTGGCCCCCGCATGCAGCTCTCCCAGCGTTGTCCGGGCCAGCGTGGCCGGCACCACGTCGGCCGAGAAGCAATCGTCCCCGGCAGATGCGGCAGTCAGGCACACCCCGCTCACACACACGCTCTCTCCCACGGAAAAGGGCTCTCCCATCCCGGGCGCCTCTATCGTGAGCCGCGAGCCCCGGGACCTGGGCTTGACCTCCTTCACCATCCCGAGGCACTGGACGATACCCGTAAACACTACGATTCCTCCAGTTGCACGTGCCGGCCGTCACGCGCGCGGGCGGAGATGCCGAAGGACTGCATGCCGAGCAGTTCCTCGCTGTCGAACACGGGACCGTCCTTGCACACCCTGCGGCCGTCCACCGTGCAGGAGCCACACCCCCCGCAGCCGCAGTACATGTGGCGCTCCAGCGAGAACTGTCCCCACATCCCCCTGGCCGCGATCAGCCTGAGGACCTTCGCCATCATCAACTCCGGCCCGCAGCAATAGACCCGTTCGAACCCATCCAGAAAATCCCCCTGCTCCAGGAAGGCGGGAATAGTCGCCTGCTCGCCCCGCGAGCCGTCATCGGTCACCACGACGATCTCGTGAGCCGTCTTCCGGAGTTTCTCTTCGAAGACAAGGCGCGAAGCAGTCCTTGCGCCGAGCAGCACCGTCACCTGCTGCCCCCCTCGCCTCGCCTCCTTCGCTGCAAACAGGAGCGGCGCCACTCCCATCCCGCCGCCCACAACGAGAGAACGCCTACCCGACTCGAAATGGAAACTGCTCCCCAGGGGACCGACGACACCAAGCGACATCCCCTCCCGGTAGCGCAGGAGCTCCTCGGTGGTGGGCCCGACGGCCCTGATGGTCACAGAGAAGCGCCGCCCGTCCGAATCCGATACGCTCATCGGCACCATGTCGCTGGACTCCAGGGACACCGAGCCGTCAGCCGGGCGCGCCATCCACAACAGTATGAAGTTCCCGGGCCGGGCGAACCGGGCTATCCTGCGCCCCGAGCCCCGCTCTTCCAGCTCGAGCGTCCTGACACAGCTTCCCTCTTCCTTCATCTCGATGATCGTGACCGGCTCGGGCATCAGCCGTGGACCTATCAGTGCCACCCTCACCCCTCCTTCAGCCAGGCAAGCGCATTGCCCCGGAAATCTTCAAGGGAGCTGAAGCCCTTCTCCTGCATGTAATCCCCCAGCTCCTGGACTATACGCGCGAATATCTCCGGGTCCTCCCTCAGCAGCGCCGAACCGACCTGGACGCACCGCGCGCCAAGGAGTACGAACCTTGCTGCATCCATCCCGGAATGGATACCCCCTACGCCGACTACCGGCACCTTCTTCAGCGAGCCCGCCTCCATCGCGGCCGTCAGCTCAGCGACCTTCCTCTGCGCGATGCAGCGGATGCCGGTCCCCGACTGCCCGCCCACCAGGTTGGCAAGGACCGGCCGCTCGAACTCCAGGTCGACTTCGAGCGCCTCCACCGTGTTTATGGCGGACAGCGCATCAGCGCCTCCGTCCAGCGCCGCGGCGGCGATCGTCCTGATGTCGGTGACGTTGGGACTGAGCTTCACCATCACAGGCACCTTCACAGCCGCCCGTACTGCCTTCACCACTTCCCTCGTGGCCGTCCCGTCCTGGGCGATGATACCGCCCGGGGCCAGCCGGCGCTGGGAATAGTGCGGGCACGAGACGTTCACCTCCAGCATGTCAGCCCCCGCTTCCTCCAGGCAGCAGCCTGCCTCCGCAAACTCCCCCGGCGACGAGCCGGCGATGCTGGCGATGACGGGAGCCCCCGCCTCCTTCGCGGAAGCGACCTCTGCCGCGA
>SDBT01005478.1_pt1 | contig 21274 bp, 16 predicted proteins | sample 2277101 | NCBI WGS metagenome assembly SDBT01 (sample SAMN10404973, study PRJNA504765) | marine sediment metagenome | isolation source: marine sediment core GS10_PC15, 103 cmbsf | place: Arctic Ocean: Southern Knipovich Ridge | collected 2010
CTTACCTCGCAGTAGTAATAGATGAGATCACCAGGTAAGGGACTGATTTTGTTGATATCCCATTGATAATGAACCAGCTGTTCCTGCGTTTGTGGATCGGAGATCGGCAGACGCTCTTTTGTCGGCTGGGATTGGCGTCCCTCGGAGATTATCCACCAGACCAGGTGCAACCTGTCGAAACCGTAATCGTCGCCAATTGATATCTCAAGGGGGAGAACCATCCGCTCGCTTAGATCGACATCGATAGCGGGGAAAAGAATCTCAATAGATGGCGGATAATCTTCAAGCATCTGAATATCGTACCAGATGGGTTCAGGATTACCATGTCCCGTAAGATCGGACATCTTAATTGTATATCTGCTGTCATGCGTGAGTGAAAACCTGCCGGAAATCCGTCTGCCGTCAACCCTTAGATTCGCCCTCGAAGAGTCATCATATATCTGGTAGGCATAGGAGAGAGGTTTATTGGCAGTAGCCTCAATATGGATGATTGATCCTTTCAAGGCTGCGACATTACCGTCATTCGGATCACCGACGGCATCCGGCAAACCGCTATAATCGGGGAGTTCTATTCTCAGATTGATATCCACCAGTCTGGGAGGGTCGATTATTATGATATGGGCCGGGTCGGATTCGATACGCCCGGATTTAGCGTAAACATCAATAGACCGCTTGATATTTCTGAAAGTATGGGTAAAAGCCGGCAGACTATCGTCATCGGCGCGGTTCATCGGTTCGGAGGCCCAATCGCCACGATCGAATCTGAAATGCAAATTTACCCGGCGGGGCGTCTTGCCTTCCGGGATAGCTTTAATTGTCAAATCCTTATTTCTGAAAAACTCTCCGCCCGACGGCTCGATTTTGAGTGAAAACGCAGGTGGTTTGACAATGTCTGCTCCGGGGTGGGAATACAGTTGCCAGGTCTGGTGCACAATTGACGGATTTATCAGAAAACCGATTGCCGCAGCTATTGCCAGGAAACCGGTTTTTAACGATGTCGAGAACAAAGGCTTTTTATCCAGGATTACATTTGTATCGATCACGGAGATGACCCCGCCCGCCTCTTCAACGGTCTTTTCGATCAAATCGAGGGAGTAATTCTCTCTATTTTCCTTAGCTTTATCATACAACTCGAGCGCGGCTATGAGCCTGGTTTGGAATTTGCCGTAATGTTTTTCCAGGAGGCGTGCGATGTAGAGGAATCCTTTGCGTTTTACGAGATTGCGGATCACGGTAAAATATAGAATTGATACCATCACCAGCATGAAGCCAAGGTCGATAACCGTCCTTCCCGCAGAATTGGGCCAGGTTATCATGGTGATCCCGATTAGAAGGCCGGAAAGCAAGATAGCCGCACCAATCGCGGTTATTGTCCCCCTCAAGGAATCCATCCAGGCGATTCTGGACTGGATGGTTCTGAGTATCCTGACGATACTCTTGTAGTCTTGCTTGTCTCTCATGGTAGAATCTCAGTTGTTCAGTGTATCAGGGCATAAGTTACGAGATTGGCGCCCATTCTCAGGGCCGCCAGCCTTTTTTCAGATGGGTCGTTGTAGACCTCCGGATCTTCCCAGCCGTCTCCGATATCCGACTCATATGCAAAAAACACGCATACCCTCTCATCGATAATGATACCGAATCCCTGGGGCGGCTTTTCGTCGTGCTTGTGAATTTTAGGCAGGCCGTTTGGGAAATCGTATCTCGAGTGATAAATCGGATGGGTGAAAGGCAACTCCATTAATTCTCGGTCGGGGAAAATCTTTTTCATCTCTCGCCTGAAAGCCCTTGCCAACCCGTAACTGTCGTTTGCAAACAAGAAGCCCCCGTTTTCAAGATAGATTCGCAATGCCGTTGCCTCATTATCGGAAAAGCTGATGTTGCCGTGGCCGGTCAGGAACAGGAAAGGATATTTGAACAGATCGGCATCGGTAGCCCTGACGTTAATTTCGATATCATTGACGGGTATCGAGGTATTTTCCATCAAGAATTTATGCATGTTAGGGACGGCAGAACGCCCCCAGTACCAGTTGCCGCCGCCGTCATAGCGAAGCCTGGCGATCGTGACCGCCGATGGATTCTGCGAGCCCTTTCTATCGCCCTGTTGACCTGCTGAAACGGTGAAAAAGACGGCGAAAAAGATGATTGTCAAAGAGAATTTCCTCATTACCATCTTATACTCACAAAGCCTCATATTTGTGTCCCCTAAATACAATATCGACCGATGAGCCTTGCCATAAAGGCAGGCCGGAAGACAACCATCGGTCTTTTACTAAGATAGGTAAATGCCAGAAAATGTCAATTGTGAACTGATGCGGGAAACATGGATATGTGGAGAGATTTCAATCCGGTATGAACAGAATTGCCCCTGAATAATGTGGTCGTGAAGAAAACATGCCACGGGCGGTCGAGTCGCTTGACCCGACCGCACCTGAACAGAAAACACTAATCCGCAGTTAATTTCGGGATATTTTTTACCTTTGTTTTCAGCCTCGGCATTGCCAGCGGTCGATCTCCACCCGGCAGGAGCCTGCCAGACCCGGGGCAGTCGATGCATCCTGATGCTGTTACGCTGCCCCTGTAAGCGCCGATTTCAGTGACGGCATCGCTGAGCTCGTTGGCCGTGCAGTTGCCGTTGGGATCAGCCGTAGGGGTGAAGGTATCTCCATGTGGCGGGCAGGAACATTCGTATTGTGGCACCACCGTGCCCCTGTACATGCCGATCATGGCGACGACATCTGCAAGCTCCAGCGGGGTGCCGTTATGGTCGCAGTCACCAGCAACATAAACACAATCGCCGCCGGAGGGCTCGCCGCCCGCCCAGAAACCGGATTGTACGCCGTAGTTTTCCGACTCCGACTGCCCGACTATGGCCTGGCCCACGGTCCCATCGATTCCGTAATTCTCCGATTCCGAGTGCCCACCGCCGGAGGCGATGACATACCAGTCGATAGAGTAGTTCTGGGCAACTGCCACGGACGAGAGCAGGATAATTGCGATCAGAATCTTACAAACATTCATATCTTATCTCCTCTCGGTTTCCAGCTCGGCGATACGGGCCTCCAATTCTTCTATTCTACTTATCAATTCTTTCACTCCCGCTAAGGCCACACCCGACGGATCGAGCATGGATATATGCCTGTCATCCTCCCCGATGCTGAAAAGCGCGTAGAAATCCTGGGCCATGGGGCCTATGTGCTCAATGTTTTCGTCCTGATCCTTGTAGCTCCACCTGCTGACCGGAAGTTGTTGGAGTTGTTGAAGAATCTCCTCACCATCAACGGCACGGATGTTACGCTTCGCATTCCTGTCGGATATTGATTGCCACTGCGAGGAGCCCGAGGAAAGTCTAACTCCTGCTGACGTCTCTGAGTTGGAATATATATATGTCCCGCCGGAGGCGCGGATTTTGTACTGGTTTACCAGGTCGGAGGAAAAGCTCGAGCCGGTGGCGTCAGCCCAGACGAAAGCTCCCTGGTGGACGGCTCTTGCTCTGAGACCTCCGGCCAGCGAATAATCCCCGGAGGCGACGTTTGAGGCACCGCCCGGGACAGTAGAATTATTGCCTGTGGCATTGTTGCCGTTGCCGCCACCTACTACGGCATTGAGGCCGCTGGCGGTATTGCTCTGCCCTCCACCGACAAAAGCCGATCCAAAGCTCGAGGAATTGCCTACCCCGCCACAGACGACAGCGGAACCGCCGCCGGCGCTATTCCCGCTGCCCCCGAGAACGCTGGAGAAATTGCCTCCGGCGGAATTGCTTGAACCCACAACGAGAGTGTTAGTCCCGGCATTAGTGTTGCCGGAGCCGAAGTTGCCTTTGGGAGCAACGACGCCATTGGGTTCGAACACTGCTTCCAGTTCTCCGTCTTCAGTATAGAGGTTCACACCGCCCGCATGCATCACGGTCTTGGCGGCCGAGTTGACATCATACATGGTAAGAGCGACTAACTCCACTTCAACCGCTAAATTGCCCTCCGAATCATAAAGATAGGTCCCTTTCGGATACATCTCCGTTTTGGCGAGAGAGTTGTATTCAGATAATCCCAGGCTCCCACCGTCGGCGTCCGCCAGAAAATCCACAACCGGCTGTTGTTCGCTGCCGACCAATAACGACAAATATGAGGAGATATTGTTGATCCCCATATCGACTGAAGGTTGTAGCCCGACATCCCCGCCAAAGCTGAAAGCAATGTTTGCCCCGGTGCAGTCCGTCGCGATTTCCACTTTAGGCTTCTCATCCGAATCGCAGGTTAAATCTATGGTGGCTCCGGTCTGATCGGCAATGATATTAACCGAAGGCGCAAGGGGACTATCCCCAATAAGGCTAATGTTCCCACCGTCTAAATCTCCCACAATATCCACTACCTGTTCGTTGCCAGGACTGTAAATGCCGATCTGCCCTTTTTCGTTTGTGGCGCTAAAAACCATTACTTCGTCTTCGATCAATCCGAGATTCCCCATTTCCCCGAACGCCATCTGCGATCCCTGCTCATCCGAAAGCAAGAGAAGATCGGGTACTGACGGGCTTGGACGAGGGTCGGCCAGCGCTATAGAAGCGCCGCTTACTTCTGAACGCAACTCAAGCGATGCGAAGGAAGGAGAAGGCCTGGGATCGGCCAGCAGTATCCCGCTTCCCGTTGCGTCACCGCTGATCGTAACGTCGGCAAACGTGGGCGACGGCCTGGGATCGGCTAAGGATATTGCGCCATTACCGTCACCGGAGAAAATATCAATAGAGGCGAAAGTCGGCGAGGGTCTGGGATCCGCCAGTGATATACTTCCCCCCGAATTGTCGCCCTTCATCATGATTGTGGCGAACGTGGGAGAAGGACGTGGATCCGCCAAAGAAATACTTCCGGTACCATCGCCAGAATAGATATCTATTTTGGCGAAAGAAGGAGACGGCCTAGGGTCAGCCAGAGAAATGCTTCCTCCCGAATCGTTACCTTCCATCTTTATTGTGGAAAAAGTAGGAGATGGTCTGGGGTCCGCCAGAGAAATACTTCCCCCCGTAGCAGAGGCTTTAATTTCCACCGTCTTGCCGCCTTCATCGCCAACCAAGAGGGAAATTTCCGCTACCTGGTCAGAAGGGTTGGAAATTACTACCTGGGCGTTATTCTCTTCTCCGACTGATAATTTCCCTGGCTCGGTTTTTACATCACCGTATAGACGGGTAGAGATAAATGCGAAGGGGTTTACTCCCAACTCTATGCGAGGGGTCATCGGATCATCGCCGGCAACCTGGATCTGAAGCCAGCGGCTCGCGGGATTGGTCGTGCCGCCGAATACGTCCTGATCCAGCGGGCTAATACTTCCCAAATTGACTTGAAAAGATCCATCCGAAGTTTCAACATTTTGCTCTTCGGACCAGACCATGGTGCCGGATACGGGAAGATCCCATACGGTGAAAACCAAAGAATAGTTATCGTCGGGAACCGGGTCACCTCCGCTACTCTTAAGTTGCCCCTGATAAGACATAAAATCGGCGGCGAGCTGCGCGTAGCCTGGCGCTGTTGCTAATGTAAACGACAGAGCGACGATTAAGCTGGCGAAAACCTTTGATTGCATGATGCTTCTCCTCTGTTGAATGAATAATATTGCATGTTAGTAAACTTTGTTGTCTATTCTGAGGAATGTTTGTTTGAGGATTGTGAAAAATAATTAATATTAGTGGCATTTTGCCTCTCAAGGTACTTTTCTCCTGCCATCGCATGTCCGGAAAATCTGTCAAGAAGCAATTAGCGGTGAAGCCAATTGAGAACAATGAAATACGTCAGAAAGGATGCCACGAACATCGTTTACTTTCTTTGTTGAGCAGTCTATCAATCTGTCGATGCTCGTACAAATAACGGCACCAAGAAGATAGGGAACAAGGTTTATCTTGTCAAGGGGAAATAGAAACAATAGCCATTAGCGGCCATTTTTGTAGATTTAATAATTAGCATGGCTTCTGAAGCGATTCAGAAGAACTTATAGGCTACAGTCTTCTTACAGAGTCACTCAACCGACCTGGGCCGGTTTAAACGATTTTTCCAGTTGGTCGATGAAACTATCAAAATAGTAAGGTGTTTTCTCGAACGAATCGGTGTAGAGCGATCCCATCACCTGGTATTCGTCGTTTACAAAGCCTTCGACCGAATCATCGCAGACGTTGATATGAGTGATGGTTGTGCCCGATCTTTCAGCAGATGACAAATCTATTGCACTGGAATGCGCCTGGTAAGTGGCCTCAACCCTGCCGGTGCGGATATCCTCCACGGGAATGGCGGTTCCGAAATGAGGAGTCTTAAGTGATGTTGTTTCGATACCGAGCGCTGCCGCCAGGGAGACGGCTCCGCAACCGATCCCAAGGATAGGTCTTATACCAATCACACGTTCGATTCGCGATATGATCTTCTCTGAGTTTTCGGGCGCAACGGAATCTCCCGCAATTATAACACCGTCAGGGTGGAGAGCGACTATGTCCTCGGGATAAGTATCCGCAGGTACCATCCGCAGCCTGCATCCCAGCTTCTTTAAGTTCCTCAGAAGATTGTAGCTGGTACCGAGATCCCAGAGGACGACATTATATTTTTCCTCGGGTTTTTCGCCGTTGCCCAGATCCCACAGATATTCGTATGGTGCACTCACCGATCTTAATTCCTCATCGCCGTTGGTGATCGGTCCTTGCGAATTAATGATTGCATCTTCTTTTTTTCTATCGAGGCTTCCGCTGGCGCGGGAAATGAAACTTAAGACATCGTATAGAAGATCCCGGCGGTCCGGAATGAAGCCGCAAATTCTGTTGGATTTGAAATATTCGGTCAATCCCGGCTCAACGGAATCGGAATCTTTTATTGCGCCCAGCAAAACGAGAGCGGATAGGTGGGGCATGAACGATTGATTTTCTTCCCACGACGGCTGACGGTTTTCGACATAGACGGGATCGGTTATGACTATCTTTTTGCGGTATGCCGGATCGGTGAGGATATCCCAACAAAAACTCTGTGAGCGAAAATGAACAATCTCTCCAGTGCACGACCCTGCCCACCCGAAATACCTGCCGGAGAAAAGTCCGACATCTTTTACAGCCAGATATCCCCTCATCGAGAAAAACTGCTACCACGACATAAGAAAGTTGTCAAGCATTTTATGATCTTATCTGAATTATTTTGCGCTGGCCTCTGTATTCCTTTATAATTGAACAAATGGTTGATCGAGGCAAATATCGCAGGAATCCCAGAGCCATAGAATATTTCAACAGGCACATAGATGATTTCGATAAGATATATCGTAAGAATCGTTCCTGGTTTGGAAACTGGCTGGATAGAACGATTCGGGCCTCGGTGGGCCTGAGGTTCGACTTAGCCTTCGAGCTTTCAGGAGATTTGAACGATAAATCGATTCTCGATGTCGGCTGCGGGTCGGGACGATATATGTTCGAAGCGGTGAAACGTGGAGCCGGTAAGGTGCTGGGAATAGATGCTGCAGGGGGTGCGCTCAAAGTGGCAAGAGAGATTGCCGCAGAGCTGGGGGTTGACGACAGAGTCGAGTTTCTTGAAACCGATTTTATGGATTATGCGCCTGACGGTCGCAAGATGGCGATGTGCCATAAGTTCGATATCATTTTCGCGGTGGGCTATTTCGACTATATCTTTGATCCCGTGGCGCATCTTGAGAAAATGCTTCAGCTTTCCCGCGGTTTTGTTTATGCGACATTCCCCAGACGCTGGCATCCTTTAACGCCGGTGAGAAAATCGAGGCTGGCGCTTAATAGATGTGCGGTTCGGTTTTATTCGTCGAGACAATTGAAAAAGCTGATGGGTGATGTAAAATGCGATAATTACATCCTCAAAAAAGTCGCCAGGGACTGGGTGATGCTGGTTAAGATATAAGATCCTATGGCTTAATAAGTTATTTTATGAATATTATTGTTGAAGTGGCCTGTGTATCCGCCGTCTGCAGGATGACGAAATAGATGCCGCTTGATACCATTTCTCCCGAATGGTCCTTGGCATCCCAAACCACTTTGAATGAATCTTGTTTCAGGTCTGTTACAGGCAGGTGCCGCACTCGTTCTCCGATGACGTTGTATATTTCTATGGTGAGATCGCCGGGCGCCTCTATTACACCTTTGTATACGATTGATATCGTTGAGTTAAAAGGATTGGGATAACAATAAAGCATCTCAGCTACCCTTGGCAGAGATCTATCCATGTAATCATCGGTTATGTCCGTTCGTATCAAAGAGTAGATATTTACGTAGCTATGAAACGTGCTGTCTTCAAATGACATAGCGATATCTTCTATCCCATCATAATTGATATCGCCGATATCAAGGCGTCCGCGCCCATGTCTTTCACCGTAGTCGATGATTTGATAAGGAATTGTGTCGAACGGTACCCCCATGTTAAACATCAGCAGGCTATGGGGGTGCGGATTCCAGCGGCAATCTAGAAAAAGTACCGTTTCTCCACCTGGAAGAGTATATACAAAAGGAGAAGTATAGTTATAACGAAACATAAAATAATCCGGCTCTATATCAAGTGGACTACCGCCAAGGCATAGATACATGGCATCATTATAAGTGATCATAAAATCGTCGATGCCATCCTCCGATATGTCTCCGGGAAATAGCGTGGATGCTTCGAATATTGTGTCAGAAGGTGTTTGATTTAAAGGATTGCCGCCAAGCATAACGAGCGTTCCATATACTGTTTCGCCGTATTGTAACCAGCAGAAATCATCGAATCCATCATCATCTATATCAAAACCTCCATTTAATGTTGATACTTCGTTGCCTGTATATTCATAATTCATAAGCCAATCATATGAGTTGTCGGGTGGATCGCTTCCAAGAAATACATAGAGTTTTTGACCTATCCATACATCTATTGTTTTGGTGAAGAGATCACCAAGACTATCGCCGTTGAAATCGCCAGCACACAGAGTTTTGCCAAAACCATCATAATCATTTTCCCCATCGATTATGATATCTGCCGTAGTGTCGGGATTGGGTGAGCCAAAATATATATAAACACGACCGTTATGAATAGAATAATCCGAGCATAACCCTGCCGCGCTCACGGCAAAATCATCGAACCCGTCACCGTTGAAATCCCCCAGTCGAACGGTTTCCCAGCCATAGCCGGTGGGCAGATCCAAGTATTGGCCGCAATAGGTCTCATTCTGCGGATCCCCCATAAAAATAAGATCTGGATTCTCATCAAAAACAGGTCCCCCATAATATAGATAAACGGCCTCATGAATATTCCATGGTTCCTGGAAAATACCGATAGCAAGATCACCATAACCGTCAGCGTTGAAATCTCCAATAGGCTCCACGGAAGTTATTTCCGTGCTGTCTCTTTCAGTTAATATGGTGGCGATTAAATCCAGGGTCTCGTCTGCAACGCAGATATTCGAATGGAGGGTCAGGAAGAGAGATACAATCACGATCGCCGGAACCGGGAGGCCGCATAATGGACGGTTGATAAAAGCCATTTTTGTCTCCCAACGTTTACGAAAAATCAGGACAACCCATATTTTTAATATAATTCAATTATTTCCACTGTCAAGGCGGATATCGAAGCGTATATCGTTTACAGAGATGATCTTGCAGATTTCACTTGACTTCTATTAGCGTGCATTGCATGTTATGCGCCGATGTTAGTTTTCCCGGGGGGTTAGATATCGAGATGCTGATTTGACAGTGTTTGCACCCGATGATGAAAACAGATCAAAAGAGAGCAGTTATCTTTCAATTCAATCCGTCTCGCATTATGGGGCGGCTTTTGTTTTATGATGACAAATAGAATATTACTTTCCGTTTCGTTTTTATTAATCCTGCCGTTTGCGGTCTGGCTTGCGCATAAAGGACCAGGCGTATCCTCGGTATCGTATCCTCCGTATGACCTGGTGGCCATGAGCACTACGGGTGATAGTGCCGGATCGATCACGGTCAATTGGTTTTCTCTCGAAGGCGACGATGAGACGGCAGAGACATTCCCGATATACAGAATTCTGAGATCAGACGTGGCCGAGGGACCCTTCGATGAGATAGGTACAGTATTGTTCGAATTTCCTCGGGCTACACCGAAGACCCGTCAGTTCAGGGATACGACAGCGGCAATCGGATCATCTTATTTTTACAGGGTGTCGTCCCAGACGATCGACGGAGTTATCGAGTCGAATATTTATGGTCCAGTTGTGTCCATTGCGCTGCCGATGGAAGAAGAAGCCCTAGAGATTGCGGAAATTGTCCTGTTCCCGCCGAGTCAATTTCGAGTTTTCGATACTCCCGACGATAACGGCAGTTCCATCACCCTGGAGTGGAAGATCTCACCCAACGATATTCCCAAGAGCATGATGTTTAACGGCTATGACATCTTTCGATCCACAAGTCAAGACGGGCCGTTTGATCTCGTTGGCGAGACTACCGGAGGAATTTCCGATCAGGAGCGGAGCGTTAAAACCCTGGCGGACGGCAGGGAAGTACGCGACGGAACTCCATACTATTACTATGTAGAGGCGAAATGGAACGGGCAGACGGCAAGATCCGAGGTGGCCGGTCCTGTAAAATCGGGGCAGCAGTGGTTCCACACCGGTCGGGGCGTTTCCTTCTTGCTTCTTGGAATCCTCATAGGCTCGATTCTGTTCTACATCAATCACGCGAAAGCCGGTAAGGAGCTATTTATTCGGAAGATCGCCGGTCTCGAGGCCGTTGACGAGGCGGTTGGCAGGGCCACCGAGATGGGCAAGGAAATTCTATTCATACCGGGTATTCAGGATATGAATAATATGCAGACCATAGCCGGGCTGACAATACTCGGCCGGGTGGCAAAGCTGACTGCAGAATACGAGACGAAACTCGATGTGCCCGTTTCCCGCTCTCTTGTTATGGTTGCCGCCCGGGAGATAGTGAAGGAAGCCTATCTCAATGCCGGTCATCCCGATTTGTACAATGACGATATGGTTTATTACCTGACGGATGACCAGTTCGGTTATGCAGCCGGTATCGATGGGCACATGATGCGGCGCAAGCCGGCCACCATCTTTTATCAGGGAGCCTTTTTCGCCGAATCGCTTATCCTGGCCGAGACCGGGAATTCGATCGGGGCTATTCAGATCGCCGGCACCGCTATGCCAGCGCAATTGCCGTTTTTTGTGGCCGCCTGCGATTATACGTTGATCGGCGAGGAGCTTTTCGCCGCCTCGGCATATCTTTCTAAAGAGCCGAAGCTTCTGGGTTCGTTAAAGGGGCAGGATGTCGGCGGCAAGCTGGTCTTTTTCAGTATGGCGCTGGTATTCATTATTCTGGCGACTATTGCGTCATTTTCTAACAGTGGACTGGTTGGGAAAATAGCGAGAATGTTTTCGGTTAATTAGAGCAGGAGTTTTTCTTGAGAAGAGAGATACCACTGATCCTGACGGCCGTTATCGGCCTGACGTTCTTTATTCAGTTTTTTGTGCCTCACCAGCCCATGGGGGATCTCGCCGATACGTTCTCTGATTGGTATTCCATTATCTCCGCTTTCGCCATCTGGCTTGGCGCTTTGAATTTGATGAAGATCTCAATCGAGAAAGTATCCAAAAAGCAGAAGGATTGGTTCTTTGCTATCACCACCATTGTCTCATTTCTGCTCATAGTAATCGTCGGGTTTTTCTTCTCCGGCGGCCGGCAATTCCTGGACCTGGGCACGAGATTCGACTGGCTTTACAGATATGTTTATTCTCCCCTCAGCGCCACCATGTTTGCGTTGCTGGCCTTTTTCGTGGCATCGGCTTCCTACAGGGCCTTCAGGGCGAGGAATGCTCAGGCCACGGTGCTTCTTCTGGCGGCGTTTATAGTCATGGTGGGCAGGACACCATTCGGTGACTGGATGAGCAGTATGCTGTTTATGCCAGAGGGGTGGCGGATTTCCAATCTTACGAATGTGATTATGAACTATTTGAATGTCGCCGGCCAGCGGGCCATTATGATCGGAATCGCGCTGGGAATCGTTTCGACCTCCCTGCGGATAATTCTGGGAATCGAGCGGTCGTACCTGGGAGGCGAATAAAATGCAGAGATTTTTTGAAAGACTTCTCACTATGGATCGCCGGATTATATTCCTGGTTATTTTCCTGGCCCTTTCGGTTCCGATATTTCTGCATATAAAAATCGATGTCCAGGTCACCGGCGAGGTACAGATTCTGTATGATGCTTTAAACGAGTTGTCGCGGGGCTCCAGGATTTTGGTTTCCTGCGATTATGATCCCGGCTCGGAACCGGAGCTTCAGCCGATGGCCGAGTCCGGTTTCAGATATTTTATTGAGAACGACCTGAAATTTATAATTATCGGCCTCTGGCCGCAGGGCCCGCTGCAGGCGAATAAGGCTCTCGAGACGCTCAGCGAGGTCAATGAAGGTTTCGTTGTTGAAGGCGGGGATACGCTGTATTTTGGCCGCGATATAATCGTGGTGGGTTCGGATTCCATTCGCTATGGAATAGATTTTATCAACCTCGGTTTTCAGGTAGGCCAGGAGCTTGTAATCCAGCGTATGGGATCATCGTTCGGAGCGGCTTTCCCCAACGACTCCTGGTATGGCAGACCGATACGCGAGTTCCCTATCATGGACGGATTGAACAAACTTTCCGATTTTGATTTCATCTATAATCTCTCCGCCGGTTACCCTGGCACCTATGAATGGGTGCAGTTCGCGGTGGATAGATTTCATGTTCCGGTAGGAGCGGGCAATACGGCGGTGCAGGCGCCCCTGGTTTATCCATACCTCAATACCGGGCAGTTGTCCGGATTATTGGGAGGCATGAAAGGCGGCGCCGAGTTCGAGAAGCTGGTGGGGCACAAAGCCAGAGCCACCCTGTCCATGGTGAGCCAGACGGCGGCTCATATTTTCGTGATACTTCTCATAGTGGTTGGGAATACAGCTTATTTCGTCACCCGTGGTAAACAGAGTAAGACAGGTCCCTGAGTATGCAAATATCGACTGAAATAGGATACTGGATTGCGGCCTTCTTTACGATAGGTATCGCATCATTCTTATATAAAGATAATCCCTTCTATAAATTCTGCGAGGCTGTTTTCGTGGGGATCTCCGCTGGTTACTGGTTCGTTTCACTTTATTTTCAGAATATGCTGCCGAAGCTTTTCGACAGTCTCGGTATAACCTATATGTTAGGTCTCTGGGACGAAAAAGGGGCGATCCAGGACGTGCTTGCCGGGCAATGGAATATCAATATACTACATATTCTGGCTCTGGCCCTGGGAATAATGATGCTCATGCGATTGATCCCGAGCATCGGCTGGATAGCCCGCTGGCCTCTGTCGGTGATCGTCGGCTCTACCGCCGGCCTGTGGATGGTTACCTATTTTCAGTCCAATTTCTTAAGTCAGCTTCAAAAGACGGTTATCCCCCTATTTGATATGAACCGAATTCACGGTCTTGCTGAGGTGGGAGCAAACATGGCAGCTCAGGGTAGATCAATACCATTCGATGTTTATTTTGGCGCCTATTTAGGCAACATTGTACTTATAGTTGGTACTCTAACAGGACTGATTTATTTTTACTTCTCGAAAGAGCATAAAGGGGCGCTCGGCGGCGCTGCCAAAGTCGGCATCTATTTCCTTATGATAACATTTGGTGCCTCTTTCGGATACACCGTCATGTCGCGTATGTCTCTTCTGATCGGACGGCTTTACTTCCTCTTTGGCGACTGGCTCGGATTAGTGTAATAACATTTTTGTTGAATAAGGACGATCGCCCGGTGTATATATTAGTGAGTGATGTCAGACGGGCGAATCCTGCAAGATGCAGTTGAAAGTAAAGGGGAACAGCATGAAACAGGTTAAATCGCTGGTTTCCGGAAAGCGCTTGACATTCGTCAAGCCCGAGATGACCGTATTTGAGACAGTCGCAAAAATGGCCGGTAGCAAAATCGGAGCGGTGATTGTTCTTGATGACAGCAAGCTTGTAGGGATATTTACCGAACGTGACCTTTTAAACAGGGTAGTCAGCGTCGGCAAGGATCCTCAGAAGACAAAAATATCGGACGTGATGACGAAGGATGTCGCCATCTGCAATGCCGACGATACCTACGAAAGTTGCTTAGCCCAGATGAGGCAGATCGGCTGCCGTCATATGCCGGTAGTCGAGGGCGATAAATTGCTGGGAGTGTTATCCATACGGGATCTGTTAAGACATCATATATCGGTTCAGGACGCCGAGATAAAGATGATGAGTTCTTTGTATAAGTACCAGCCACCGGATATGGAATATTAAGCAGGCTAAAACGGCTGGCAGGTATTCAGTTAACGTATTAATATAAACGATTTTCATTTCCTCTGAATGTTGCGGGTTGTCTGATTTTATCTCACAGGCAAATATCGCCTGAAAAAGCAAAATAGTTGATGCGATAATTCTTACTATTTAGTATTATATGTTCATGAGACAGGCCTGTGGAGGTTTTTTTACCACCTGAAAAGTTATGATATTTACTCTGGAAAAGAGACCCCTGACTTTCATTGCTTTTGCGTTATTGCTGATACTGCCTGTTCATTCCGGCCACGCTAACGCTCAGGAGAGCATTTCTGAAGCGCCGATTATAGATTCGGATTCCGGTTTCATCTTTAGCTACAGCCTGCTGGCGCCTCAGCCGGGTCCACCGACTGATCTTACAGCGGATGATCTGCCGAATGATAAGGGGAGAGCGGTCACTGTCGCCTGGGGGAAGGCTTCGGGCGACAACAGCGTCTTCCATACGGTAATGGGCTATCTTCTTTTTCGGTCACCATCGCCGGATAGCGGTTTCGTTCTCTTGACGAGACTTCCCGCCGGCGCCGACGGTTATTCCGATTCGGACACGTCGTTGGTCAACGGGGAAAATTATTATTATAAGGTAGCCTCGATCTATGAATCTGATACTCTATTTACGGGAGTAGCCGGGCCCGCAGTTCCGAAGGCTCAGTTTTTTCATTCGAAGAGAATTCCGGTGCTTCTTTTCATGCTTCTTTTTACAGGCACCGCACTATATCTGATTTCCCACTCCAAGCGTGGAGGCAGGCTGTATATCCGCCCTATCGCCGGGATCGACGCGGTCGACGAGGCCATCGGGCGGGCGACCGAGATGGGCCGGCCGATATTGTTCGTTCCCGGGCTGGGCGAGGCCTCACGCGTGGCGACCATTGCGGCCTTCACCATACTCGCCCGGGTGGCGAGAAAAGTCGCTGAATACCAGACCAGGATCATAGTGCCGAATTACGATCCGATTGTTATGACTATCTGCCAGGAAGTCGTAAAGGAGGCCTATGCCTCGGTGGGGAGACCCGAAGCTTACGATGCTAAGGACGTCTATTTCGTGACTCAGGATCAGTTTCCCTATACCGCCTCCGTCAACGGAACCATGTTGAGGGAGCGGCCGGCCACTAATTTCTATATGGGTATGTTTTACGCCGAGTCGCTGATTCTGGCGGAGACCGGTTTCGTCGCCGGTTCTATTCAGATTGCCGGGACCGACCAGCTAATTCAGATACCGTTCTTCGTAGCTGCCTGCGATTACACCTTGATGGGCGAGGAGCTTTACGCCGCCTCAGCGTATCTCTCACAGGAACCTCAACAGCTTGGCACCTTAAAAGCGCAGGATTGGGGCAAAGTACTGGCAATCGCACTGATGTTTGCAGGTGTAATTGCATATCTATTCGGGAATGGTGCCGGGGAAACAATAACTACCTGGGTCAGAGGAGGATAGACCATCAAGATGAATATGCCTATTGCTGCAACTGAACAGCACCGACAAACGAACGGTCAGGCTATTAGATGAGACGGGAAGTCCCTTTAGGGATAGTCTTTGTCTGCGGCGCCTTCATGGCCTTTCAGTATTTTGTGCCGCACTATGTGTCTGCCACCATATATCAGTATGCTCTGAACTGGACCATAATCATCGGCATATTTACGCTGGTAGTCGGCATCGGCTCATTGGTGAATCTTCACTATGACAGGGTTTCCAAACAGAAAGAGAACTGGCCCTATTCAATTGTAACGCTTTCGGCGCTACTTTTCATGACGCTGCTCGGTCTATTTTCTCCCGATGCTATCCAGAATCCCAGGGGTCTTTTCATGAAGATGTATTTTTTTGTACTATCACCCGTTCAGGCGACCATGTTCGCCCTCCTGGCGTTCTTTATCGCTTCGGCGGCTTACCGCGCTTTCAGAGCCAAAACATTACTGGCGACCTTGCTTTTGCTCTCGGCCGCCGTGGTTATGCTGGGGCGGGTGCCGATCGGCGATATGCTGACCAGCTGGCTGCCCGAGGGTTTAAGATTTTCCGATATCGCCAAATATATTCTCGATTATCCGAACACCGCTGCCAAGCGGGCGATCTATATAGGCGTCGGCCTGGGCATAGCAGCGACGGCGCTTAAGATTATCCTGGGTATTGAGAGAACCTGGCTGGGTGGAGCAAAATGATGGGACAGGGGATCTGGCAAAAATTATTAGACCTCGACCGGCGATGGATATATCTCGTCATCGGTATAGTTACTTTCGTACCGATGCTCAAATATACCGGGCTGCCGATCAAAATCACGTCGGAGGTGCAAGCGGTTTATGATAGAGTTGAATCGCAGCCTCCCGGCACCGTAATAATGATGCCGATGGAGTTTGGCCCTTCCACTATGGCAGAATTACAGCCCATGGCCCGGGCGGTATTGAGGCATTGCTTTTCTAGAGACTTAAAGATCATATCCACAGCCCTGCAGATAGAGGGTGTAATACTGATTGAAAAGGAACTAAGAGAGATCGCGGCCGAGTTCGGCAAGAAACATGGCGAGGATTATGTCTTTCTGGGCTATAAACCGTATCCCGATATAGTCATTTTAGGAATGGGGGAAAATTTCCGCAAACCTTTCCCCAGGGACTATTATGGCAATAACCTTGACGATTTGCCGATGATGGCAGGGGTAAATAATTATTCCAATGTTTCCTGCATTGTAAATATTAACGCCACCTCGGGAGTCGATTACTGGATTAATTATGCCAACGGCCGCTACGGTGTGCCCCTGGCTCTGGGCGTTACTGCGGTCATCGCCACCGACTATTACGCCTTCCTGCAGTCGAAGCAGATCTTCGGTCTGATGGGCGGGCTGAAGGGTGCCGCCGAATATGAGATACTTATCGGACGCCCGAAAGATGTAGCCAATCGCGCCATGACCTCGGTTTCGGTGGCGCACGTATTCATTCTCCTTTTCATCATTCTGGGTAACGTGGCGTTCTTTGCCGCACGCCGATCGGAACGGAGCTGAGTTATGGAATCGTTATCTCTTGGCGCAATGTTCTGGATGACAGTAGCTGCCTTCCTGACCCTTTGCATATTTTCCTTTCTCTATCGGGACAACCCGTTTTACAGATTCGCCGAACACCTGATAGTGGGCATATCAGCAGGATACTGGATAGTCATCCTGTATCATACGTCATTGACCGATCTATGGCTCGAACCTCTGTTTGTGTCTGTTAAAGCGTTCTCAAGCTCAGAAGGATCTTTTATCGGCAAAACGGGGATGCTCATTGTGAATATTATGCCGGGAGCCATCGGACTTTTGATGTTCAGCCGGTTTTTCAAAAAGACAGCCTGGATCTCACGCTGGCCCATCGCATTCTATCTCGGCATTTCGGCGGGGGTGGCCTTGCCTCTGTTCCTGCAAAGTTTCGTAATCAGGCAGGTGGCGGCCAATATGATAGACCCCAGGGCGATTTTCAACACCATGTCATCGGATCTGACTATATTGTTCCATTACGGCAATAGCACCATGCAGTTCTGGCAGGGGCTGGGCCAGATTATAATACTCCTGGGAACCATTTGCGGCCTGGCTTACTTCTATTTTTCCGCCGAGCATAAAGGATTATTGGGAGGCGCCGCCAAGGTCGGGATATGGATATTAATGATAGGGTTTGGCGCTACATTCGGATATACTGTTATGGCGCGCATCTCGCTTTTAATTGGACGTTTCAATTTTCTGATGGGCTGGGTTTCGGCTCTGGGTGAGCTCTTTAGAACGTAGGGGAACTCTTTACAAACTTAAACATGTTCTAATCATCGGCCATGAAAGCCGCGATAATTATCATTATAACGCTGATTCTGACACTGGTTTCGGTTTCGGAATTTGCACTGGCAAAGGGAGCGGTTTGCCTTTACGACAGCACCGATATCGAGATTAAAAAGAACTTATCGGCGGTCGTTAAGGTATTCAAGACTTTCGAGATTACCACCGAAGCGGGGGCGAGATTTGCCGAGGTGACGGTTCCCTTAAATGATTATATAAGCATAAAGGATATAGAGGGTTACACTCTTCTGCCGGGCGGGCGTAAAATAAAACTCAAATCGCGAGATGTTCAAAGGGCCTCCGCCGCCAGGATTCGAGAATTTGGCGGCACCCGGCTTTTGTTAATCTCGCTCAGGTCGCCCGCAGTCGGCGCGATAATTCACTATGAATACACACTGGAAATAAGAAGCCTCTTGTATCTACCGCGTATCACCCGCGATACATCGTATCCTACTGAGCGATTTATAGTGCGTCTAAGGTGGCATAAAGATGTTAAATTGAATTATGATTTTAACAGTCTGGAAATTGAATTGTCAAAAAAAGACGTTAGATTTCACGCTGAGAATTTGCCGGAATTACCCGCTGAGGGTAGGTCTTGTCCGGATGATCTGTATCTGCTTTTGAGTTCCGAAGTATTCGCGTATGGTAAGATGAAATTCCACTCGAGATCCTGGGCGGATGTCGGCAGCTTTTTCGCTCAACGGGCCCTTCAGTCGGAAGAATCTCTAATCGAGGCCGGGGAGCTGGCATCGAGAATAGTCAGAGAATCTCCATCTCATGAGGACACGTTAAAAGCCCTCTTCGATTTTGTGGCCGACTCGGTTTCCTATGTGGCATTGGAGATCGCCAAAGGTGATTTTGATCCGCACTCGTGTAGCCGGATAATCGAGCGGCGTTTCGGGGATTGCAAGGATCAATCGGTTTTGCTCAGTTCCCTTTTCAGAGGCGTGGGGATCGATGCTTATCCAGCGTTGATCTTCACCGGAGATTATCCCAGGGTATCCGATCTTAATCCCTGGCCGGCATTTTTCGATCATGCCGTAGTTGTTGTCAAGGAAACCCGGGGTAACCTGATTCTGGATCCCAGCGATCCCCTGTCATCCGTCACGTCGCCACCTCCCCGTTTACGGGGAAAGAGCTTTATAGTGGCCGACGGTTACTCTGGTTTACAAGAGCCTGATTCGGGCCCAACACCGTCGCTGGGACTTCTCTGGCGTTTTACCGTAACGAAGGAAATCTATGACAGCCTTACTGTAGATTTTGCAATTGAATATTTAAACGATGCGGCCATATTGGTCGATGAAAGATACGCTCATAATAATCAGCAACAATTACACGACCAGATTACAACGGCATTTCAAGATGCGGGCTGGCAGATATCATCTGTCGAATTTCAACCGATCATCAAACGTGCGAATTCACTAATCATCAATGGCCGATTTCAAATATCGGATGATGACATTCGTCCCTCGGGAAACCTGGCTGTTGGTTCTCCTTTGATCGCATATCTGCTGGATAATCTATTCGCGCAGGTGCGAGAGCGGGATTATTGCCATAACGGTTCGATTCTCCTCGAAGAGTCTGTACGGATCAGGTTGTCTCCGTCTCTATTGGTCGATATAGCTGAATATCATGATCTATGGTTTCGTGATGGTCTGGAAATTTCGGATGAGATCTCTTTTGACGATGGTTCGGTGCTATTTCATCGCGTATTCGATTTTGCAGGTGGAATGATCTCCGCCGATGATTATAACAATTTTCGCGATTATATCCTCTCTGTGAGAAACCAGCGGTATGTCCAGATCAGCCAATAGAACTTATATTCGCAAACGCCTGCTGGCTGGTCTCCTGGCCGTCTCAGGGGTCTTTTTTTTGCCGTCGATGTGTGGTTCGCAGGCGGTTTTCGAGGAGCTGCGGGGTCGATATGGCCTTGTTTATGATTCTACATTTATCTGGCCTGACGGCAGGGGAGGATTTGATTACGTCAGACGATTCATATCCGAAGTGGTCCTTGCAGAGAAGGGAAGAGGTGTGTTTTCCCGTCCGGCAACCCCCATTCTTGAAAAAGAGGATAAGATAGAGATAACAGCCTATACCATACTGCCATCCGGGGAAATTCATAATGCTGATTCAACCGATTTAATAACCAAGTCCTTTCCCGGAGATGCCAGGAGAATCTTTGTTAATTTCCGGCAACCGGAACCGGGGGCAATGCTGCATCTCGAATGGACCCTGACATCGAAGAAGGCAAACATATCGGGTAAGCGTTTCCTGGGCAGGACAGTTGGAGTCGATTCAGCGGTCGTCATTATAACTGTTCCGGAGACCTGGATTTTCAATTTCGCAGTTTCGCCGGAATTCGCCGTAAAAGAGGAAAAGGTAACCGAGCGACCGGGTGATGGTCCTGCTCGGGTGAGCTATTTCTGGGTAGCGACGAATCTTGACGCCTTGAATGTAGAGGAGTTTTCTCCGCCTGTCCATCGATTGATACAATGCGTCTATTTTTCTCTATCGCTCGATGTTGGATGGCCCGATCCTGAAATGCAAAAGGTAAGCTGGGCCAAGATCGCAAAGCTCTATTACACTGAAATGAAAGAGTTCATTGAAGAGAGTTCGTCTATCGATCGAGTTGTAGATTCGCTGGAAGCCCTGGTTTCAAGTGATAGAGAGGCCGCCGAGGCCGCTTTCGACTGGGTTAGAGGTAACCTCATTTCTCAATATCCCGATATATCCCTTTCAAAGGGCTTAAAAGAGGTTATTGAACGGGGCAGAGGAACTCGAGGGGAGAGGGCCGCCGTTCTGTATGCAATCCTTCAAAAACTGGCTATTCCTTGCGCACCTTATCTGGCAGCCTCCCATGACGCCGGAGATCCGATACCGGATTTACCGGGCCTTTTCTGGTTCGATCGGGTGCTGGTCGCCTGTTTCTTGAACGGAGATACGATCTGGACCGATCCTTCTTATCCGGCAATAGAACTGGGTATTCTGCCGTTCGAGGATCAGAATGTCCCGGTGCTTCGTCTTGATGAGGTCACCGGCGAGTTCACTTCCACACCCGAGGTCGACTATCATGACAACGGCAGAGCGATTCATCTGAGGCTGGATATTGATTCGTCAGGTGCGCTGTATGGTGAGGCAACCGAGATATATTCAGGCGCATTGATAGCTGAAATATCCTCTTATATGGTCAGCAAGGA
>SDBT01005479.1_pt1 | contig 21271 bp, 37 predicted proteins | sample 2277101 | NCBI WGS metagenome assembly SDBT01 (sample SAMN10404973, study PRJNA504765) | marine sediment metagenome | isolation source: marine sediment core GS10_PC15, 103 cmbsf | place: Arctic Ocean: Southern Knipovich Ridge | collected 2010
ATCACCGATATACACACCATTTCCAAATGATTTGAGTGTGCTTATTATGGCCCCCATCTTTGGCGTATTCTTCCGGGGTGCAAATGTTCAATATATCATCATAATTACGGAAACTGCCCATGATAATATATACTTGCTCGGCAAACTTTCCATCCACCTTGATTCCTGCTTTGTATAATATTTTTTCGCCCTTTCTTGGTTTTCTATGCAGCATTTTGTAATTCCTTTCGGCCGGATAGCCTCCGGCGGGGCGGTTGGTTTATGCTTGTTTTTTAATGGCTGTGTATTCTCCCCAGTGCCATTCGGCAAGGGTATCAAGGGTGCCATACTGATGACCTCGGTGAATCACGCCATAGCCTTTAATGCCGAAAATATTGCCTTCCTGGTCCACCATATAAGCCCCGGAGCCGCCAACATCGACCTTGACATATTTCTTGCCCGGTCGAATATGTACCGCGCAGTTGTTAACATTGGCCTGGCAGCCCAAGTCCCTCCGCTTCAAGGATTCGATCCGCTCACGCTCTAAAATTTCTGCAAATTTCTGTAATTTTTCTTGCATTGTGTCACCTCTATTGCCGGATACAAGGCCTCCGGCGGGCGGTTGGTTTATGCTTCTTCTAATTCCCAATCATAGAGGCTTGAGTCAAAGCCCCCATGATCATAAAGCCCCATCGGATAAACACCGTCGTCATAACCGGGGTGTTCATTGGTATTTGTCGCGGTATGCTCAACGATAAAAACTGTGTCGCGGTGTTCTTCCCCGTAGTTGTCGAGCGCATCGTTTGTCATTTTAACCCTGTCGCCTATTTTAAATTTTGTTCTCATTGCGTTGCCTCCCTTTTAGTTAGTGTTAACCTTCCCAGGCCTACCATCGACCTTTGGAGTCAAGGGCAGGGTCGGAGGGTTAAGCGCGAATATCAGTCAGTTTGGTCCGTTTACAATGAGCTATTTGAGTATTGTCTCCAAAGGTCACACCATACCATATTTTATTATCCGGGCCTTTAAAGCGTACGTTGTGCCGTGTCAGTCCCCAATTATGACCATTTGCCCAATAGACAGGACACTCAAACTTGAGCGTGTTAAGCCAATTTGTTATAATATACTTGCCGTCCTTTTTGGTCATATAAAGCATTGCATTGCCGTGTTTGATCATGTCCTTTTTGTCTTGGTCCCCACAACATTGGAAACAGACCTTATTGTTGTCTTTGTCAACACCATAACCTGTCGTACTGTCTGAAGTATGGGACTTTGTTAATTTGCAGACATTGCATGTAAATTCGTGTTTCATTGTTTTATCTCCCTTTATGTTGTTGGTGGTTTGTTTCATTTGATATATTAACTCTCTTTATTAAACCAATGGGTCAGTCCGGACTCTATGCCGTTGATTTTTACGTAGTCTGGGGCCTCCTTGCCTTTAAGGTTATTGAGGAAATTAAGCGCATACTCAATGCCCCCAAAATGCTCAATCCTTCCTGATACAATTTGACCGGGATTAGCAAAGCCTTGGACTACTGTGGGCGCGTCGCCCCTACACTCAATAACTCTTGTCCAGACAAAGGCCATGCTTTTTTCAAAGTTCTTATGTTTTTCTTTAATTGTGTACATCGCTCGCCCCTTTGTTTTGGTTAATGTTAATATTAAGTAGCTGCGAAAGTCATGCCAACACAAAATAAACATTGACAAATTAAGGCAAGTGCTTATAATTACAGTAGAAGATAATTAATATTTAATTTATAGGCTGAATTCGGACTATAATTTTATGGATACTAAGGATACAAATTCACCAAACTGGATACCCCTGGCAAATGCCTTTAAATACTATTGCTACAGCACGACCAACGGCAGAGCCAATAGAATCAACGCATAATAGGTTGTATCCGAACGAGTGTTTTATGGGTATTTACTATACACGCAAAATAACTGTTGACATATAAATAAAACTGATATATAATTCCTTGTATAAATAAATGTTATGTAACATGGGCAGAAAGATTGGGAGCAAGTTACCTGGCGGGGAGTGACATTATAAATGCGTAAGACAAGCAGAATAATAGGCGGACCAGACCGAAGGGCATTCAATACTGAGAAGGTTGTGCCCATGAACTTCTCGGGCGATGATCCTTACTGGGATACTCCAGCCAAACTAAATAACATCGATGAAGACTGTAAGAAAGGCATTATTAAGGACCTGATTATAATTGAGCGTACAAATCATACCGTCAAACTATACTGGTGCGGCGGAAGTCCACTAACTACAGGCCTGGGAATGATCGAATATGCAAAGAGCCAACTAATGGACCAAATAAGTGATAGTTAACCCTTAACCAACAAACTAACACACCTTAAATCGCATATGAGCAAGCCAAAAGTCTCCAATAAAGCCAAACCGTGCCCTAAATACCTCCCAAAGGATAACCAACTCAGGATAGAACGCGACTTGAACATAATAGACGATAAGATGGCCGGGCTAACAATCAGGCAAATATGCAGCAAGTATCATATCACAATACCCTGGGCGCATCATCTATGTAATACCGAAGAAGCCAAAGAGATTATGGCAGCAGTTCCGCGGTACCATGCCATGAATGCCCTTGATAATCATAAAACATTACAAGATATGGCCCATGCCAGTGAAGGGTTTAATGATATAACAGTAAAGGACCAACAAGGGGCTATCAAAGAGATAAACCAAATAACAGGTATTTCGACCTCACACACACCCCCTGGCGTCGTCAACTTCTATCAGCACCAAGAGAACAATATCATACACCCTGATACCCTGGCTATCCTTAGTAAGCACAACGCAGACGATAGGGACGTACTGGACTATGAGATACCTAATGACGGGTCGTGATTGCGGTAAGACCACCCGTAAACCCTTATAGGTAGTGGGTCGTATTTGATAACAGGACAGGAAATAACAATGGCAACGATAACAAGGAGATACAAACCACGAAAGTTTACATATGATACATTATCGGACGTACTACTCATCGTACCAGTTGCCCCAAGCCTGGGCATGGGGGATGGTGGCTGGCTACACTGTCCCCCTTCTCTGGTCTTTTGGGGTAGGGGGGGGGAGCGGAACTTGGGACTCCGGTTAAGAGACTCCTTTTATCTAACTATTCAACACACAAAGGGTTGAAATTATGGAAATAAGAACCATATTTACTGCTGGGTCACGCGAGGAATTTCTCTCATTATCCGTTAAGCTAAATGAGCTTGTGGACAAGGTTAACGAGCTTAATGAGTGGCGTGACAGCCTTATCGACCATCTGAAAGGAGACCTGCCGAGGGACGATTTACCCGACTACATGGCACCGATAGACGGCCATTTTTGCTGAATATGGCTATGATATAGCTAAAAGCCCCACAGCGTGGTACAAATTATGAAAATAGTGTATTTTGGAATATGTAATAATATCAAGGGGAAAATGCTAGTCTGTAACGGAGATTATAGAATATGGAAATGAGCGATATTCGTCACCTTTGGAGCACGAGGCGAGTCTATTCAAAGCGATTTAGTGGTGAGTTTGTTTGTCGTTGCCATTGGTTGAAACGAATATATTATTTAATTAGTTTTCAATAAGGGATATTATGATAAGGCTTGAGGTTGACGGAAAGATAATTTTTGTGGCGGACGAAAAAGACTTAGACGAGCTTGATAAAAAGTGTGCTGTTTTGGTTGCAGGGGGTCTTGATAAGGAATCTGCCATATATGAGGTTTTAGGGGTTTAGCCTTTGTAAGAGGGTTCGAGTCTCTCCGGTCACCCCAAACAGTAATATATTACCGATTATCACGGATAATCAATCATAAGGGGCAAGATAATGCCACCTAAAAGAAGTTACATTGGGAAAAAGATTAAAAAAAAGCGTGATGAAATTGCTTTTCAGAAGGCGAAGAAGATTGCTGCCCGTCGAATCAAGGCCGGGAAAAAGAAAAAGCCGAAGAACGAGATGGGGTATTAAGTGCCGGACGTAAGGTTTATAGACGAAGAAGGTGAGATTTACGGGATAAGGCATATTGACAACAAGCCCAGGGTGAGTTCTGTTCCGTATTTGTACGATATCGCAAAAGGGAAAGTACCCGAGCATTTTGCTTTAAACAAGTTTGGACAAAACCTTGCTGTTCCGGCATCACCGTTTGAGGAAATTTGGGACGGGAGCGCGGTTTACGAATATTTAGCGGGTAACACATTTGCGGCCATGTATATTAGTTCTGATGCCGCAGCCGATCAGGGAATTGAATACACAGTTTGGGGGATAGACTCAAATTACAATTCTTCGACGGTGACGGTTTTAACCGATTCCGCTGATGGGACTACCTTTATTCCTCTTACTTCCGGTTCTTTGGACAATAAATGGTGGAGGATTTTCCGTGTATATAATTCTTCTAAGCCGGGGATTGTGGCAGCGGGAAATATTTATGTAAGCAAGGATAATACAGATATTGGTGGGAACGGTATTCCCGACACGGCGACAGATATCCAGGCAAAGATTATAATCGGAAATGAACAGACTTTCATGTCATTGTTTACAGTTCCGGTAGGATTTACAGCTTATATCACCCGGTTCTACGCCTCAACATCCACCAATAAAGTAACAGAGGTGCATTTACTTGTCAGGCCTTTCAACGGCGTTTTTAATGCAAAAGCTCCGATAAGTATAAACCAGGGAAGGTCGGAGCATCCTTATGATTTTCCACTTGTGGTTGAGGGCAAATCAGATATTTCAATAAGGGCTGCTGCTGTTGGGGCAGGGGGTATAGTGAGCGCGGGGTTTGATTTATGGTACGAACGATGATTTATTATATGTTTCACAGGGTGTATAATTTTTTCGGCAGATTTATTTCCCCGGCAATAGGGAAATATCAGAAATTCAAAGCCGAGCGCAAGAGGATCGACAAAAAATTTTGGAAGGAGTGGTAATATGCCAAAAGAGAAACGCATGAAAGAGGGTGGGGGTCTTTCCCAGAGGGCTAAGAAGGCGAAGAAACCCAAGAAGAAAAAGACCAAGAAGATGAAATATTAGTTTTGTTGCGTGCTTATGCATGGGAGGATGGCGGGTATCTTAATATTAACCCTTAAAGGACAGTAATGTTAGGAGATGAAAATGAAAAAGAATACAGCAACAATGACAGCACCATTGATTCAGATCGGTGGTGGGGATGTTAAAACGATTGGACAGATGCAAGAGTTAATCATAGCGATTTTAAATTCCAAGCAAGAGCAGGCGACAATACAGGTGGCACTACAGACACTACCGGATTTACAACTTATATCGAACGCAGACCATGCTGTTATTACGAACACTAACCTCACAGGGGCGGTGGATAATGACTAAATTTCCAGTAGCAAGTCGGTTTGACGAAAAGTACAAGGGTGAGAAATGCCCACTCTGCCTTATGATATTCACCAGTTTTGTTGAGATTTCCGAGTATCAGTTAGGGTGTTACGGCTGTGGGGCAATCTTCATGCCCGAATTCTTCAGGGATTCGGAAAAGGCCGGTCAGAAAGAACAGATGGAAAAGCAGGTGTCCGCCCGAAAGTTGGCCGAGGCCGGAACAAGGGTTGCAACCGCTGCTGAAAGACAAAAGAGGATTGATGCGGAATTTGACAATTCTGTAGAAGGCGAGGAAAAAGACCCCCTTATATGCGATGTGGTTGTCGATGGTGTTGTTTGCGGAAAGGAATGTAAGACCGTCGCCGGTGTTTTCGCCCACAAGCGACAGGTGCATCCATCGTAATATCATTATCTCATAAGCATATAAGCGAGGCACTTAACAGGCACGCTTATTACACCAGTTTTAAAAAGACTGAAATATCTGCTATTTTAAATAGGCTCCACTTCAAGACGATTGGAAACTTCAGCGGCAATCAAGGAGGCAAAACATCTAATTTTGCTAAACATTATGTTGATAGGGCGCTTGGTGTTCACCCGGTTGCGGAAAAGAACCGATTGGCTAAAAAGATTCGGTGTATGTCATCGAGTCTACCCGGGAGTGACAATCCCGATGAGCAAGACAATACCCAATATCTTGAATTGAAAAAACTAATCCCTCCTGAGTTGATTGAAAAAGATATAACAGCAAGGTCTGCTAATTTAGTTATAAGAAGACCGTTGGGGTTGAGCAGTCCAACTACGGTTTTTGAGTTCCGGTCGTCCAAGCAAGAGTTACAAGACCTTGGGAAGATTCAGTTATCTTCGGTGTGGCACGATGAGGAAACACCCAAAGCCCACAGGGATGAGTGCAGGGTAAGACTTTTAGCCGAAGATGGAGACGAACTTTTCTCATTGACCCCTATCAATGCCCTGAGTTATACGTTCGATGATATTTGGCAGAGGGCAGAGATAATCTTCAGAACGAAAGTGATTTCTGACAAGTTCGGTCTTCAGAGGGTTGAGGAGCGGGATTTTAAGTCTGGAATTGCTTGTATCCAGATGGCGACAGACGACAACCCGACCCTTGAGAAAGACACGATTGATAGATTGTTTGAAGACATTACCGACCCTGATGAGCTTGCGATTAGACGATACGGAGTGTTTAAGCAGATTTCGGGGATGGTTCATAAGTCTTACGACCCCAAGGTTTGTTACATTAACTTTGAAAAGTATTTTCCGAACGGGGTTGACTATAAATGGCTTCACGCAAGGGGTATAGATTATCACGAATCAAGAACTCCCTGGTCTATAGGGTGGCTTTCGGCATCCCCCGAAGATGAATGGTTTGTGTGGCAGGAATTTCACCCGGCTATTGACGGCCCCCACGCTTATACGACTTGGGATATTGCTAATTCGATTCTGAGAAAGTCGGGAGATTACATTTACACTGTGAACCTGATCGACCCGCTGGCGAATAAAAAACAATCTAATACGGGGTTTAGTGTTACCGCAGACCTTAACCGATATTTTGATACCATAAGAAAAGATACCGGGTTGGGAACGGCGGCATATTGGAGCGGGTGGGACACGAAAAAGACAGCTGGCAGGGATGAGATTGCAAGACGCGTGAAAAATTCGGCGAGGTGTGGTAAACCGTTTAATAATTACATCTCAGAGCGGGGTTCGGGAAGAAGGTTGTCTACGTTATGGGTTTGTAATACATGCCCCAAGATGAACAAGTCCATCACAAATTGGAGATACGGGGAACACATTGCAGCAGCGACCAAAGCGGTTAACGATCCGAAACCGACCCCCCAACAGAAATGGTCGCATGATAATATGGTAATCGAATGTTTGGCTAAGTCGCCAATATTAACCCACGGTCCTGAATTAATCCGAAACCCCCCGAGACAACAGCGGGGCAGGCACAGGAGTATAACAGGGAGATAATATGATAAAACTCGCTACCAAAGATGGATGGTTCTTTGTTAATTGGGATAATGTTCTTGGTATTAATTCTACAGGAAAAACGACTTGCGAAATTATACTTACCGGAAATATTTCTTTTGATATAGAAGAAAGTGCTGAAGATGTTGAGCGCAAGTTAGAAGACCTATTTAATTAGGGGAGATAATATGAATAGAAGAATGTTTTTAAAAGGTCTTGGTTTGTTGGTTGCAGCACCCACCACAAGTCTTGTTCAAGCAGAGGGGCCGAAGCCACCGGATTCAGAGATTAGACCCCACACACCATTAAAGGGGGTGTTGTATTTTGGAATAACAGACAAGCACTCCAATATAAAACAGTGGGGGCTAGGGGTTGATTTTAAAGACATGGATAAAACCAAAATAGATCGTGCCATGTTTCAGTTGGGTCACAGCACGAAAAGAACGATTGATAGGCTAATCGAGCGCGGTGACTTCTACGACCATATAACAGGAGCATAACGGGGAGATGACCAAGGAAATTGAAACCATAATAGATTTAGCGCAAGGACACGCAAAAATATCCCTTGAGAGTTTACTCGCGTTCAAGCAAGGCAAGGTGACTTCGGAATGTTTATTCACGGTTGTAGAGGTTTCGCTCAAGAAAATAAAGAAACATCTTGACTACTTAAAGGTGATGAATGGCTGAAATAATACCATTTCCAATTCGGGTAGAATCGCCCGTGGATGAAAATAAAACTTTTTATAATGCGTAGGGGGTTAGCCATGAAATGTGAAATGTGTGGTGATTCTGTTTGTGGTGGTTTGATTGATTTTTATGCGGGGGATGCAATGTCTTATTATCTAAGACTATGCAAATCGTGTAAAGAGGAGGATGAACGGGATGCGAACGAGTCATTATTTAAACACTCCACAGACTATAACTGGAATAGGATATAGGTGATTAATGGCTAATATGTATTGTGCCGGGCAGAAGTTTATCCCCCAAAACGGTAAGGACGGATGGTACAGAACCTTCCGAGGGTATCCCAAGATGAGCGAGTCTGCCCTGAATATGTTAGAGGAATATCTTGAAGACGAGCAATACAACAAGATAATGTTATTTTTCATGGGAAGATGTGAGTTTAGCGAGGATTACTCAGGCTTTTTGCTTCGAGAGTTGATGCGGGGGAATATATGAGCGATAAAATACCAGTCGGTTCGATAAATCAGTTGACAAACAAAAACCTCCGTGCTATAATTCCTGTTGAGAATAATGTTATATTGCGAATATTAAAGAGAACGGCGGGTTTTTTAGTGTCCCTTATCGAAAAAGCGGAACGAGGGGAAAAGATATGACAGATTTGTGGGTAAACGGACACGATAAGGATGAAGATGGTAAACTTATTGGTAAAGACACCAACCCCGGAACGGAAGACAAGCCCTTGCTCACGATAAGTAGAGCGGTAGAGATAATAGGCGAGGGGGGTGGAACCGTGTATTTTGATGCTGGAGATATATATTAAGTAAAACATATCAACCCCCACACCTCCTTAACTGAACGTGTAGGGTTAAATAGATAACGTCATAATGACCTCATCTAAATTTGGATGGGGTTTTATTTTGGCCGAAAACAACGAAGCAATAAAAGCAACAGGCAACGAAGCTCGATTGTGTTCCCATGTTCTCGATGAGTGGACACGTGGCCGCGAGTATGTGTCTGATTTAGATGAACTTTTTGAAGACCTGTACTCTATGCTCCGGGGTGAGCGACCGGAGAAAAACTATGATTGGCAATCCAACATAGTCCTCAATAAAGTCTTTCAAGTCGTATGGACAACCATCCCCTACCTTACCCAAAAAATCTTTGGTGCATCCCCGATAATGGGCGTGGGTTCCTTTGACAAAAAAGGAGCTTGGCAGCGCGAGGAAATCATTGAGTTCTGGAACACCATGCAGCCTTCAAATAGTTCCGACCATGTTCCCTTCTTTCTCGTAACCGTGATGTGGGTTTTAAGGGGTATGCTAAACGGTGTCGGATTTATGAAAAAATCATGGCACCAAGTCCTTCAGACAAAAACCATCGAAAAACAAATCACTATTCCCATGGCAATGGACGAAGCCGGGAATGAGATTGATGTTGAACCCCACACCGTTAAAAAGAGCATATCCATCCCTATCGAAGATTGGCCCATCAATCGTGTGGTAAACAATAAAGACATCGTTGTGGATTGGCTCCTACAGCCCTCTCAGTCGTGCAGACAAGGGAGATTTATCATAGAGAGGGCTATGGTAGACCTTGACTCTTTACATACCTCTAAAATCAAGTATATCAACCTTGACGACATAAAGCCCACCATTGACTCGTCCAGTTCGACCCTTCATGGAGATCACGCTGACTCTAAAAGTAAGGATGGTCAGGACATCCCCCCCACATCGGACATTTATGCGGACATAGAGGTGTACGAAAGACAGGGTAAGTTTCCTGTTTACAAGGAAAAAAAAGACGGACGCTGGGTGCCTGCTTTCGACCAGGAAAAAATCTACAGTTCAGATGAGATAGTTTTCAAGGACATGATTATAACTGTTGCGAAAGCCCACAGTAACGATACTGGAAACGTTCTTATCCGGTTTGACACCAATCCGTACAAAGAACTGACCTACATTGACATTCATTTTTACCTGGACCCGGAAAGATGGAACTCTGTGGGTCAACTCGAACCCATTAAAGACAACCAGACAGCGATTAACGATAATGTTAATGCTATGTTTGACGAGATTTGGCAGAACCTTATGCCCCCGGTGATAATTGATAAGTATGCTTTGTGGGATTACGACACTATGCAGCACGCTCCCGGCCAAAAGTGGATGGTTGGCGGTAATCCCGCTAATGCGATTATGTTCAAGGAACCTTCAAGGGTTACGGGTGATGCGTGGCAAAAGCATATTCTGCTTGATACGGAACTTCAGTTAACTTCGTCAGTTACTCCACCGATGCAGGGTGCGGGCAAGGAAAAAGCTGCAACCACAAACGTGCTGAACGCTCAGATGTCGGCGGGGAAGTTAGACTTTCTTGTAAAGATGATCGAGGTCACGGGGCTTATTCCTTCCGCACAGATGGATATAAGGTTTGCCAAACTATTCGCCCACCCCTTGACGTTTCAAATCATATTGGGGGAGCCTTTTGAGTTCAGTCGATATGAGGAAATTTACAAGTACACCCCTGCTGCGGCGTCGGTAAAACTAGAACACCAGAAAACCCAAGAGATTCAAGAGGATATACAAATCATGCAGACCATAGCCGCGATTCCCAACCCGAACACGGCGAAGGTTGTAAATTTATTCTTAGCCAACATTTTGAGAAACCGGGATATGCCGAAGGAGGCTAACCTTTTCGATGAGAGTTATTTTGAACCACAGGGCGATTCTGGGAACATGCAGATGTTAGAACGACAATTAGGAGGAGGTGCGTCAAATCAAAATCAAATAGAAATGAGCGAAACCGAAAAGGGTGTAAGACAATCAACATATTCTCCGAGAGGATTACCGAATGGATAATGAACTCTTAACAGTTCAAACAGCGTGGAAGTTATTATACGGGGTTGAGAAAGAGTCCATTCCAGACATTAACAAACCGGAGAATATACCATACATAAAGGCTAAAAACACTGAGCGAATAGATGCGTTTAAGCGCCTCAAAGCATCCCCTGCCCGAGTACTATTCGAAGCATGGGCAGACAAGATTATGAGACGAAACTTAGCGTTGCTATTTACGCCAGATGAACATCTTTGTCCCTGTCCGACCTGTTCAACGGTTCGTGAGATAAGAACCCTATTGAATTTGTGGATGGAGTCAGAGTTAATTATTAACCAAGGAGAGAACAAATGAACGACGACTTGGATACTGACGATAAAGCCCAAGACAATGATTTAGACCAAAAGGACGACCAAAACCAAGACGACGACAAAGATGGCGATGTTACCGATGGGACAAAGCAATACGTTAAGTCTTGGGGTGGGAGGATGCAGAAGGATATTAACGAACTGAAAGACTTGGTTCGTGAAAGCCTGAAACCGGCATCGTCCGGCGATGATGATTATGTAGCACCCCAGGAAGGCGGGGACGGACCCATCACTAAGTTTAACGAGCAGTTGTCTCAAGGCCTTTTAGGAGACAATCCGTTGGCGGCGATTCAAAAAGCCATGACGGTGATTGACTCCGCAAAGACCAACCAAAGCAACGCCCAAAAAGTACAGACCGACAAGGCAATAACCGCAATGTCCGATCAACCCTATTACAAGGATATATACCCGGACATGCAAAAGATAGCGCACGAAGTGGCCGGACAGATGGACTCAAAGATGGTTGCTGACTATGCGTACACAAAAGCCAAGGCGAATTTTATGGAGTCCCAGAGTAATTCCGGTGACCCCGACCTTGGTCTGCTTCCGGGTGGCAAGAGAGTTGTCATCCCAAAGGCCGGTAAGCTCCCCGAGCAATTCAAACAAGCATTTGAGCGGGATAAAGCAAAGGGTCTTTTTAAAGACGAAGCAGATTACATCGCACACCTATCCCCTGAAATAAGGGACAAATACGGTATTTAAGGATAATAGGCCATGCCAAAAAACCGGCCTATCGGCAATGAGGATTGGTACAAAGTAAGGTGTAAAAGATGCGGATTCTGGTGCGACCTCTCACGAGACAGCATTGTAGCTGGAACAGGCATTAATATTGTATCAGTTACCCACGGCACGGCAGACGACCCTCATGTTGACGAAGGGACGAACGATGATCCTATAGTTACGGCAGGTTGTCCGCAATGCGGTACGGGAGACTACACTAGGAATTTAAAGAGTGAGCTAACGTAGTGGGTTAATACATAACTAAAACTTATACATAGAGGTAATATTATGTACGTTATAAAAGATTTAGCTGGCGGAATGAAACCCGCTGCTATGGAGATGTTCTATAATGGAACCGTAGCTGCTGACTCTATTACGAAAAGGTATAAGGGATCTCTTGTAAAGGTCATGGATCACGATACAGCCGCGGGTCGTCAGTTGACCTGGGCCGGTGGCACGACCTTATACGAGAGTCTTTTTGGTATCTTGGAGGAGGAACAGGGCATTACCGGTAACTACGAAATGAACGATGCGGACTTTGGTGCGCGGACTCGAATGGTAACACCTGTGTTACCGTCTACAATGGTTCGTGCGGAATATGCACAGAACGATCCTGCGGGAAGCGATATAACCTATACCGGTGGAAATGGAACCGCTGGATCAACGACATTTACCTGCGCGACTGCTGATATAGACGCTGATGATTTAATGATTGGCGGCTGGATATATTTCGTCAACGGTGCCAACGCTGGATACCTTCACTACATCACGGATTCAGCTAATTCCGGTGAAGCGTTGACCCTTTCTACCGCACTGGTAAATGCAGTTGTAGCTGCTGATAATCAGATTGTTGTGTTAAGCCCTCACACCTACAAAATGCAGTTGGATGACCATGAGGTTAACATTGAAAGCAATCCTGATGGCAGCGATCAAACTTTTCCGATGATAGGGATAAAGACGTGGTTTACGGACCAGAGCAACGGACTAACGATGTTGAAGCGATCTGAACACGATGGCCTCAAGTTAAAGAACCCGCGCTTTTACCACGACTTCATGTTTGGTGGTGTTTCAGCTACGGGTAGCATCTTCCGTGACATCACTGTAATCGCATAAAGGAGGTGTATTATGACAGCAAGAGTTGAAAATTTTGGCGACCTCCTAGACGCGAGAGTACGCCGAATATATGACAAAGAGTACAAGGAAAACATTGACGGTTCAATGGTTCCGATGATTTTCGGTATGGAAACCTCAACCCGGAATTACGAGATTGTGTCCGGTGTGGGTGCGCTGGGCGACCTTCAGGATTTCTCCGGGTCGCTATCCTACGATACCCCCGAACAGCTTTACGACAAAACCTTTACCTTTCCCGAGAAGGCTTTGGGAATGAAGGTTGAGCGTAAATTGTACGATGACGACCTGTTTGGAATTATGGATCGTAGACCGTGGCAGATGGCGGTTTCTTCGGCCAGAACACGGGAGAAAAAGGGCGTGAGTATTTTCAATAACGCTTTTGTAGGAACTGATGGGCCTGATGGGGTTTCACTATGTAATGCGTCCCATCCATATTCACCCGCCGATGCTACGACTCAGAGTAATGCCGGTTCCACCGCCCTGTCTGCGGTTTCTGTAGAAGCCACGCGCAGGACTGGTATAAACGGTATTTTAAATGATCGTGGTGAGATAATGGACTTGTCTTACGACATGCTTTTGGTTCCTGTGAACCTTCAGGAAAAAGCCTGGGAAATTATCAATTCCGGTGGAAAGACCGAGACTGCCAACAACAACAGGAACTTTCATTATGGTCGGTACAAGATGGCTATGTGGAGCCGGCTGAGTGATTCGAACAACTGGTTTTTTCTGGATTCCAAGCTCTGCAAGATGTTCCTGCTTTGGTATGACCGGGTAAAAGACGGTATTGCAATGGACAAGGATACCGACACGCTGGTTGCCAAGTGGTATGTTTACGAACGCTATACGGCGGGCTGGGCAGACTTCAGGCCCGTTTATGGCCACAACGTAAGCTAGACAATAATTAAAAATCCCTACAGGAGGATAAAACCATAGGAGCTAACCCTACAGGAGGTAGCGAACAGTACGCAGCCGGACTATTTGACGGTGGGGGTGAAGTCAAAATTACAAGGTCGTGGGTAGAGGGTAAGTACGAAAGATACCCAAGACTTAGGATGGAGATTACGCTCCCTGATTCTAACAAAACCTTGAAGGTGCGGGGTAAGGAGAACATGAAAGCCTTTTTATCCCGCATAAAGGAGTTTGTAATAATCCAGAAAGAACAGGTTTTGTTAGGGTTGCAGTTTTGCGATACCATAAAAGGTGACGATTTTGGTACGCCGCTAAGCAGGTCCGATCATGGGGTAAGAGATATTATGTTCGCTAGGTTACAGCTTCTAAGAAGGAAAAGAAAATGACTCAAGTAGGAGATATGATGTTCCATTTAGGGGGCGTTCCTGTTGATGGTGAACTTACCACAGGTTCGGTCTTTTTTCTGCATAACTCAGGAAGCAATAGTAATTTGGGGACCGACCCCGACAGTCCTGTAGCAAGCCTGACGTATGCGATTAGTTTATGTACGGCAAACAAGGGCGATATTATCTATGCAATGCCCGGTCATGCCGAAACAACCACAGCGATTGTCCTTAATATTGCCGGTGTTTCAATTATCGGTTTGGGTCGTGGTTCCGCAAGGCCGACCATTACGGCGACTACCGGAGCATCCGACCTGATTGATATTACCGCCGCAGGCACGTATATGAAAAACATGCTGCTTGTTGGTGCCGCGAGTGGCTGTACTGCGCTTATTGATATTGCGAGTGCGGACAACACGTTCGAGAATGTTGAGTTCCGTCACGGGGCCGCACCTACGGACGCTGTGACTGTGACAACCGGTGTGAGAAACAAATGGCATGGTTGCCGTTGGTTGGGCACTGCCGATGGCCCGGATGTTAGTATTGAGTTCCAGAGTGCCACCGAGAACGACTGTAAGGACTTCGAGGTTATCGACTGTATTTTTAATTATGGTCTGTATGGCCTTGATGAAGCCGCTATTGGTGACGGTGCCGCCTCTTCTGTTGAGGGTGGTGTAATAAAGGACAATGTGTTTTCGGGCATGGTTTTGACGGCGGTTGATTTTAACAGTTCGTCCGCTGCTGCCGTAAGGGGCATTATGGCAAACAACAGAGCGACCGCAAATGTTGGGCTTACGCTTTCGAGCATTTACGATCTTGGTTCTTATGGTTCTCTTGACAGCAAAGCCGTCGATGCCCTTGTGAACTCAAGTCCTAACGCAATCCCGGCAGCGACATCTAGCTAAAAAGGAGTGTATGAAATTAGCAGTAGGTTATCCTTGGTCATCGCCGTTTGTTTATACTGAATTTACAGACTCAACCCTGAACATGGAACATCCTGAAGGGTGTGAGGTTAAGTACTTCAGGGGTGTCGGTTGGTGTCCGGCAAGAAGGCATATTGACCTATGCGAACAAGCATTGAAGTGGGGGGCGGACCTGATTTGTATCATTGGTGCAGATCAGGTTCATCCCCCTGACATGCTTGAAAGATTAGTTAGACGATTTCACGAAGGATATGAGCTTGTTGCCGCCCTTGTACCTGTAAGAGGTTATGTTGGGTGGCAAGATATGAAACCGTTTCAATCTATGGCATGGAGATTAAAAACCAATAGCGAGACGGGCAATATGGATACGGGTTGTTACCATGGCATGGATGTGGATGCGGACAAGATTCATGTTGTAACAAGAGCGGACGGAGACATTGTAAAGGCTAACTTTATCGGTTCCGGTGTTTTACTGTTTCACCGTGACCATCTTTTATCATTGAAAAAGCCGTGGTTTAAGGAAACGATTATAGAGGAAAGCCAAAAACGAATAGCCAACATGGACTGTACGTTTGTGTGGAGATTACAGAATGAGGGAGGTGCGTTTTTATGGGTGGACACGACCATAGAGGTGAAGCATCTTCAGATATTCCCAATAGATGATAGCTATTCTGAACGGTTTAGTGATTGGGCAAGGCCTGGGGTTGGTGATCCTGAAATTTGTGTGTTTAAAGAGCCTGGGGGCGCATGAAAAAAATATTCATCGGCGTCTGTGATTCACAGGATGTCCACAATTCTGGTTTTTTTTGGAGCGTTATCGGCCAAGAAGACTTTGTAGCACAACCTGTATTCGCAAGGGCTGTTCATCCGTGGGATGTTATAAGAAACAATCAGCTAATAGCGTGGTTTCTGGATAGTGATTGCGATTACTTTGCTAAGATGGACGTGGACCAGAATTATCCAAGAGATTATTTCAAAGTCATGGTTCCTTTAATTGAGGAATATAAGGTTATCGGCCCCCTGATTTTTGACAGACCGCACACCGGAAATTTTATGCCGCTTGTGAATTGGGTGGGGTGTAGGAAGGACAACCATTTTAACATAAAAGACAGGTCCGGAATAGAGGAAGTCCCGTATCTTCACACGAACTTATTTTACCACAGGGAGGTTTTGGAGGCAATCCCACAGCCTTGGTATGAGGCGGAGATGTCTCAGGACGGATTAAAAAGGGCCAACCATGTTGATATAACATTTACTAAGAAAATACCGAAAGCCGGGTATAAGATTCACGTTAATTATGATGTTGTGGTGGAACATATAGCCTCGGTTCCAATATCAAGGGGTGTTTATGAGCGTTGGCAGGGCGGAAGTAGTTAAGTATTATAACGGCATGTTGCCCAAAATGGCCGAGTATCACAAAGGGAAAAATGGCCGTTTAAAAAGGGTAAACAATGCTCTTGGGGAAATCGTTAAGCCGGGGATGAAAGTTCTTGATGTTGGTTGCGGTACGGGAATCACATCTAAGTGTATGGCAGATAATGGTGGGATTGTAACCGCCATAGACCAAGCTGATGCGCTGATTGAATACGCCATTGACAATTCGTTTCATAAAAACATCACATATCTGACACAAGATGTTTATCATTTTTTATCTGACCAAAGGTTTGACCTGATAGTTTTCTGTGATGTTCTTGAGCACATTGTTCCAGAGAATGTTTTTGGGGTTATCCATAGACTGACAAGGCACAACACCCATGAAGAAACAAAGATTTATGTGAACATTCCAGACTGTAATTTTTTAAAGTTTATGTACAAGAATCACCCCGAAAGCCTACAAATAATTGACCACGGGCATACAATGGGGAGTCTTTTGAATTTGTTTTCTTACTGCGGGTTTGAGCCGATTTTTATGAACATATACGGAATTGATGTTCCGGTACAATATAATGAATATTTGTTTTTACATATCGAGGGTTTAAAAAAACTTTATAGGAGAATTAAATGTTGACCATTAACAAGTTCGATCAAATTACGGTAGGGGCAACGCTTGACGACTCGAACATTTCAGCGCCCAATTTAATACCGACTACGACAGACGACACCTATCTTACCATTGATAAGATAATGCTGTCTGTTTATAAGGCAGCGGTAGAGGAAGATGGGTTGCTCCAAATACTCGATTCCAACGGTGACCCTATATGGACGGTGAATGTTAGTTCCATAAAAGAACCGGAGTTTAAGTTTGGTGACAGGGGATTGACCGTGGGCAAGAATGTTGGCGCACAGGCTCTTTTATCGGGAGCTTCGACACAGGCGTCGGTGTCTTTAGCCGCGGTTTATCATATAGCAATCGACAACGTATAGGAGGTCTGATGCCGAGAAAAAAGAAGTCTGAGTTTGACCTTGCTTTAATGACACCCGGACAGGTTAAGGAAACAGAGGTTGAAATAAAACATCTTGAAAACATGCTCAAGGTCGATCAGTCCGGGGCATACGGTAGCGCTAAGATTCAAGATCTGGGTGAGTTCAGGGCAGAAATTAAAGAAAAGAAAGACATGATTGCGGGATTCAAGGCCAAGAAAATGCGTGGCCCCAAAGCGAACAAGGCCTTTGCTTATGCCAAAACACTTGCCGAGAAAATCAAAAAAGAGATGCCGAGCTTCGAGGACTACCACAGGTCGTACCCGTCTGGGAAAAGCAAGTCCACTGCCGAGTTCGACTTTGAGAAAGCTGTAAGGCAACAGACAGCCTTTCAGCAAAACGCACCACTTCAGGGTATGATTCGGGAATACAAGAACATAATGGGAAGATTGGACCCCGACGACCCAACGGTTAGAAACATTGAATTATTAAGGAGTTAACTCGTGTCGACAACCACAATCAAGAGTAATATTCTTTATGGCCTTGGGGAAGGCGGGAATGTCGCTGACGCTACAACCCTAACCTATGCGTTGCGCTGGGCGAACACAGCCTACCATGACATCTTCACACGCTATCGGTTTAAAAATATTCAAAAGCGGTCTGTCTTTCGGACTGCCAATGGTCAGCAAACATATCAAGCCCCCTCTGATTTCTTTGGGTTCTTAACTTTAAAGGATGAATCCAACGATATTGTTTTAGACCAACTGACTCCCCAGGACTTCGCAAGAGAAGTTTCCCCCACGACCATAACAGATGAGTCTTTTACATCCTCTGACGACACAGCGGTATCTTTAGACAATCGTGCGATTTTACAATATGGTGAGACGGTTACGGACGATACAGACCACACCACTGTTTACACTCGCGATACTGATTATGCAATGGATTACGAGGATGGAACAATCACCACCGCCTCAACGGGTTCAATAAGCGATGCCACAACTACCTATATTGACTATCAATACTATACAAGGGGAAAGCCGAACAAGTTTTGCCTTGAGTATGACTCGACCAATAAGAAATACGTTTTCAGGTTAGCCGACACCCCCGATGCTATCTATATCGCAAGTCTTGTTTATCCCGCATACCCTTCTGACCTTTCGAGTACGGTTGCGCCAATTTGGGGGTATCTCGAACACGCCATAGAACGGGGTGGGATATATTATGGAAGCCTTGAACTTTTCGAGTCCACCGATCCGATGATAGACCGCCATGAGAGAAATTACGAAAAATCACTAGCCGCTATTGTTCAGATGGATCAGGACTTAGTTCCAAAAAGCAACACCATTCCCGTGAGGATGAGGCGGCAGGACTACACCGATAATCTAAGTATGACGAACAGGGATAGACGAACATTTACGGGTAATTAAATCCCATCAGGAGGATAAAATGATTACAATAAAAAGGTATGATTTCGATTGGTACGGTTCGTTTGGAGTCAAGGTTATTAACTCAAAAAGAGCGTATGATGGGTATGGTGGGGTCAGATATAATAACCCCGAGTATGGTTTTTTTGATTCTTATCTTAATTTGAAGAGCCCAATGGAACCGGAGCACGCTATTGATGTGTTAATACCAAGATTTTTGGTGCAACTCGAAAAAATACACCTGTTGACTAACGGAAACTTGCCGAGCGCATATGACCCAATTCTTTTTGACGGAAATCCAAACGAGGTGGACATTGCGGAAATTTATAGCGGTTTACCAGAGAGGTTTTTAAGCGAAGCCGGATTAAACGCTATGATAACGCTCAAGGTTGAAAATGCCGACAAACGCGACCAAGCCGTATTTTTCCAAAAAAGAATATCTTGGGAACTTGGTTTGGATATAAGCGAAGAACCAAGGCGGTTTTTTGTTTATGGGAGATTTAATACAGGAACTATTTAATGCCGACAGATAAGTACGGACATTGTTATCTCGGTGTGGATTACGCAACGCCTCCACACGAATTGTCACCGGCTGCGCTTGCAGACGCGAGTAATGTGGTTCCCGACGAAAGAGGCTTACCTACAGGCAGGGGCGGGAGCGTTAAGTATAATTCTGTTTCCTTGGCTTCAAGAATAACCTCGTTTCACGAATTTCAAACAGGGTCTACGTTTAGCCAGTTGGTTTCGTACAGCACCAAAATAGCCTATTACAATTCTGCCACGGGCGAGTTTGTTACTTCTATCACCGGGCTTACAAGTAACAAAATGACTCAATGGGTTACTTTTGCAGGCAAGGCTATTTCTGTTAACGAAGGCTCCGATGTTCCCCAATACTGGACAGACTCAAGCACCAATGGCGACCTTGCAGGAAGTCCTGTAACGGGCAACACGATAGCCACATGGTCGAACAGGCTTTGGTTTGGCGGTGATGCAACCAACGTAGCCTTGTTGTCGGGTACAGACCTTGATGACCCCACGACCTCTACCGGTGGGGGCGCTGCTAGTGCAGCGGTTAGTCAAACTGTTGGGGATGGTAAGATTCCCATTACAGGACTGTTCGGGTTTTTTGATCTGCTTTTGGTGGGGAAAAAGAACAACATCTATAAAGTTTTCAGCACCTCTGACACCCCCACGGATGGAAGTTCCTTAGTAATAAAGCCCCTTTACACAAGGCAGGCTGATAATATTGGTTTCACATCCCCGTGGGCGATTACACAGGTGGGGAACGATGTAATCTTTCTTGATGGGTTTGATATTAAACGACTTTCAGGCATACAAGAATTTGGTGATGTAGAGCACGTTTCAATCATCGCTCATTTGGGTGATTATTTAGAAAACACCGCTGATAAAGACCGGCTTCAATACACTCAATTTTTCCATTACAAGAAAAAGCAACAGATTTGGATAACCATTCCCACGGGGTCGGCAAGTCACTATGTTTTTATACTCGATTATAAGTTCAAAGCAGAGACAGGACGGTATGCTTTTTACCCAATGGGCGGGCTTGTTATGAACGTGGTGGGTGGTGTTGCGGACGGTGACACGGTTGACATTTATTACGGTGATGAAACGGGTTTTATAAGACAGCTTGACACCGGAAACAACGATGATGGGTCTGCTATAACCCGGTATTTTGTTAGCGTGATTTCAGGGAACGATATTAAGAATGGTGTTCTTGACCGGCACGAATACAGAAAGGGGTTTTTAAACACCGAAGCGTTTTCTCTTTCTGAACAATCAACCTTAACGATGGTTCCGAGCTACGCCCTGGACTTGATGGACGATACTCAAATCAGAACGAGTGGTAACTACACAGATTTGTCTTCAGAAGTTGTTACGGGTTGGACAGGAACGGGCGTAAGGCACAAAAGAGTACCATTGAGGGGTTTGGCTGGAAACACCATCGCTTTAAAATGGACACACGCAACGGTAAACGAGAACTTTACGTTTTATCCAAGCACGGTACAATACCGGTACAGAAGTAAGAACTTGATAATATAGGTATATTAAATGAAAATTACTACAAAAATTAAGTGGAACATCGACACTTGGGAGGTCCTTGAGGAGGAGTTTTTTGAGTACGATGGGCCGCTGGCGCTTTGTTATGGGGACGATCCTGACGAGGGAGATGAACCATCGGAAGACCC
>SDBT01005480.1_pt1 | contig 21271 bp, 21 predicted proteins | sample 2277101 | NCBI WGS metagenome assembly SDBT01 (sample SAMN10404973, study PRJNA504765) | marine sediment metagenome | isolation source: marine sediment core GS10_PC15, 103 cmbsf | place: Arctic Ocean: Southern Knipovich Ridge | collected 2010
TGGAGGCTCACACCTCCATGACCTCTTCTTCCTTCTTCTCGAGGATGTCGTTGACCCTGCCGACGTAGTTGTCGGTCAGCTTTTGCACCTGCTCCTGACCGTCGTGCATCTGGTCCTCGGAGATCTCCTTGTTCTTTTCCAGCTCCTTGATCAAATCGTTGCCCTCGCGGCGAATCTGACGGATCTCGTTCCGCGCTTCCTCCGCGACCTCGTGCGCCACCTTGACCAGCTCCTTGCGTCGCTCCTCGGTCAGCGCCGGGATATTGAGCCGCACCACCTTGCCGTCGTTGTTGGGAGTGAGGCCGAGGTTGGAACGGAGCAAAGCCTTTTCGATCTCGGCCAGCACCTTCGGCTCCCACGGAGCGATGGTGATGGTCGCGGGATCGGGAACCGATAGCGCCGCCACCTGGTTGAGCGGCGTCTGCGATCCGTAGTAGTCGATGGTGATGCCGTCGACCAGCGCCAGCGAGGCGCGCCCGGTGCGCAGCATGGCCAGCTCTCCCTGGAAGGCCTCCACGGCACCCTTCATCTTCTTCTCGGTTTCCACCAATGCGCTGTTCATTCCGCCTCCTCGGGACCGACCCACGATCCCACATTGTCGCCCAGTACAACCTGCTTCATGATACCCGGTCTGCGGATATTGAAGACCTGGATCGGGATCTCGCTCTCCATGCAGAGTGAGATAGCGGCGGCATCCATCATCTTCAGCCCACGCCTGAGAACCTCTTCGTAGCTGAGGCGCGGGATCAACTGTGCGTTCTCGTCGGTCGCCGGGTCGGCGGTGTAGACGCCGTCCACCTTGGTCGCCTTCATCAGAATCTCGGCACCGATCTCGTTGGCCCGCAGGGCGGCCGCGGAATCGGTGGTGAAGAACGGGTTGCCGGTGCCGCCGGCGAAGAGCACAACTCGTCCCTTTTCAAGATGGCGGATCGCCCGGCGCCGAATGAATGGCTCCGCGACCTCGTTCATCTCGATCGCGGTCTGCACCCGCGTCGGAACGTCGAGCTGCTCGATCGCAGACGACAGGGCGAGGGCGTTGATGACTGTGGCGAGCATCCCCATCGAATCCCCGGTGATGCGGTCGATGCCCTGCTCGTGCGCCGATACGCCGCGGATGATGTTGCCGCCGCCGACAACTACCGCCATCTGCACCCCGAGCGCGGCCACCTCGGCGAGCTCTCCCGCGATCGTACGCACCACCGCCGGCTCGATCCCAAAGGGTTGGGAGCCCATCAGGGCCTCGCCCGAAAGCTTGACCATGATGCGATGGTAGCGAGGTTGTACTGGATTCATCGGGCTAATCGCCGCTCCCTTCGCCGAGTTTGAAGCGGACGAATCGGACGACCGTCGCGTCGTCGTCGCCATTTTCCTTGAGGTACTGCATCACCGACTTCCCGGTGTCCTTGGCGAATGCCTGGTCGAGGAGCACCTCCTGGACGAAGAACTTCTCCATCTTCCCCTCGACGATGCGTTTGGCGATCTCCTCGGGCTTACCCTGGTCCATCGCCTGTCTGAGGGCGATCTCGCGCTCGGTCTCGAGCAGATCGTCGGTCACCTCGTCGCGGCTCACGAATCTCGGCTCGGTGGCTGCCACGTGGAGGGCGACATCGTGCAACGATTCGGGAGTGACGCCTCCGGCGCCCTCGACCACGACTCCGATCTTACCGCCGCCGTGAATGTACGAATTCAACCGGTTTCCAGCCCCGGCCTCGACGCGCTCGAGCCGGTTGAGGACGATGCTCTCGCCGATCGTCGCGACCTTCTGCGAAATCGCCTCCTTCACCGTGTGCGCAGCGTCACCCGAGTAAGACTGACCCATGAGCCCATCGACGCTGGTCGCTCCGGACGACAGCGCTTGCGCGGCAAGCTCCTCGGCAAATGACATAAACTCCGGGTTGCGGGCCACGAAATCGGTTTCACAGTTGAGCTCGAGGATGACCATGGCCCCCTCGTCACCCTCAACCACCACCACGCCGTCGCTGGCTGAACGGTGCGCCTTTTTAGATGCCGCCGCGAGACCCTTGGTGCGAAGGAACTTGATCGCCTCCTCGAGATTCCCATCGGTCTCGGTCAGGGCCTTCTTGCAGTCCATCATTCCTGCGCCCGTACGGTCCCTGAGCTCCTTGACCATCTGTGCCGTAATCGCCATGTTGTTTACCTCTCGCTCTCTCGAAATCACTCTGTATCACTCTGTCGAAAAATCGGGGCCAGGCGCGCGGTGCCCCTGACCCCGAAACATTCTCATCGTCGGTCGGCCTCAGGCCTTGAGCTTGGTGACCTCGCCGTCTTCTTCTGCTTTCTCTTCGATTGCCTCTGCCTTCGCCTCCTCGGTAGCCTCTTCGGCGGCATCGGCCTCGTCAACAGCCTCGGCGTCGGCCACAACCTCGGCGGCGACCTCCGCGGCGGACTCCTCCGCAACCTCCTCGACCACAGCAGCCTCGGCGGCGGACTCCTCCGCAACCTCCTCGACCACAGCAGCCTCGGCCGTAACCTCGGCGGCTGCCTCGGTGGCCACCGTCTCGGCGATCTCGCCAACGACGCCGGCCTCCTCTGCGACATCATCCTCTTCCTCACCCACAAACCGCTCGTCCGCGAGGTTCAGCCCCTCGAGAATGTTGTCCGCGATGCGTGAGGTGAAGAGCCGAATCGCGCGAATCGCGTCATCGTTGCCGGGGATCGGGAAATCGACCTCTTCGGGATCGCTGTTTGTGTCCACAACGGCCACAACCGGAATCCCCAGACGGTTGGCTTCCTTGATGGCGATGTGCTCGTGCACCGTGTCGATGACGAAGAGCGCGTCGGGGAGGCCCTCCATATCCTTGATACCGCCAAAAGCACGGTCCATCTTGCGGCGTTGCCGCTCGAGCCGGATGCGTTCCTTCTTGGTCAGGTGAGATTCCTCGTTGCTGAGGGTCGTCTCGATGTCCTTGAAGCGCTGAATCGATTTGCGGATGGTGCCGAAGTTGGTCATGGTTCCGCCCAACCACCGGTGATTCATGTAGAACATCCCGCAGCGCTCGGCTTCCTCGCGGATGGCATCCTGAGCTTGACGCTTGGTACCCACGAAGAGCACGTTGCGCCCGTTGGCCGCGAGATCGCGAATGAACTCGGCGGCGTCGCCGAAATAGTGCAGCGTCTTCTGCAGGTCGACGATGTGAATTCCATTCCGCTTGCCGAAAATGAAAGGCTTCATCTTCGGGTTCCAACGCCGTGTCTGGTGCCCGAAGTGTACTCCGGCTTCGAGCAGCTCCTTCATCTGGATATTCGCCACAAAACTCTCCCTTATCTCTTGGAGAACTGGAAGCGTTTGCGGGCTTTGGGCTGCCCGGGTTTCTTCCGCTCCACCTTGCGCGCATCGCGTGTCAGGAAGCCGACGGATTTCAATTTCGGTCGCAGCTCGGCGTTGAACTCGAGCAGGGCACGAGAAATGCCGTGGCGGATCGCGCCCGCCTGACCGCTGGGACCGCCGCCGACAACGTTGACCAGAATGTCGAACTTGTCGGCGGTCTCGGTCACCAGCAGCGGCTGCCGGATCACCATCTTGAGCACCTGGTTCGGGAAGAACTCGTCGAAGTCGCGGCGATTGACCACGATCTTGCCGCTTCCCGGCCGCAGGTAGACTCGGGCCACCGCAGTCTTGCGGCGCCCGGTACCGTAATACTGAATTTCTGCCACGAACTCCCCCTCTCAGATCACAGGGTATGGGTCTTCGGCTGCTGCGCCTGGTGCGGGTGCTCGGGTCCCGGGTACACCTTGAGCTTCTTCAGCAGCTTTCGGCCGAGGCGGTTCTTGGGCAGCATGCCCCACACCGCAGCCTGAATAACTCGCTCTGGATATTTGGTGATACGCTCACGCGCGGTCTCCGACTTCAGGTTCCCGGGCCGGCCCGAATGCCGATAATAGATCTTGTCATCCATCTTGGCGCCCGTCAGTCGCACCTTCTCGGCGTTGATCACTACGACGAAGTCACCCGTGTCGAGGTGTGGCGTGAACTCCGGCTTGTGCTTGCCGCGCAGAAAACGCGCGACCTCGGTCGCAAAGCGGCCGAGCACCTGGTCGGACGCATCCATCACCACCCACTCGCGCGTTATCTCATCCTCTTTCGGCATGTAGCTTCGCATCATGTGTTTCCTCACGTGGTTCACAGCCCCCGGCAGGCGCAGGGGAACAAGACTCTACCCAAGCGAATCCCAGCTGTCAAGGCGTTTTCCGGGCCGATTCGCTAGGTCTCCGCCGGCAGGCGGCGCTGGCCTCTCTCCGGGAGGTCGTCGAGCCGGCCGGGACCGAACCACACGGCCAGCCGTCGTGCCGTTCCCTGCACCGTCAGGATCCGAAGATGGAGCTCTTCCGGAAGCCACTTACGGAGATCGACTACGATGATTCCCTGTCCGGAAAAGACCTTCAACAAAGGGCTCTCGAGCGAATGCAAACCGAGCTCGACCGCTGCTCTCGGCACCGGTATGCCGCCCAACGCACGCAGCCGGCGCATCCGAAAACCGAGGTGCCGGTGACGCAATCGAATCTCGGCCAGCTCCAGACCGACGCGGGCGGGAATGCCTTTCCAGGTCACCGTCGCCTCGACCGCCAGCGCATCGCCCTCTCCTCGGAGGGACAGATCACCGATCGTGTCGCTGCTCGACAACCAATCGTTGAGATGCCTTTCAACGCGGACGAGATCCAGCGTCAGGTGGAGCCCATCCCAACCAACCAACGGAAGCGGCAGCGGCGAGTCGATCACGCGACGAAGTATACGCCAGCTGAGGAGCTGAATTCGGAATTCGGAATTCGGAATTCGGAATGCCGGCCACCCCATTCAGTTTTGAGTTCTTAGTTTTGAGTTTTGAGTTCCCAGCCCAGCCCTCCCCGGCTTGAATCCTCCTCTCGGAGCCCCAAGTCGGCGCGCCGCTGTTGCGAATGCTGACCGGACGTGCCGTCTCTGACGATTTTGGGAGCATGGAATCTGGTTGCCAGCAGATGACTCTGGCCCAAACATCGTCAAAGGGGGCACTCACGGGCAATGCCGCTCCAGAGAATCGGCGCGTTCACCGGAGGTGCCATTTTTGACATTGTTTGAGCCCTGATCCTTCTTTTCGCCAGGGGGCTGCGGGCAGACAATGTCAAAGGTGGCTCCTCCCGCGGCAGCGCCTCGCCGGAGCACAAGCACGGAAACGCGATGACTGCACGGGCACCGTCGCAGACCGCGGACGGCGGGCGGGCACGGAGCCTGAGACGGGAGTTACGATACACTCGGCGGCACCATGGGCGACACCGACCAGCTTCTCGAAATCATCGACCGGTTTGCCGACACCCGGGTCGCGCTCTACGGCGATCTGGTGCTCGACCGATTCATCCTCGGTACCCCGAAGCGGATCTCCCGCGAGGCGCCGGTGATCATCCTCCGACACGAGGAGCAACGCGACGTCCCCGGCGGCGGCGCAAACGCCCTCGCCAACCTCGCAGCGCTTGGGGCGTCGGTGTCGGTGGTCGGCGCGGTCGGCGACGACGAGCCGGGCCGTGCGCTTTCCGAGGCGCTCGCAGCGGGAGGGGTCGATACTCGATACATCGTCACCGTGCCGGATTTCAGGACGCCGACCAAGGTCCGCATCCTCGGCGGCGGCCCGTCGTCTCTCAAACACCAGGTCGCCCGCTATGACATCGAGGATGAACTCCCTGAGCAGGGTGGTTGGAGGGCCGAGCTGGGCGAGCACCTTCGCGAGGAGATGCGATCCGCCGGGGCGCTGGCGATCTCGGATTACGGTTACGGGTGCGTCCGACCCGAAGATCTTCGACATCGCCCCGGCGCGGTCCCGCAGGGCCCTTGGCTTTGTCTCGACTCGAGATACCGGATCGGCAGCTTTCGCGGTGTCGACGGCGCAACCCCGAACCTCGAGGAGTTGGAGGCCAACTGCGGCCGGCGCCTGACCTCGGACGCCGAGGTGGCCGCCGCTGCCGAAGAGCTGCGGCTGGCGCTGGACGCGCGCTTCGTGCTCGCCACCCGCGGCAACCACGGCATGACCCTGGTGGAGGCCGATCGAGGTCCCGTCCACATTCCGGTCTTTGGAGCCGACGAGGTGGCCGATGTCACCGGCGCCGGCGACACCGTCCTCGCGGTGCTCACGGCTTCCCTGGCAGCCGGCGCCAAACCCTTGGACGCCGCCCGGCTCGCGAACATCGCCGCCGGCCTGGTTGTGATGAAGCTCGGCACGGCCACCGTCTCTGCCGACGAGCTCCGCAGGGCGGCTGCCGGTTCGGGAACCTGATGACCGAACCCCGGGCTAAACTTCGCGCGGTCGACGAACTCGCCGAGGAATGCCAAGAGTGGCGCGATCAAGGGCTGACGGTCGTGCTCGTCAACGGCGGCTTCGACGTGCTCCACGTCGGACATCTGCGATATCTGGAAGCTGCGGCCGCCCTCGGCGATCGCCTCGTGGCTGCGGTCAACTCCAACCTCTCCGTCCGCCTCAGCAAAGGAGTGCGGCGACCGATCATCCCCGAGGCCGAGAGGGTGGAGATTCTCTCCCATTTGTGGATGATCGACCGCATCTGCCTCTTCGACAGCCCCTCGGTGGCACCGGTCCTCGAGATACTGAAGCCTCAGATCCACGCCAAGGGCACCGACTACACAGTCGAAACGGTGCCGGAGCGAGAGGCCGTGGCGGCCTACGGCGGTCGAACGGCCATCTGCGGCGACCCCAAGGACCACGCCACGACCGATCTCATCGGCATCATCCTCGACCGCTTCGGCCCAACCCAGTGAGTGCCGATGCCAGACGTGTAAATCTAGTTTTGAGTCTTGAGTTTTGAGTCTTGAGTTTTCTCCCATCCGCCCTCTGACGCCGGCGAAACGTCGGACAGCACCTTATTGCTGGTGGGGGTGTCTGGGGGCAAATTCGAAATTCGAAATTCGAAATTCGGAATGTCGCCCAACCACTCCGTTGAATCGACCACGGGGATTGGGGAAGAGAATTCCGAATTCCGAATTCCGAATTCCGAATTGGATGAGAGGGTAGAGGTGAGGGTTGTCCTCGTCCGGCTCTCCGCCTTTGGCGACATCGTCCACACGTGGCCGCTCGCCTGTGCGCTTCGCGAAGCCCAGCCCCGGTTGCATTTGTCCTGGGTCGTCGAGGAGCCATTCCGGCCTCTCGTCGAGGGGCATCCAGCCGTGGACTGGGTCGTCACCACCCGGACCCGGCTGTGGCGCCGGCGTCCCTGGTCGGCTCGGACCCGGGCGGAGATCTCGACGCTCAAGACCCGTTTTCACGAGCTGCAACCCGACATCACCCTCGATCCCCAGGGTGTCCTCAAGTCGGCCTTCGTGACCCGTTGGACCGGAGCCACACGACGGATCGGGCTCGCCCGCCCGTGGCGCCGGGAGCGCCTACCCGGAGTCGCATACACCGAGACGGTCGATGGCGCTACGGGCGGCTCGCATGTGGTCGACACCAACCTGGAGATGGTCCGTGCCGTCGGGCAGCCGCCGCCGCGGCGGCGGCTGCCCGACGGCGCATGGCTGCTCGACCGCGTCGGTCACCGTTTCCCCACGAATGAGTGGTCGGCGCCCTATGCCGTCATCCTCCCGGGAACCGGAGGCGCGCACAAGAACGTGGCAGTTCAGGCCCTGGCAGAGGTGAGTCGGGAAATCGCCGCCGCGTTGGATCTTGACGTCGTCGTGGTCTGGGGACCGGGAGAGGAGCCGCGAGCGGCTGCGGTTGCCGAGGCGGGAGGGAAGCACGTCCGCCTGGCGCCACCCACCGATCTCGAGGAGCTGGCGGCTGTACTCGGCGGCGCCTCCCTGGTAGTTGGGGGGGACACCGGCCCCGTGCACCTCGCGGCCAGCTTCGGAGTGCCGACTGTCGGCGTTTTTCTGGCCAGCGACTGGCGACGAAACGGGCCCCTCGGCCCGCGCACCACGGTGGTTTCCGGCGCCGGCGAATCTTCGGAGGGCCCATCCGGCTCGGCCCGGGCGCTCCCGCTCCGCCCGGTCGCATCTCGAGAGATCATCTCTGCCGCCCTCGACCTGATCGACAAAGGCTGAGGATTTTGTCTCGCATCGGGCTGCTCGACGACTCGACGAACTGGCAAGGGCGCGTCCGCGCGCCTCACTGTGTGACGTGGTGAAAAGTACCGGCTAACCGCCACATTTGTTACCATAGAAAAGGTGCCTCAATGACGCGAGACCACCACGCGCTTATTCCAGGTGAACCGGGTGCTACAATTTAACTTGAAAACGTCTGTCGAATTGGACTGAATGCATGTCATTAAAAATCGGTGAACTACTGATCAAGGCGAAACTGATCAACGAGACTCAGCTGGCGAAAGCGCTCGAGGAACAACGAGCCGGCGGAGGACGTCTCGGCGAACATCTCGTGCGGTTGGAGTTCGTAACCGAGGAAGACATCCTGGATTGTCTTTCGCAGCAGTATGGAGTGCCGTCAATCAACCTCAAACATTTCGACATCGATGAGTCGATCATTCGCTTGATTCCCGCCGACGTCGCGCGCAAGTATCAGTTCATTCCCGTGTCGAAAACCGGGGCCACCTTGACCGTGGCGATGACCGATCCCTCGAACGTCTTTGCCATGGATGACATCACCTTTATCACCGGCTACCGGGTGGAGCCTGTCGTGGCCGCCGGTGAAGCGCTCCCCGAGGCGATCGACAAGTACTACGGCACCAGCCATTCGGTCGAGCTCAAAAAAGTGATGGACGATCTGTCCACGGTCGACGAAGCGTCCCTCGAGGTCCTCGAGGAAGAGGACGACCTCGACGTCCAGGATCTCGAGGACGCCGCAGACGAGGCCCCGGTCGTTCGCCTGGTGAACCTGATTCTGACCGACGCTCTCAAGCGCAGCGCATCGGACATCCATATCGAGCCGTATGAAAAGTCCTACCGCGTGCGTTTCCGGATTGACGGGCTGCTGTACGAGATCATGAACCCGCCCCTGAAGTTCAGGGACGCGATCTGCTCGCGCATCAAGATCCTCGCCAAGCTCGACATCGCCGAGAAACGGCTCCCGCAGGACGGCCGGATCAGGCTCAAGATGAAGTTTCAGGGCAAGATCAAGGAGCTCGACTTCCGAGTTTCTACCCTGCCGACGTTGCACGGCGAAAAAATCGTCATGCGGCTGCTCGACAAAGACTCCCTGATGCTCGACATGACCAAGCTCGGCTTCGAAAAATCGAGTCTCAAGAACTTCGAGGAGGCGATTTTCCAGCCGTACGGAATGGTCCTGGTGACCGGTCCGACGGGCTCGGGGAAGACCAACACGCTGTACTCCGCCATCTCGCGAATCAACACCCCCGAGGTCAACATCATAACCGCCGAGGATCCTGTGGAGTTCCAGCTGGTCGGCATCAACCAGGTTCAGATGAAGGAGGGCATCGGCCTCAACTTCGCGGCCGCCCTGCGCTCATTCCTTCGCCAGGATCCGAACATCGTCCTGGTCGGCGAGGTTCGCGACTTCGAGACCGCCGAGATCGCGATCAAGGCCGCGCTCACAGGCCACCTCGTGCTCTCCACCCTCCACACGAACGACGCCCCGTCATCCATCAACCGCCTGATGAACATGGGCATCGAGCCCTTCCTCGTCGCGACCTCGCTCAACCTGATCGTCGCCCAGCGCCTGATCCGCCGCACTTGCGAGAAGTGCAAGGAGCCCGAGGAGGTTCCGGTGCAGGCGCTGCTCAACGTCGGTTTCTCCGAGGCCGAGGCACCCAACATCAAGATTTACAGGGGGCAGGGTTGCGAGGATTGCAACCAACGCGGCTACAGGGGCCGAGTCGGCATCTACGAGGTCATGGTCGTATCTCCGGACATTCGCGAGCTCATCCTGTCCGGCGCTTCCACCATGGAGCTCCGCCGCAAGGCCCTCGAGGAAGGTATGATCGGATTGAGGCAATCGGGACTGCAGAAGATTCGCGACGGCATCACCACGATCGAAGAGGTGGTGCGCGAATCGGTCCTATAAGCAGAGCAGAGGGGATGGCCCAATGACCGTAAGCCTGCATTCACTTCTCAAGACCATGGTGGAGAAGGGTGGTACCGACCTCCACGTCACCACCAACTCGCCGCCGCTGGTCCGCATCGATGGCACCCTGGTCACGCTCTCCCACCCGCCGATGACCGCGATCGACACCAAGAAGCTGGCGTACTCGGTGCTCACCGATGCGCAGAAGCACCGATTCGAAGAAACCCTCGAGCTGGACATCTCGTTCGGCGTCAAGGGACTCGCCCGGTTCCGGGCCAACATCTACATGCAACGTGGCGCCGTGGCCGGCGCGTTCCGGCGCATCCCGTACGAGATCCTCGGGTTCCGCGAGCTCGGATTGCCGCTCGCGGTTGAGGGGCTATGCAGCAGACCCCGTGGTCTGGTGTTGGTCACCGGTCCCACAGGCTCCGGAAAATCCACCACTCTCGCCGCCATGATCGACAAGATCAACCGTGAGAAGGCGCTCCACATCCTGACCATCGAGGATCCCGTGGAGTACCTCCACTCCCACAAGAAGTGCATGGTCAACCAGCGCGAGCTGCACGCGGACACCCACAGCTTCCCGAATGCGCTGCGCTCGGTGCTGCGCGAGGACCCCGATGTGGTGCTCATCGGCGAGATGCGCGATCTCGAGACCATCGAGTCTGCACTCCGCATCGCGGAGACCGGCCACCTCACCTTCGCAACCCTGCACACCAACTCCGCACCGCAGACCATCAACCGTATCGTCGACGTCTTCCCCGAGCACCAGCAGGCGCAGATTCGGGCACAGCTCAGCTTCGTTCTCGAGGGCATCATCTGCCAGTCGCTGCTGCGCCGTGCATCCGGGAAGGGCCGTTGTTTGGTCTGCGAGGTTCTCATTCCCAGTGCGGCTATCAGAAACCTGATCCGCGAGGACAAGATCCACCAGATCTACTCGATGATGCAGGCCGGACAGGTGAAGCACGGCATGCAGACCTTCAACCAAGCGCTGTCAACCCTTTACCAACGGCGAATGATCTCGCTGCAGGTGGCGCTCGCCTACAGCTCGTATCCGGACGAGCTGCAGGATATGATCAATAGGGGTGTGGGATCGGTGAATGCCGCCCCTGAGGCACGGCGAACAGGGAGGAGCTGAGATGCCCAGTTTTGAGTGGAAGGGCCGCGACCGGAACGGCACCGCACAAACCGGTGTGCTCATCGGCGACACCAAGGACGCGGTGATCGCCGCTCTCCGTCGCCAGCAGATCGTCGTTACCAGGGTGAAAGAGAAGGGCAAGGAGATCGCCCTGCCCAAGTTTGGCGGCGGCATCAGCTCGAAGGACATCGCGGTCTTCACACGTCAGTTCTCGGTGATGATCGACGCCGGCCTGCCGCTGGTGCAGTGCCTCGACATCCTCGGTCAACAGCAGGACAACAAGGCCTTTCAAAAGGTCATCCTCCAGGTACGCCAGGATGTGGAGGGCGGATCCTCACTCGCTGAGGCTATGCGCAAGCACCCGCAAGCCTTCGACGACCTTTACGTCAACATGGTTGCCGCCGGCGAGGCCGGTGGTATTCTCGACACCATTCTCCAGCGTCTCGCCACCTACATCGAGAAGGCCGTCAGGCTCAAGAGCCAGGTCAAGTCGGCGTTGGTCTACCCGGTATCTGTCGTCACCATAGCGATCGTCGTCGTCTACGTCATTCTGTGGAAGGTGATCCCGGTCTTCGCCTCCCTTTTCGAGGGCCTCGGGGGCCAGCTTCCCTTTCTCACCCAGATCGTGGTCAACCTGTCGAACTTCATCGGCAGGTTCTGGTGGCTGATTTTCATCGTCACCGGCGGATCGATGTTTGCTCTTCGCCAGTACTATCAGACCGATGCAGGTCGTTATCAGATCGACAAGATCATGCTCAAGGTGCCGGCCCTCGGACTCCTGCTTCGTAAGATCGCGGTGGCCCGCTTCTGCCGCACCCTGGGAACCCTGCTCAGCTCCGGTGTGGCGATCCTCGAGTCGCTGGAGATTACGGCACGAACCGCAGGCAACGCGGTGATCGAGGAGGCGCTGCTCCAGGTCCGCAAGGAGGTGGAGGAGGGCAAGACTATCGCCGATCCTCTCATCCGCTCCGAGCAGTTTCCGCCGATGGTGTGTCAGATGATTGCGGTCGGCGAGCAGACCGGCGCCATGGATACCATGCTCTCCAAGATCGCCGATTTCTACGAGGACGAGGTCGACGCGGCGGTCGACGGAATGCTGGCCTTGATGGAGCCGATGATCATCGCATTTCTCGGCGTCGTCATCGGCGTCATCGTCATCGCCATGTACCTGCCGATGTTCACGTTGATCAGCCAGATCGGCTGATGGTCGAGCGGTCGCCATCGACCGCAGCAGGAAGCTGGTGAGATATGCAGGCTAACGGAGAGAGTGCGGCTCCGCCGGTCCCTTATCCATCTACCAATTCGCTGCGCTGGCTCATCGGCATCCGTCTGGTGGTCATTTCCGCCCTCTTCCTCGGCATCCTGCTGATCCAGGTCAGCAGCCAGAAGATCTTGCCGCTGAGGAACTACTACGGACTGATCCTCTTCAGCTTCGGGCTCTCGTTGCTGTACCTCATTCTCTATGCCCGCCGGGTCTCGCCGCGCGCCCAGTCGTGGATCCAGCTCGTCGGCGACATCGCGGTCATCACCGGCATCGTCTACTTCACCGGCGGGCTGTACTCGCCGTTCTCCTTCCTCTACCTGACCGTGATTGCCGTCGCCGCCATGCTGATGCGCGGCGGCGGACTGATCTTCGCCGGCCTCTCCGCCATCGCCTACGGGCTCCTCGTGGACCTGATGGTCTTCGAGGTTCTGCCGGTGCCGGAGAGCCTGACGGGAATCCAGATCGCCGTGCCGACGTCGCGGATCCTGGTTACCTTGCTGACAAACGTCGTCGGGTTCCTTCTGGTGGCGGTGCTGGTGTCCTATCTCGGCGAGTCGTTGCGCAGCGCCCACTATCGACTGCAGGAGGAAACCGAGCGCACCAAGCAGTTCGTTGCGCTCACCGACCACGTCGTGCGCTCGGTGGGCGCCGGGATCATCGCCTGCGACCTCGAGAGCAGGGTCCTGCATCTGAACCCCGCCGGCGCCCGAATACTAGAGATCGCCGATGAGGAATCGGTCATAGGATCACTCCTCGACGAGGTCATTCCGCTCGAAGACCAGAGCTGGGGGCTTCTGAAGACGCGGGCGCGAGACCGCCATGTGGTGAGGCTCGAGGGATCGGTTGCGACCACGGGAATGCGGCTCGGCATGACCATCGGTCCGCTTTCCGACGAGCGTGAGAACGTAGTCGGCTTCGTCGTCACCTTCCAGGATCTGTCCGAGATCAAGGTGGAGGCCGAACGTCAGCGGATGCAGGAACGAATGGCGGCGGTCGGCGAAATGGCGGCGCGCATGGCACACGAAATCAAGAACCCGCTGGCTTCAATTTCGGGATCCGCGCAGGTGCTGGAATCGGCCGGAACGGTCGACGAAGACAGTCAGCGGTTGCTCCGAATCCTGATCGACGAGTCGCGCCGCCTGTCCGGGATCCTCGACGGCTTTCTCGAGTACACGCGTCCCCAGCGGGCGGCCTTCGGCCCTTGCGACGTCAGCGCCATGCTCCGCGACTGCGTCGACCTGCTCGGCCGTTCCGACGAGCACCGCGACAATCACCGCCTCGTGCTACGCGTTCCGGAGAGTCTCAGTCTTCGGGGCGAGGAGCATCAGCTTCGCCAGATCATCTGGAACCTCTCCCGCAACGCGCTGCAAGCCATGCCCGACGGCGGCGAGCTCGAAATCACGGCCGTCCGGAAAAACGGCCGGGTGGTGCTGCGCTGGCGCGACACCGGAGTCGGAATGACCGAGGAGGTCCGCCGGCAGGCTTTCGAGCCCTTCGTCACCACCCGTCCCGGTGGAACCGGTCTCGGTCTGGCGGTGGTGTACGCTGCGGTGGCCGAGCACGGCGGTACGATTGCCATCGACAGCACTCCGGGCGGCGGCACCGTGGTCACCGTCGAGCTTCCGGCCGAGAGGGTGGCGGTATGAACCGAGGCCACATTCTGGTCATTGACGACGAAAAGTCGCTTCGCGAGTTCCTGACGATCCTGCTCGAGCAGGAGGGCTACGAGGTGACGACCGCCAACGACGTGGCGAGCGGCATCGAGCGGATTGCGGGCAAATCCTTCGATCTCGTGATGTGCGATCTCAAGCTTCCGGACGGCAGCGGTCTCGAGGTGTTGGGAGAAGCTCGAAAGCGGCAGCTGGAGAGCCCCTTCATCATCATCACTGCTCACACCACACCGCAACACGCCCTCGAAGCGTTGCGCGCTGGCGCCGCCGAGTACCTGTCCAAACCCTTCAACGTGGAGGACCTCAAGCTCATCCTGACCAAGCTCGTCGGTGATGATGCCCAGCCCGAAGAACGACCCGAGGTCCCCAACTTCATCGGCTCGAGTCCCGCCATCCGGCGCATCCTGGACATGGTGCCGAGGCTCGCGGCAACGCCGTCCACCGTCTTTATCACCGGCGAGAGCGGCACCGGCAAGGAGCTCCTCGCCCAGGCCATCCACGCATTTTCCGCAAACGCCAACGGACCGTTCCTGAGCGTCAACTGCGGCGCCCTGCCCGAAGGGCTGGTGGAGTCCGAGCTTTTCGGTCACGTTCGCGGCGCCTTCACCGGCGCGGTGCGTGACAACAAGGGGCTGTTCGTCGACGCCGAGGGTGGGACGCTTCTTCTCGACGAGGTCGGTGAGCTGACCCTGCCGATGCAGGTCAAGCTATTGCGGGTCCTCCAGGAACGGCGCGTGCGCCCCGTCGGGGCGAGTCGTGAGGTCGAGGTGAAGACGCGGGTTCTTGCGGCTACCAACCGCGATCTCTATGAGGCCGTGAAGAACGGTGATTTCCGTGAGGATCTCTACTACCGGCTGAACGTGCTCCACCTCCACCTGCCCCCGCTCCGCCAGCGTGTCGAGGATTTGCCGGAGCTCGCCCGCCACTTCGTCGAACAGACGTGCAAGAACTTCGCCCTGCCCGTGAAGAGACTGACCCCCGACGCGGTGCGGGTGCTCCAGGCCTACTCGTGGCCGGGAAATGTCCGGGAGCTAGAGAATGTGATCGAACGCACTGTAGCTCTCGAGGGCACGGAAATGATCTCCCCGGGCAGTCTGCCCGAGCACCTCCGTGGCGACCCCGTCGCTGGGCAGACCGACCACACCGGGCTGCCCGAGGAGGGACTGGACATCGACGAGTACCTGGATAACATGCGTCGGTCCCTGATGCGCCAGGCGCTGAAGACTACGGGCGGCCACCAGAAGAACGCCTCCGAGCTCCTGCGCATGTCATATCGGGCCTTCCGATATCACGCGGAGAAGCTCGGACTCACGCGCGACGAGAAGGAATGATCAGTACGGAGAACTCAATGAACGACGGCAAGTGGATTCGTCCCAAATATTTTCAACGCCTTGCGACCAACCCGCATATCTCACCGGGTTCCGTCGCGAGGGCGGCGAGGTGCCGTGCCCAGTGGGGTTTTCGACCCGAGGGGCGCGGAGTAGTACTTGGTAGTACGTCGAGCACCCCGAGGCGAGAAAACACCGCTGGGTGCGGTGCATCGCCGTCCGCAGCAGGAAGCTGGCGAGATATGCGGGTTAAGGTTGGTGGGGTGTGCGGGCTCGCGCTTCTCAGCCTGGTCGTCGTCGCGTGCGCCCGACCGACTCCCCACGCGGCCGACGCCGGCACTGCTCCGCCTCCCATCGAGGTCGTGCTGCCGCAGGCGATCTTGCCCGACGGCGCCACCGTCGATCTCGAGCTCGCCACGACCCCCGAGGAGACCACCACCGGTCTGATGTTCCGGCCGTCGCTGCCCGCAGATCGTGGGATGCTCCTTCTCTGGAGCGAGGAACGATACGCGACCATCTGGATGATGAACGTCCTCATTCCCCTCGACATCGTCTTTCTCGACGATTCGGGAGAGGTGATCGAGATCGTTGTCGACGCCCGGCCGTGTGCCGGCGAGCCCTGCCCCCGGTTCACCCCCAACGAGCCGTCGCGAGCCGTCCTCGAGTTGGCGGCGGGGAGCGTTACCGCCCACGGCATCACCATCGGCGAGAGGATCGCGTTCGAGAGGGTGTCGGGCTACCCTGTATTGAATTAGGAATTCGGAATTCGGAATTCGGAATGAAGAAATCGGAATTCGGAATCCGGACTTGTCACGGCGTAGTGAGAAGCAGGAAGCCGGATTTCGGATTTCTGGATTTTCGTTTCTTCAACCCAAGACGCCTATAGGTGGGGGGGCGGCATTCCGAATTCCGAATTCCGAATTCCGAATTTATGAGGTGCCGGTCGACTTCTTGGCGGGTTCTTTCGTCTTGGAATTACTGTCAGCCTTTGGTGGGGAAGTGTCGGATTCCTCGGTCTTTGCGAGTGCGGTCGCGCGGCCACCGTTGCCCTTGCCGTAGTCGGTGACGTACCAACCGCTGCCCTTGAACTGGAGGGCGGGCGCGCTGAGGAGGCGACGCACCGATCCGCCACACTCCGGGCACATCATCTCCGATGCATCCTCAACCCTTCGGATGCGCTCGAATCGATGCCCGCACACGAAACACTCATACTCATACAGCGGCACGGCGTCTAACCCCGAACCTGTATCAGGATCTTCCCGACCGAAGAGGAATCTATCGATACGAATTGCAGCTCGGACATTGCATACAGAACCCGTACGCTGGTTCCCGGAGTCGCGGCACCGCTTTCGCACAGCTCGTAAAGCGTCCGCTTATCGTTAACCAGCTCGAGGAGCCCGCGCTCGTCAGGCTCGAGTCGGAAATCCTCGAGATGGGGCGGACGCGGGAGACGCTTGACCACGGCACCTCGACCGCCCATTCGTGCGGTGATTATCTTCGGATCCGCGATTCGCCGGCAACCGGCAATGATGGCGCGGGCGGTTGGGATCTTGATCTTGAAAATCTCGTCGTCTTTGGCGCGGCCCACCGCGAAGCTCACCGTCCCTTCGTCCCAGTTGAAGAGGCTCCAGAGGATCGCTTGCACCTGCTTGCGGACCGCGGACCCGAGATCGGCCTCCTCGATAAACCCCATTCCGACCAGGATCTCGCCGTGGCGGGCGCCGGGTGTGTTACTGAGCTCGTCGGAGGATTTACGTACCTGGTCGGCGCTGAGGACGCCGGTCCCGACCAGGAAGTGGCCCAGCGACTCGGCCCGGGAGCTGGAGGTGGCAAAGATGATGTCGCCGTCGAGTAGATAGACTCGTTTGGTGCACTTGTCGCGCACCACCTCGAGGACTCCGGGAACGCCGTACCGGTTGACCGTCGCGAGTATCGCGGGCAGCGGCGTCTTCTGAAGCTCGCTTCGGTATACGAATTCGTCGCTCGACATCTATGATCCTCTTCCAAAAATAAAATGCTGGGTCCGCATCCGCCGACCAGACGAGGTGGCGGAAGCGCAAGGGAATCGAACCCTCCGACCGACCCTACTGAGACCGGCCCAACGGATTTGAAGTCCGCGGAAGCCACCAGGCCCCATGCGCTTCCCCGCAAAGGTCATTCTATCACCTGCCCGACCGGGTGCAGGGCGCAGGGCGCAGCACGGGGTACACGGGGTACAGGGCACAGGTGCAGAGTCGAAAATTGACCACTGATTGATGATGAATGACTACCGGGTGGGCGGCGCTCGATTGACATGAGCCCCCACCCTTTGCTACAAAGTGCATCCCTGTGGGGCCGTAGCTCAGTTGGGAGAGCGCCTGAATGGCATTCAGGAGGTCGACGGTTCGATCCCGTTCGGCTCCACCAGGCTTCGTTCGAAACTGCGTTTCGAACTACGCCCTGGCAAGCCAGGCCCTTGAACAACGCAGTTTCGGACGAAGCCTGTCACGGCGTAGCGCGCAGCGCGAAGCCGGACAAACGCCGTCCACGCCATCTGTGAGGACCACAGCATGGCTTCCTTCTACTACGTCTACATTCTTGTCAGCGAAACACATCCCGGACGCCACTACACCGGTCTGACTGGCGGTTTGTCCGCACGATTAAAGGCACATAACGCCGGCCAGCTTCCTTACACTGCGAAGTACCGGCCCTGGCAGATCGAGACAGCAATCGCACTTTGTTCGCGAGGAAAGGCTCGCGCTTTTGAGAAGTACCTCAAGAGCCACTCAGGGCGGGCGTTCGCCTCCAAACACTTCTAAACGCCAATCCCCTCCGTCTGCTACGCTCTCGACATGGAGCTCAGCGTCTTCGATATTTTCAAGATTGGTATCGGGCCGTCGTCATCGCACACGGCCGACTTATAGGAGCTGGGAGAACGTTTTGCAACCGTCTGCTGCGTTATCGGACGAGGTTGCGGAGGGCTTGAGGTAATTCCACCGCTCAAAGCGACTTTCGCGTTCATCCTGTGCCGCCCGCCCCTTCATGGAATGTCTCTGGCGGTTCGGATCAGCCGCTTGCTCGCTCTTGCCATCTATGCCCTTGAAAAGGGGTTAGAAAACGAAACCAAGAATGGTACAGTGGTTGCTTACCCAGATCCTGTTCGGTCGGTCAGGGGAGTTCCTTATGGCTGGCACAACTGGGGAGGAGCGCCGGCTCCGCTAAGAGCGGCTCACTTTTTTTGGCAAGGTAGCCCCATGAAACCGCTATTTTACGGAATTAAGTACCTACTGCGGCATCACCTCTTCAAGAACCAGGTCCCGCTGATTTGCGGTTTGACGCTGACCAACCGCTGTAATTTGCGGTGCCGGCACTGCACACTGGTCCGCCGCGGCAACAAGGACCTGTGTTTTGAAGAAATCACCGCAGTGATCGACTCCTACTACCGGGAAGGTGGCCGCTGCCTGTATCTGCAGGGTGGCGAGCCGTTTCTGTGGCGCGAAGGAAAATACGGCTTTGAAGACGTCGTTCGATATGCGCATCGAGCTGGTTTCTTCACGGTGATCATCTATACCAACGGCACGATCCCGATCGAGACATCTGCGGATACCGTGTTTATCAGCGTGGACGGACTCCAGACAACGCACGATTCGCTGCGGGGCAGCTCGTTCAACCAGATCGTGGAGAACATCCAGAACTCCGGACACCCCTCGCTTTTCATCAATTACACCATCAACAGCGACAACCGGCATGAGCTCGAAGAGTTCTGCAAATTCGCCGAAAGCCTGCAACCCATTCGCGGCACGTTCTTCTACTTCCACACGCCGTATTACGGCCTTGACGACCTGTACGTCGAGCTACCTGAAAGGGAGAGCATCCTCCGGGAATTGCTGGCGTACAAGAAGAAGTATCGGATCCTGAACTCACGGGCGGGGTTGCGATCAGCCCTGAGGAACGACTGGAGGCGACCGTTGGACATCTGCTCCGTTTACGAGAAAGGGGAGATCTACAAGTGTTGCCGGTATCCGGGAAGCCGCAAGTTGTGCGAGAACTGCGGCTATTTGAGTTACGCCGAGATCGACCAGACATTGAGACTGAAGCCGTCCGCGATACTGAACGCTTTGAAGTACTTTTGAGTGAGTGCCGGAATGCTGGGAACCCTGGTGAGGAGTCGTTTGCGCCGGGCATTGACCGGAGAGGCGGAAATTGCCCTGGAGGACAGGATCCCTTCGCGTGAGGAGCTGCGCAGAAGGTATGAGGAGATCGACGAACTGGGGATCTATCTGCACATCCCATTCTGCAAACAGATCTGCGCCTACTGCCCTTACAACAAAGAGATCTATGGAGCAGACGTGGCAAGAGGCTACGCAAACGCCGTCAGGAAAGAAATCGACTTCTATTCCGAGATCATAGGGAGCCGCCCGGTAACCTCATTCTATATCGGCGGCGGTACCCCGACGACGATGCTCTCCAGTGGGCTGACAGACATCGTTGACCACATCCGTCAAGTCTTCAATGTGCGCTGCGACCTGCATATGGAGAGTCATCCCAATGACCTGACGGACGAGAATCTGGACGCGATCGTGTCGATGGGCGTGGAGCATCTGAGCACCGGGGTGGAGGCGCTCGAGGACAAGCATCTGAGGACACTCGGCCGGCCCTATGACGCCGCGACTGCGAAGGCGGCTGTGGAGCGGGCTCTGAGCCGGGACTTCAAGTGTGTGAACGTGGATGTGATCTTCGCGCTGCCCGGGCAGACCTGCCGGGAAGTGGAGGAGACAGGGCGCGCTTTGGTGGAGATGGGCGTCGATCAGGTCGCCGCCTACCCGCTGTTCCGGTTTCCCTACACGCGGATGGGAGGAAACGGCAGGGCGAATAACTACGGGTTGGGGAGCATCTTCAAGAGAAGAAAGATGCTCAAGGTCCTGGAGGGGATCTTCTATGCGGCGGGATTCGAGAGAAGCTCGGTGTGGGGGTTCACGCGGTCCGGAGTGCCGCGGTACTGTTCGGTGACCGTGCCTCTCTACCTGGGTCTCGGTGCCAGTGGGGGTTCCTACCTGAACGATGCGTTCTACCTCAACACGTTCAGCGTTGCCGAGTACATCAAGGCCATCGAGAGCAAGGGGACCGCCATCGCCCTGTCGCTGGAGCTGTCGGAAAGGATGCAGATGGCGGGATGGCTCTACTGGAGAATCTACGAGACGAGGTTCGGGAGGAGGGATTTCCGGCGGCGATTCGGGCAGGAGCTGGACGGGATCTACGGGAAGTATCTCAGGCCCTTGAGACTTCTCGGCTTCCTGAAGGATGATGGAGAGCAGATTGTCCTCACCGACAAGGGAAGCTACTGGCTCCACGCCTTCGAGGACCTGTTCTCGATAGAGTACATCAGCCGCCTGTGGGGCACATCAAAAGCCGACCCGTGGCCGGCGAGGGTCGTGCTGTAGGCACGAGGCCTCCCGCCGCTCCCGCTCTTTAGGTCGTTGTGCCGCCCTAGGGATAGGAAATTCCTTTCGTTCGACTCCACGCTAACACAGTGTTCTGGTGCGTTTTCGGGTCCCAGGGCGGGCTCGCACGTGTCGGGCGGTCCCCTGAACCGGCGGGAGCCGGCGGCCGGTAGGACGTGCCCCAGAACAACGCCCTCAAATCCCGGTCGCAGGTGTCGCCGCCAACGCCAAGGGCAGACCTTGCACAGGCGGCATTGCCAATCACGTGCTCCCCTCCGCGCTCCCCAAAACCAAAATTCGCCACAATAGAACACAGTTCACGTCGATCGATCCGCGTCGACCTGAATCGATCAACCTTTCCGCCTTCAGGAGATTTCGGGGTCAACGGGATCTACCGCAGGCGCACAGCGTGGATCGTGATCAACCACCACACCGCGAATGGCATTCAGGAGGTCGACGGTTCGATCCCGTTCGGCTCCACCA
>SDBT01005481.1_pt1 | contig 21265 bp, 18 predicted proteins | sample 2277101 | NCBI WGS metagenome assembly SDBT01 (sample SAMN10404973, study PRJNA504765) | marine sediment metagenome | isolation source: marine sediment core GS10_PC15, 103 cmbsf | place: Arctic Ocean: Southern Knipovich Ridge | collected 2010
GATAATGCAGCATTAGCGGAGGATTTAGGACTTTTAGGTAGTCTGCACTTGATGGACGAAAAACCTGATGATGCTTTGAAATATTATGAGAAATCAATAGAATTTTTTGAAAAATCAAATATCTCCCAAGATCTAAAATATTATGTGCGGCGACAATTATTTGTAGTATCCGGTCGCGTTGCCTTCTATAAAAACGATATTAATACTTTAAAAAAATATACAGAAAAATATAAATCATCCGCTCAACAAACAATGAATCCTAATGAGATTAGAAGTGCTCACGAGCTTACCGGATACATACATTTACTTGAGGAAAATTTTCCCAAAGCGATATATGAATTCAGGCAGGCGAATCAGGAAAATCCGCTTATATTATATCTAATCGGAACAGCTTATGAAGAGTTAGGTGATGGTGATAAAGCTCGTCAGATATATGAATCAGTTGCTCATTTCAATTCATTAAATGATTTGAATTTTGCTTTTATCAGAAAGACCGCACTAGCAAAGTTAAATAACTAAAAAAAGTTTATTCTACATACCAATCAATCATTTTTACAATAGCCTCTGAGCATACTTTGCAAAAAGCATCTCGATTCCGGGAAAACATGATACAATCCACCTCTGGGCGGTATAGTCCCTTAGCAAGATAGCCGCCGCCTTCAAAAGCGCCGACTTTTCCATAATATTCTTGCGATTTTAACATCGGAATCATTGATTGCTTTAATTGTTCAAATAGAGTTTCCATTTCATCAGCACTAGCACCATCGGCTATCATTTGCTGGCGTTTTTGTTGATATACAACTTCAATTGAATCATATGCAGCTTGTTCCCAAGGGGTTGGCAGGGGCGTTTCTTCATCAATCAAATGTTTCCATTTCAAATTATCATGATCAAATAAAGCAGTCACATTTGGTTCGTTTGGTTCAAATTCGGGTAATGATACTTGGTAAGCAACATTAGATGTATAATATTCATCTGCTAAGCTTGCAAACAAATGTCCAAACTCATGTACAAACACGTAATCTGCTTGACTTGATAATGACGAAACAGTGGAATATAAATTATAGATTCCTCCTCCTCCAAATTTTGGATCATTGAAGATTATCATTATTGCATCATACGGTGCTTGTGCTGCTATCTCGCGCAAATTTTTATTGGCAAACGTCAGAACATATCTATCTGTATCGAAGGAATTGAATCGCAGATCTAATGCGGAATTTTTCCAGATATTCTGACGAGGATTACTGATGCCAATTTCATCTGAAAATACATCAATGGCCCAAACATTAAAATCCGCTTTGCGCGATTTAAATGGTTCAGCGTTAAAGAGTACTCCTACTAAATGCTTGGCATCTTTTCTAAATTGCTTAACATCTTCTTTAAAATAACCGTCACCAATAATTAGAATATCAACTTTATTTTCTGCCGAACCGTTATTAAATATTTTCCACACTTTGTTATTGTTTGCGATCGCTGAGTGATTCACAAAACGGCTTGCCGGATCGTGTTCGGCTTCGTATATAGTATTGTAACTTCCGTTAGGATTACGTTTTTTCAGAACCAGTCGGAAAAGTTGCTTCGGTTCCGGGAATCGTTGCGATTCGTGAAAAGTACGCCAAACACCATCGGCGGCTTCGCCGGTAGTCTGCCATTCGCCAAAAATACTTGCAAAAGGATAGGCATAAATCAATTTATTGGTTTCAACATCAAACACTTCAAAACGGTACAGACCTAAATGCAGTTCATCAATTAAGTTGATTCTGCTACCGGCCCAGGCGTTCTCCAAACGGAGTTCATCAAGACTAATGTTCTCAATATCGGCTACGCCGCTATGAAAATAATCAAACCGTAATGTATTTTCAGTGAAAAAGTCATTATAGATAACATTTTGAGAAAAACCGATCGACAAAATAAATATTAAGATACGATAAATCATAAAATCTCCAATTTCAATTATTGTTCAACATGTTACATTAAAGCTTTTAATCTTGTTTTCGCAAACAAAAAAGAGGTTCTAAATTCAAACTTAATTTTATATAATAAAATTTTAAATCAAATAAATTAAAAAGATGTTTTTTATGACAAAATCAATAGATTCATTTGTTCCACGCCATATAGGTCCAGCAAAAAAAGATATACACGACATGCTAAAGGTAATTGGTTTAAACTCGCTAACAGCTTTAGTAAATGAAACAATCCACAAATCAATATTAAGTAAGAAGCCGCTTGTTATTGGCAATGACGTAAGTGAATATGATCTGGTACAATTATCCAAAAAAATTGCTGCAAAAAATAAAGTCTTCCGTTCGTTCATTGGACAGGGATATTATGGCACCAAAGTTCCGGCTGTCATTCAACGCAATATTTTAGAAAACCCGGGTTGGTATACGCAATATACACCCTATCAAGCTGAAATTTCTCAAGGTCGACTTGAGGCTCTGCTTGTTTTCCAAACAATGATAATTGATCTAACCGGTTTGCCGCTTGCAAATGCTTCACTATTAGATGAAGCAACCGCCGCCGCCGAGGCGATGGCGATGTTCTTTCGCGAAGTGAAAGATGTAAAACGTAATGTATTTTTTGTATCGGAACTTTGTCATCCGCAGACAATTGACGTTCTTAAAACCCGCTCCGCTCCGTTTAGAATTAAGTTAATCATTGGTGATCATCAATCCTTTGAATTTAATGATAATGTATTTGGCGCACTCGTTCAATATCCGGCAACCGATGGCGAAATATTCGATTATAGTAAATTTTGTAAGTCTGCCCATAACTCCGGAGCTTATGTTGCTGTAGCGGCAGACATTATGAGCTTATTATTACTAATACCTCCCGGTGAATTCGGTGCAGATGTTGCTATCGGTAACACACAGCGCTTTGGCGTACCAATGGGTTACGGCGGACCACATGCCGCCTATTTTGCAACGAGTGAAAAATTTCAGCGTAAAATACCCGGTCGTGTAATTGGTGTAACAATCGACAGACATGGTAATAAAGCATATCGGATGGCTTTGCAAACACGCGAGCAGCATATTCGTCGTGAGAAAGCCACATCCAATATTTGTACGGCACAGGTATTATTGGCAATTATGGCAGGAATGTATGCAGTTTACCATGGACCCGAACGCTTAAAACAAATTGCTACTGAAATCCATAAAACTACAAAAACATTAGCAGATAAAATTTCCAATCTTGGTCACAAGGTTTTAACTAAATCATATTTCGATACTTTAAGAATATCATTAGGCGGAAAATCCGCCGAAGAAGTACAGAAGACCGCTGAAAAAGTACAAACTAATTTACGATATTATGAAAATGGTGATATCGGAATTAGTATAGATGAATTAACAACGGAAAAGGATATTGAAACGATTTTAGAAGCATTAGCCACGAACTATACTAATGACACAAATGTTAAAAAAATTAACGTGAAATATGACGATGTCATGAAAAGGGAATCTGATTTTTTAACACACCCGACATTCAATTCCTATCATTCTGAGACGGAAATGATGCGTTATTTGCATCGTTTGGAGATGAAGGATTTGTCTTTAACCACTAGTATGATTCCACTTGGCTCTTGCACCATGAAGCTGAATGCCGCATCTGAAATGATGCCGATAACTTCGCCCGGGTTTGCAGAATTACATCCATTTGCCCCAATTGAGCAAGCACAAGGATATCAGCAAATAATTAAGGAATTGGGCAATTATTTAAAAGAAATTACCGGACTGCCGACTATTTCTATGCAGCCCAATTCCGGGGCGCAAGGCGAATACGCCGGTTTGATGGCAATTCGGGCTTATCATAAAAATAACGGTGAGTCGCAGCGCATTGTCTGCTTGATACCGGCATCCGCTCACGGAACAAATCCGGCCAGCACTGTAATGGCAGGAATGAAAGTTATTGTTGTTAAATGCGATGAACAAGGCAATATTGACGTTTCAGATTTACGTGGCAAAGCTGAGCAACATAGCCAAAACTTGGCAGCATTTATGGTTACCTATCCATCTACGCACGGAGTTTTTGAAGAAGCAATCGGTGAAATGTGCGCTATCATTCACAAAAATGGTGGACAAGTTTATATGGATGGCGCCAATCTAAATGCAATGGTTGGGCTTTGCTACCCCGCTGATTTTGGCGTTGATGTAATTCATATAAATTTACATAAAACTTTTGCTATTCCACACGGTGGTGGTGGTCCCGGAATGGGTCCAATTTGTGCTGCTAAACATCTTGCTGATTTTCTTCCAAAACACAGTGTTATTAAAACCGACCATGAAAAAGATACAACGGCGGTATCGGCAGCGCCGTGGGGCAGCGCTAATATTCTGCCAATATCATGGGCATATATAAAACTAATGAATGGCGGCGGACTTACCAACGCATCGCAAATTGCGATATTAAACGCCAACTACATGGCAAAACGATTGGAAAAACATTTCCCAGTGCTTTATCGCGGTGCGCAAGGACGCGTGGGACATGAGTTTATAATTGACTTGCGCTCGTTCCGCAAAGTATCCAGGATTACCGAAGAAGATGTCGCCAAACGTTTAATGGACTATGGTTTCCACGCGCCTACGATGTCCTTCCCGGTTCCCGGAACGTTGATGCTCGAACCGACAGAAAGTGAATCCAAACCGGAATTAGATAGATTCTGTGATGCCTTAATTTCAATTAAACAAGAAATTTTAGATGTGGAAAACGGTAAGGCAGACAAATCCGATAATGTCCTTAAAAACGCTCCGCATACCGCACAGGAAATTGCATCGGATAATTGGAACCACCCATATTCCCGCGAACAAGCCGCTTACCCGGCTGAATGGCTTAAGGAAAGTAAGTTTTGGCCGTCTGTCGGACGGGTCGATAATGCTTATGGCGACCGGAATTTGGTTTGTGCTTGCCCTCCAGTGGGGGATTACCATTAACAATAGGAAGATTTAATTATTAATGGATAATTATTCTATTCAGAAAAAAAGAGAGGAATTCTGGATAGAACTGTTTCATAAAGTATCCGGTTTAAATTTCAAAATCAAATCAGGTGAAAGTCCTGATTGCATCATTGAATATAAATCAGAAAAAGTTGGGCTTGAAGTTGCTGATATCTTCGCAGGTAAGATAGGTAAAAAGGGAAGTTTATTAAAAGCTAAAGAACAATTTAAAGAATCAATATTAACTAAAGCTAAGGAACAATATATTTCAAAATTATTAAGACCCATAAGGCTTAACACAATATTTAGTTCTAATATAAATAGTAATAAAATTGATCCAACTTATGTTTCACAAATTCTTTATGAATTTCTAGATAAAATTAAATTAAAAGAATGGGAAAAGATTCGATGTTCTGAGTCAAGTGAAAACTGGGGGAACATGTCAAAATTCTTTTCCTCTCTTCACATATTAGGTCTCCCCAACAAACTTGAAAATTATTGGACATCAATAGATTTTAGTTTTGCTTCGACTATTACAAAAGAATTATTGATTACCGCTAAAAGGGAGAAAGAAGAAAAGTTATTAAAAATATATAAACGAAAAGTATCAAAAAATTGGCTTTTACTAGTCAGCGATGGTAGGTTCCCTTCTTCAAATTTTGATATTTCAAATATCAATATACCCCCGATAAAAAGTGGCTTTAATAAAATGTTTTTACTTCTATATCCATATAATATCGTACAAGAGTTAGAAGTTTATTAACAATTTAAAACTATATTAATTACAGTTCTTCCAATTCCTCTAATAAAATGTAGTAGGACTCCTCAACTCTTTTTTCTTGTTCAAGCAATTTCTGTATCTTTTCAAAATCACTTGCAATATCAGGATTGATCAATTCAATTTTAATATTTTCTAATAATTCTTCAGTCTCTTTAAGCTTGCGCTTTAATACTCGAACTCTATTGGCAATCCTTTTTTGTTCTTTATAATTAGATTTTTTCTTTAATTCCAGTGGTTTCTCTTCTATAATTACTTTTGAATTGCTTTGAACAGTTTGCTTTTTCCATATATAATAATCATAATTGCCGGCATATGTTACAACTCCGCCGTTGCCAATTTCATAAGTCATATTGGTTATTTCATTTAAAAAATGCCGGTCATGAGAAATACAAACAATCGTTCCGGTGTATTTCTTCAATGCCGCTTCAACCACATCGCGCGAAACCATATCAAGATGGTTGGTCGGTTCATCCAATAATAACAAATTGGCGGGCTGGATCAGCATTTTAGCAAGCACTAAACGCGACTTTTCTCCGCCTGAAAGTACTTTAACAAGCTTATCAATTGAATCACCGGAGAATAAAAAACTACCAAGATAGCTGCGTAATTCGGATTCATTTTTACCGTTTGAAACGTTTTGCAGTGACTCAAATACAGTATTGTTTGGATCAAGTATTTCCAATTGATGTTGAGCAAAATAAGCAGTAGTAACATCCTTTCCATAGCGTATCACACCGGAGGAAATCGGCTCAACGGCGGCAAGCATTTTTAATAAAGTCGATTTTCCTACCCCGTTAGGACCTACTAAGCCAATTGCCTGTCCTCTTTCTATTTCAAGATTAAGATTATTGTACACGGAAGTAGCGCCATAATTTTTACTTACACTTTTTAAGCTGATAACTTTCAATGGGCTCCGGGCAGGTTGCGATATTTTAATATTTATACGTTTTTTATTTTGAGTTGGCTCGTCTATTAATTCTAACTTTTCTAATTGCTTGAGCTTACTTTGTACTTGTCTTGACTTGGTATTTTTATAACGGAATCTTTCAATAAAACGCTTTGTTTGCGCAATCGAATCTTGCTGATTAGAATATGCCGCTTGTTGTTGCTCTATTCTAATTTGTTTTTGCTTTCGATAACTTAAATAATTGCCTTTATATAGTATTACTTTGGCTTGGTCAATTTCAATTATATGATTCACGGATTTATTTAGAAATTCCCTGTCATGGCTGATCATTATTAAGCTGCCTTTCCAAGCGGCAAGAAAGCTTTCCAACCATATCGTTGCTTCCAAATCAAGATGATTGGTCGGTTCATCGAAAAATAATACATCGGGATTTTTTAATAAAATTCCCGCTAAAGCGACACGCATCCGCCAACCGCCGCTGAATGTATCCAGATTTCTATGGAATTGATCTTCTGTAAACCCAAGACCGCCTAAAATTTCCTTCGCTTTCTTATCAATTGACCAACCGCCTATGGCATCAAAGCGCTGTTGCAGATCACCAAACAGCTTTAGTTTTTTGGTATCGTTTGGATTGCTTGCGATTTCTGATGAAATAGTCTCCATTTTGTTTTCAATATCTCGTATTTCAGGAAAGGAATCTAGAACTTCATCCAGTATTGACTGCCTTGTACCAATAATGATATCTTGCGGTAAATAACCAATCAAAAGACCCTTATTTTTCAGAATCTTACCTTTATCGGGGAATTCCAGACCCAGCATTAATCGTAAAATAGTTGTCTTGCCGGATCCATTTGGACCTACCAAGCCAACACGCATACTTTTCTTGATCAACAATGAGACATTGCTAAATAAAACGCCGTCAGGATATTCTTTTGATATATTATCTAATTGAATCATCTATTTATTATTTCTCTAAGCTTTTAATGTGCTGTTCAATATCTAACAGTATGCTTTCCATATTTTCCTCCCCCTAAATCCCGCTCCAACGGGGGACATAAACTACATTCAGGGCATGTCTCCCCTCGAGGGGAGATTTAGAGAGGTGAATTATTCGCCTTCTCCTAACATGTAACCATTATTTGTAATCTTAATCAATTTAATGGGTACAATTTTATTTATCATTTCAACATTTCCTTTCAACTTTACTTTAATATAATTGTCAGTATGTCCCTGTATTATTCCATTTTGTACAGCTTCAAATAGCACTTTTCTTTCTTGTTCGATAAAATTATTGTAGAACTTGGTTTGTTTTGCTTCAGATAAATCATGTAACAGTTTACTACGCTGTTTTCTTTCATCTATGGTAACTACATTTTCGAATTCCAGAGCTTTAGTATTATCCCGCGGAGAATATGAAAAAACATGTAAATATGAAATATCTATACTGCTTAAGAATTTATTAGTTTCTTGAAAATCTTTTTCAGTCTCCGTAGGAAATCCGACTATCACATCAACTCCTATGCAGCAATCAGACATAGTAGATTTTATTTTTTCCACCCGTTCAGCATATAATTCCCGCTGATATCGGCGACGCATATCTTGCAATACTTTGTTTGAACCCGATTGCAAAGGAATATGAAAATGTGGAACAAATAATTTTGATCCTGCTATAAAATCAATTATTTCATCGGTTAATAAATTTGGCTCTATCGAAGAAATTCTAATGCGGTCAATATTTTCTAACTTGTCTAATGCTCTGATTAAATCAAAAAATGATTCATTTGTACGTCTTCCAAAATCGCCGGTGTTAACGCCGGTTAATACAATTTCTTTAGTATTCGTTTTAGCAATTTCTAGCGCTTCCTGCATCGTATTTACGATATTTGCACTTCGGCTTTTCCCTCGAGCTAAGGGGATTGTGCAGTAAGTACATTCATAATCACATCCGTCTTGTACTTTTAGAAATGTTCTCGTTCGCTCAGAAGCAGAGTGTGCTGCGTGAAAATCAGTCAATCTATCTTTATGACCGTGATATTCCAAGTCATTGGTATTATTAATAAATGCTCGATAATGTTCAAATACGTCAAATTTCTCATCATTGCCCAATACTGCACTTACTCCGAGAATGGAGTTAGCTTCTTCGGTTTGTAATTGCGAAAAACATCCAACCATAGCAATGAACGCATTAGGATTTTTACGTGTGGCTTGACGAACAACTTTTCTACAATCTTTATCGGCATTGGCGGTAACAGTGCACGTATTTACAATATAAACATCAGCAGTTTCGGTAAAATCCACCACTTTAAATCCTTGCTTTTCAAAATCACGGGCGATAGTTGATGATTCTGCAAAATTTAGTTTACAGCCAATGGTTTTAAGTGCTATTTTTTTTCTAATTCGTTCCATAAAATATTTATCCGCGGGACGAAATTTCGCTAATTTTACATTAATGTATAAGCACAAAAAAATTGGATTGGTGTTAGGTAGTGGTTCTGCGCGTGGTTGGGCACATATTGGAGCAATCGAAGCCATTGAAGAAGCCGGAATTCCGATTCATTGCGTAGCTGGTACAAGTATCGGTGCTTTTATCGGAGCTGTTTACGCCACCGGCGATTTAGCTAGCCTAAAAGAATTTGCGCTCCAAATGGATTGGAAAAAAGTGATTTCATATTTTGATGTTGTCTTTCCAAAATCCGGATTTATGGATGGTAAAAAGATTCATGAATTATTTTCCATCCATACCGATGCAAAAACATTTGACGATTTTAAAATTCCCGTGAACATGGTAGCTACCGAGCTAAAAACCGGAAAGAAAGTAGTTATTGATTCCGGGAATATAATTGAGGGAATTCGTGCAAGTGTTTCAGTACCAGGCATATTTACTCCTGTAAAACGAGAAGACAAATGGTTAGTGGATGGTGGCTTAGTTGATCCCATACCCGTAAGTACCGTGCGTAATATGGGTGCTGATTTTGTTATCGCAGTTGACCTCAATTCTGATCTTATCAGTCATGATTACAAACCCGCAAAACAATCAACAAAAGCGAAAATACCAAATAAAAAAAGAAACGAATTAATGATGCGTATTTCAGCGCAGTACAATTCAGCAGGGAAAGCTGTTAAATCACATCTCAATCGTTGGTTTCCCAGTTCCGCAAAGTCACCGAATATAATTGATGTTATGGGAACTTCACTTGGCATCATGCAGGAGCAAATTGCCCGGATCAATTTGGCTATGGACCCGCCTGATATATTAATTCAACCGCGCCTAGGGGATTTAAAGATGTTCGACTTCGACCAGGCCGAGCGGTCAATTTATGAAGGTTACACTCAAGCTAAATCTCAAATAAATAATATTAAATCGGTTCTTTAATTATTCCGGCTCTTCTTCTTCGAAAAAGGTGTTTTCAATACCTTTATTAACTTTATAATCAGAAAATTTTAGTGTAATCATCCCCGATAAATCCTTTTCTAACGAATCGCCTTGCATACCGCCAAATTGATGTCTTGCACCAAAAGTTTTTTCCACTCCGGAAGGTAATCCGCCTGAGTATTTAAATTTGATAATTGTTTCAATTGGCAAATGAATATCGTCGCTAAATGACTTATATTCTGATTGTATCTCCACAACTTTTGTAGTATCCATCCATGTTTCAGACTTTAGCAATGTCCAAAGGTTGCGATCAACCCAAAGTTTCATCGACAGATCAATATTTTTATCAATCCTGCCCATCTTGCGAAACATTAATGAATCCGGATTTAAATTACCATGCAGTATCCAAATTTGCTTGTCATTATAAAATTCAGCGCCTACCACCAAAACATTAGTAAGATTATCAAATAAATCAACCGGTGAGGATATTATTCCCGATTTAGGAATTGCAGCAAATCCTTTTGTCTCCACTTTTGTTAAATTAGGTTGCTTAAACCAAAAATTAACACGTTTTCTCGGCATCCTTAATATTTTTGTTTTAATTGATATTTCGATACGGACATAATAATCTTCAATGCGATTATAGTGTTGCTCCAGACTATCCAAAACAGAACTAGCCGCAGGGAATATGCCGGTTAATGATTTATCCTTATCTTGCGCAATTAGATTGCTAAGTAAAATAAGGATAAATAAATACATTGTGCGTTGTTTCATCAAGTTGAAATATCCTTTCTAATAAATTGTACAATACTGATAATTATAAATACCAATGTATAAATCGTTAAAACGATCGCGTCATTTCCAATATCTCTCCAGGGGATTGGATCGAAAAATGCCTTTTGCCAAATATCAAAATATGAAGTAAATATATATGGACTGATTTTTTCAAATATATCTATCGGAATATTTGCGATAGCCAATCCTATTATTATTATCGCCATGGTGCCGATGATTGGTCCGATACCATTATTCACCATCGATGAAAACATAAAACAAAGCGTAACTACGACAATCATTACAAAAGAAGCAAACAGAAAGGCAAGAGCAAAACGGGCCCAAGCCATCTCCTGAGGAAGGATTAATATTCCTTCATCAAAAACAACCAAATCACCAATCCCAAGCCATAAGGATCCTAACCCTAGACTCATGATCACAAAAAACATTATTAAAACTATTGTATATAAATATGTCGCAATTAATTTTGCGATAAGTATATTAACACGAGAAACTCTTCTAGTTAGTATAATTCTAAATGTACCTGCAGCGCCCTCGCCGGCAACAACATCGCCGGCAACCAACATTAATAAAAATGGGATGTGTACCCATAAGAAATTCATGGATATATAAGTAACTAGAAATCCATTAAATATTGAACCAACAATAATAAACGAACCTTCTAATTGACGCACAATATCTTGTTCAATTCCTGTCGCTCCTTTAGAAAATCCCCAAATGATTAACGGCATTAGAACTGCTAAAGCTAAAAATCCCAGTAAACTTCTTTTTTTACCAAAGATTTTAATTAGCTCAATGCCGATTAATTTAATTAACATCTTAAATACTATCTTCGGTTAGTGATAAAAAATAATCTTCTAAAGAGGTTCGCGGAATAATAGCTGAAACTTCAATATCCGCTTTTACTAAGTCACCGGTTAGTTGGCTTAGATCTTTATTTGCGATTTTTACTTTTAAAATTCCATCAATTTCCTCAACATTTGATATATACGCTAAACTATCCATGATTTTTCTAGCTTTTTCTACAGGAGTTGCTTTTACCTCTGTTATGTACGAATCAGCTTCATTAAGCAAATCATGCACACTACCGATCTTGATTAACTTCCCTAAATTAATTATAGCCATCGTAGTGCAGACCTGTTCTACTTCATGCAATAAATGCGATGACAATAATATGGTAATACCCTCTTTAGCTAATTTTCGCACTAAGCCGCGCACCTCTTTCATGCCGCGCGGATCAAGGCCATTTGTGGGTTCATCTAAAATTAATAATTTTGGCTTACTTAATAATGCTTGTGCGATACCTAAGCGCTGTTTCATTCCTTGTGAATAGGCTTTTACCTTATCCATTCCACGGTCAGCTAATCCAACAATTTCCAAAACTTCCACAATTCTATTTTTTGGCACTTTATCCATTGTCGCTAAGAGCGCTAAATTTTTATATGCTGATAAATATTCGTAAAAATCGGGGCGCTCAACTAATGCACCAACTCCTTGTAAGGCAGAATTGTGGTATTTCCGAATTGATTTATCAAAGATCTCAATATCACCGCTATCAGGATTTAGGAGAGATAGCATAATCCGAATAGCAGTTGATTTCCCCGCTCCATTTGGACCGAGGAATCCAAATATTTCTCCTTCTCTTATCTCAAAAGATAAACTATCAACTGCTTTCCGTTTACCAAATGATTTGGAAAGGCTTTTTACGGATAATATCACTTCTGACATGGAAGAATTTCCAAAGTTTAATAAAAAGAAAAAAGGGTAATGTTTAATCAACATTACTCTTATATACAACGTGATTTATAAATATTTTATTTAAGTACTAGTCATTCTCCGAAGTTTTAAGTGAGGAAGGGTATTAAAGTAAATTAATCTGCAGTATTAATATCATCATCCGTTATTAAAAAATTAATGATGATTGCGTTCTTGAGATTTTCTATCATCATATCCTCTTGCGATAAAAAGAACCAATGTGATTTGCAATTATCAACGATAGCGCATATTTGGGGATTTTTTAAGCATTCATTAATAGTCATATCCAATCCCATTGCTTTTAAAATATCAAAAAATGAAAGCTTGTTTGGAGAGACTTTTAGCTTAATTCCACCATATTTACCCTGTACAGTCGCAATAATATTATTATTTTTTAATTGATGTACTATTTTGGTTGTAAACGGTATTGTTAGATATAATTTTTTGGAGATCTCCGGTACAGATTTATGTTCTTTTTTATAGAAGCTTGCTAAATAGGAACAGATTCGAATTGCATAATCGTATTCCCTTTTTATGTAGGCAGTCATACTATAATAGTTTACCACAGTTTAATGATATCAATTATATACTATTTTTTAAGGTAACCCAACCGTGTGAATTGTATAAAATTAACGTAAATTTGAACGTGGATAATTCAAAAAAATATTTTAAAAATATTCAATCAGATTTTATTGGTCTCGATACTTTATATACTCGTGCTGATGGTAAAAAAACTAAACGTGTTTACTTGGATTCCACTGCCTCAACTTTAATGATGAAAGCCGCCTACAATGCGATTGAATCTTTCTACGATCATTATGCTAACACACACAGTCTACTACATTTTTCAGCAAAAACCGCTTCGAAAAATTACAAATGGGCACATGAAAGGATTTTGTCATTTGTAAAAGCAGATGCTGAAAAATACGCCTGTTTTTTTACTGGTAGTGGAACAACCGCAGGCATAAATCGCCTGGCGCGCGTTTTCCGCAATTTTCAACCCGACAAGGAGATTGTGTTAGTCTCTTTAATGGAACATCATTCCAATGATTTACCGCATCGCAAACATGCCGGTAAAGTAATACATATACCATTAGATGACCACAGGGGTCAGCCGGGCTGTATCAATATGGAGATACTTAAAGAGAAGTTGGAACAATATAAAGATAAAATAAATTATATTGCTATGACCGGTGTCAGCAATGTAACCGGTATTATTAACCCAATTTATGATATTGCTGAATTAGCTCATCAATACGGAGCACTTATTTTAGTCGACGGAGCTCAAATGGTCGCGCATATTCCCGTACAAATTAGTGGTCATTCCAATCCACTTAGAGATATTGACGCTTTGGTTTTTTCCGGCCACAAGACCTATGTACCTGGGTCGCCCGGTGTTGTGATTTGCCGAAAAGATATCCTGAGCTCAATGGAACCGGAAGAAGTTGGCGGTGGAATGGTTGAAGAGGTTCACATTGATCGATACACAATATCTGACCAATTCCCCGATCGCGAGGAAGCCGGAACACCAAATATTCCTGGCGCAATTGGTTTAGCTGCTGCAATTGATGTATTAGACAAAATTGGTATGGAACTTATCTATGAGGATGAAACCGCCTTGATTACCAACGCTTTGGATCAAATAAAACAAATTGAACATGTTGTAATTTATGGAGAAACTAATTCCTCGCTTTGCCCAAGAGCAGCTTCTATTTCATTTAATATTCGTGGATTAGACCATGGTTTAGTTGCCGCAATTCTTAATGATTATCATAATATTGCCGTCCGCAACGAATGCTTTTGCGCTCACCCTTATGTCAAAGAAATGATATTCGAAGAACTCCTAGGTTCAACTAAGGATTTTGACGGAAATGATTTCAATACTGAATTTATTGCCAAAGTAGGTATGGTGAGAGCATCATTTGGCATTTACAGTACCCGAGCTGATGTTAATGCCTTAATATCAGCATTAAAAAATATTGTCGCTAAACGCGATGAATACATTAAGTTATATTCTCTTGATGAGACTGGGTTATACCGTCATAAAACTTTTAAGTCTGTTGAGGAAGATTCGTTCAATGTCGAATCATATATTAATGAGTATTTACAAAATTTATAGTCGATATAATTATGGATTTTGCTGAACGCATATTAAAAATCCGAGAAAAAATAAATAATCATAATTATCATTATTATGTACTGGATGATCCAATTATTTCTGATAGTGAATATGATAAGCTGTTACGTGAATTAGAAAAATTAGAAACTGCTCATCCCGAGTTAATTTCACTGGAATCTCCCACGCAGCGCATCGGGGCAGCGCCTTTAGCTAACTTCGGAAGCATCCGGCACACTATTCCTATGCAATCTCTAGCAAATGCTATGACTGATGACGAGCTGGTCGCGTTTGATAAACGCGTGCAAAAATTATTAGAGACCGATGACGATATCAACTATATTGCTGAACCAAAATTAGACGGTATCGGTGTTGAGCTTGTTTATAACAATGGTGTCTTCGCGCATGGCTCAACTCGGGGAGATGGTATAACCGGTGAAGATATAACTCAAAACCTTAAAACTATTAACGCAATTCCGCTAAAATTGCGAAATGAAAATCATACTATTCCACCTACCCTTGAAATTCGAGGTGAAGTGTTTATGACAAAAGATAGTTTTAACGAATTGAATTCCCATCGTGATAAACACGGTGATAAACTTTTTGCAAATCCGCGCAATGCTGCTGCCGGTAGTTTACGACAACTCGATTCTAAGATAACCGCTGGAAGACCGTTATCAATATTTTGTTATCAACCGGGGATAATTGAAGGCGTTGAATTTTCAACACATATGGAATTCCTCGAAGCATTAAAAAAGTGGGGCATCCCTGTAAATCCTTACATTAAAAACATTAATGGACGAACAGAAATAGTAGAATATCATAAGAAGATGGAATTAAAACGCAATAATTTGCCATATGAAATTGATGGCACAGTTTATAAAGTCAATTCTTACAAATTACAAGAGGTGTTAGGTATTCGTAGTCGTTCTCCGCGTTGGGCAATTGCTGGTAAATTTAAAGCACAACAAGTAACTACAATCATTAAGAATATTGATGTACAAGTTGGCCGAACCGGCGCAATCACGCCAGTGGCAAGATTAGAACCTGTACAAGTTGGCGGTGTAACGGTAACTAATGCAACATTGCACAATCAAGATGAAATTGACCGCAAAGATATTCGCATTGGTGATGTGGTTCTTATCGAAAGAGCAGGTGATGTGATCCCTAAAATTGTTAAAGTGATACTTGAAAAAAGACCGCCAAAAACTGAAAAATATCAAATCCCAAGTACTTGCCCGGAATGCGGACATTTGACGTATAGAGCGGAAGATGAAGCGGTTATGCGTTGTCAGAATCTATCCTGCCCTGCTCAAATAAAAGGGAGCATAAAACACTTTGTCTCGCGTAATGCCTTAGACGTTGATGGAATTGCAGAAAAGCTCGTTGAACAGTTAGTTGATCAAAACATTTTATCCTCAGTAGATAAAATATTTTCAATGAAATACGAGGATCTAATAAAACTTGATCGAATGGCAGACAAATCAGCTAAAAATATATTAGCGGCAATAGAAAACTCCAAAAACACAACATTTGCGCGATTTGTATATGGACTTGGAATTCGAAATGTAGGTGAACATATTGCAAAAATCCTGGAAAAACACTTTAAAGCTGATATTCGAGCTTTTATGATTGCTAAACGCGAGGAGTTGGATAATATCTTTGAAATTGGTCCAATTGTTTCCAAAGGGATTGTCCAATTTTGGCAAGATAGTAATAATAAAAATGTGGTATTATCTTGTATTGATAATGGTGTAGAAATTGCCAAACCGGAATTTTCGACAAAAGCGCAAATTCTTAAAGATAAGAATTTTGTTTTTACCGGCAGTTTAGAAACAATTACTCGTCCCAAGGCAAAGGAACTAATCCAAAAATATGGCGGACGGGCAAGTGCTACGGTTAGTTCAAAAACAGATTATCTTGTCGCGGGTCCCGGAGCCGGCAACAAATTAAAAACAGCACAAAAATTGGGTATAAAGATTTTATCAGAAGAAGAATTTTTTAACTTTATTAGTCAAATCAACAACAAATAATTTTATGAGGTAACTATGAATAAAAATGAAATGATGAAAATGAAAAATATTATCGGTGACGTTGTCTTACTAATTCTTGCTAATTCAGAAGCATTAGCAGAAATTGGTATAACTCAAAAAATGATTTATGTCAAAGCGCTTGGCTATGATGATTTTGGAATTTGGATTGAATTCTCAAATTTTAAAATACCAAAATTAAGAACGGCTAAAGGGAAAAAACCAAAACGTTCTATGTATCAATCTGTTACCGGGACTTTGTTGATCCAATGGCCATTGATTACATCAATTGTGCATTTCCCGGGCGTAGAAGATTTTGATTTCCCTAGTCCGTTTGAGTCTCATATCGGTTTTGAAATTGATAAAGTATGAAACCACCAGCGATTTTAATCCAGAATTTAGCAAAGACATATAATGGTACCGTTGCTCTACATGATGTAAGTATCTCCATAGCAGAAGGTCAATTTTATGGTCTATTGGGTCCAAACGGGGCCGGTAAAACGACCACAATTAATATTTTGACCGGCTTGGTCAAACGCGATCGGGGCAAAACTGAAGTATTTGGTCATGATACAATCAAAGACTATCGATTTACTCGTTCACAAATTGGCGTAGCAGCGCAAGAACTCTCAATAGATTGGTTTTTTCCTGTTGAATCATTATTATATATTCACGCAGGATATTTTGGAATATCAAAGAAGAATGCTCGTGGGAAAATTGAAGAATTATTAGTTCGTCTTGGTTTAGACCAAAAACGCAAATCACGCTTGCGACAGCTCTCTGGAGGAATGAAACGACGTTTTCAAATAGCAAAAGCCTTAGTTCATGATCCACAAATTATAATTTTAGACGAACCAACAGCTGGCGTAGACGTTGAGCTTAGACATGAACTCTGGCAATATCTGAAAGATTTGCATGGTCTTGGAAAAACAATTTTATTAACTACACACTATATTGAAGAAGCTGAAATGTTATGTGAAAAAGTCGCAATAATTGATAAAGGTAACGTTATTGCAAATGATTCTCCTAAAAATCTAACTCGTCAATTAGGTAAGGCCGGAATTACAATTGCGTGTAGTGGATGTAAGGATGACTTAAGTAATGTACTTGCTGATTTCCAATACACATATCACGAAGGACGAATTCACTTTTCCGTTAAAGATCCCGAATCTGAACTACCAAAAATAATTAATATACTTTCAAAACATGGCGTTCAAATTCAGCGCGTTGAAACAGAGAAATCATCCTTAGAAGATGTTTTTCTTCATCTAACCGGAAAAGATATTCATACCGGAGACATTATATGAATTGGGTAGGATTTCGAACATTAATTAAACGTGAAGTAGGTCGTTTCTTCTCAGTTTATCGACAGACGGTAATTCCGGGGCTGATTTCATCAGCTTTATATATTTTAATATTTGGTTTTACACTTCAGCAACGTATTTCAGAAATTGACGGTATTCCTTATACTTTGTTCATATTACCCGGATTGATCATGATGAATACCATCACTAACGCCACTGCCAATACTTCATCATCAATGATACAAATGAAATTGTTGCAACAACTACCGGATTTACTAATTGCTCCTCTTTCAAGTTTAGAAATATCGATTGCCTATATAATCGGCGGGACTGTTAGGGGAACTATAAACGGAATTTTAGTTTTACTACTTGGCATGGCGTTAATTGGTATGCCGCTTGTACATCCATTTCTAACGATCGGATTTATCATATTAGTATCATGGACATTTGCCGCAATGGGGCTTTTCATCGGACAAATATCCGATAGTTGGGATCAACTGTCAATGATACAAAGTTTTTTCCTCACTCCACTAAGTTTTTTGGGTGGTGTGTTCTATTCAATTAAAATGTTGCCTTCTTGGGCGCAAAGTTTAAGTTTCATCAATCCTATTTATTACATGATTAACGGTCTACGTTATTCTATTCTAGAGGTTTCTGACTCTTCACCACTTTTTAGTTTTACAATGGCGATTGTTATGGCTACTGTATTTTCGACTGTGGCTATATTACTAGTACATAGTGGTTATAAGATCAAGCAATAAGAATTTTTTAATTAGACACTGGAATAAATGCTAAAATTGTTCCGGGGAATTTGTCTGTTACAATTAAGAAGCCTTTATCATCCAAACGTACAATGCCTTCCCAATTGCGTGAGTCACCCAACTCAGATAGTTTAATGTTAATCGGCGGGGTTTCTGTTCTAACAATTTTTTCATCAATAAATTGAAATTCTAATAATCGTTCTACCGATTTTATATCTTCCTTTTTGGTTATTGTATAATCCAAATTCGGCTTTAGTAAATCATAGTCGCCGGGCCAAAAGTAGTTTGTTACCCAAAATTTTCCTTCATTATCAATTTCGGTCGCATCGGTAATGCGATATTCCGTAAAAGGGAATGGTTTTATACTATCTGATTTTAAATTTTTATCAAACTGATGATAAACTGGTGATTTATTTACTTTCGCCGAATTCACCTCATAAATTGTTATTACTAAATTATTATTTATTAATATTGTCTCATAAGTCATATTCCGCAGCATAACCGGCGTTTTGATTTTCTTGAGACTTTTTTTATCAAGTATAATTTCATTTTTACTATTATTAAAAGTCCCACGAACGATGAAACCAGAATTTTTCTTACGTTTTTCGGCCTCAATCGTAATATAAATTGTATCATTATCAAAAATAATTGACTCATACCCTTCAAAACCGAATATATTTTTATCAAGACCGGACGAATTCCACACTATCTCGTTAGGTAATATCTTAGTGCGTGAGGAATCAAGGAAAGCAAGAATTTGTATTTTCGGAATCGAGTAAATCTTATCGTTTGGATATTGCGGCAATAAAATTAAATTTTCCTTATACCAAGTAAGTCCGGAAATTTCTTGATCAGGATTAGTAATTTCTCCATTCAATGAAATATATATCGGTTCAATAACTTGACTAAAAACAATCAAAGGTAAAAGTAAAATAAATTTTATTGCCGCATTTTTCATATACTTACATAAATTTCATAGTCAAATTTAAATGAGAACATCAAAATAAATGAACAAATTTGACCAACATCGTTTACAAATGGTGGAAGATCAAATCCGTCGCAGAGGAATTTACGATAAACGCATTCTGCACGCGATGGCAACCGTCCCCCGGCATCTATTTGTAGGTAAACTAGAACGGCCATTAGCTTACTTTGATGGACCTTTACCAATTGGTCATGGACAAACTATTAGTCAGCCCTATATTGTAGCTTTTATGACCGATGAATTACAAATTGAATCACATCACATTGTATTAGAGATTGGTGCTGGTTGCGGATATCAAGCCGCAATTTTATCAATGTTGGCAAAAGAAGTTATTTCAATAGAATATGTAGCGAAACTAGCAAAATCTGCCAGTAAAAGGTTGCGTGATCTTGGTTACAAAAATATACAAGTACACAATGCAAATGGAATCAACGGTTGGGAAGAAAATGCACCATACGATAGAATAATCGGAACAGCCGCTCCAACTTCTATGCCGAATAAATTAATAGATCAATTAGCTCCGCAGGGTAGAATGATAATTCCGGTTGGTGATAGTATTTTTAATCAATCACTTTTCATTATTACAAAAAACACAAAAGGTAAAGTAAAAATTAACCGTTCTCTTCCCGTAAGATTTGTACCAATGGTTAGTTAAAATATATCAGATATTGAACACAAAGTAGACACGCTGCTGTTCACGTAGTTTACACCTTGTGGTCGGATTTGAACTTCTTTCTCAATCAAATTTAATATAACTATCTAAAACGTTGTGGCATGATTGTTGCCGTATTACAATCAAACGCATCGTAATATCCACATAATAATTTTTTAACATAAGGGACAATTATCATGGACAAAATTAAGATTATAGCTTTATTGATATTTGCACTGATTGTAGCAAACTGTACCTATACTCGAGTAGTATCATTTACTGATCCAGACGCAATTAATAAGTCATATAATCGAATTGCCGTAATAGCCAATGAAGCTGATCTTTCAGATAGATTGGCAATAGAAACTAAAATGGTTGAAACACTGCTTGATAACGGAGTTAATGCAATTTCAAGTTTATCTTTATTGCCACCAACACGTGAATTTACAATTGCACAGGAAAATAAAATATTTAAAGATAATAGCGTGGATGCTCTTGCTATTATTGAAATAACCGACTCCGGATTCTTTGTTACATCTGAACCAATAAGAGTTCGGACCAAAACTTACAAGAAAGGCGGTAAAAAAGTATCGCGTACAACCGTTAGCGGCGGCGGTACAGAGCACAAAGCATTTGGACAATTAAGAGTATCGCTAATCGATATTGAGTCTGATAAAACAATGTGGATTGGTGATGCCGATGCTCGGGCATTTTTTGATACTTTCAATCCCGATTGGGACATGGAGTATTTGCTAAAAGCTTCTTCTAAAAAACTCGCAAAAGAATTGATCAAAACCGGATTGGTAAATATTAATAGATAATTAGTTTAATTAAATATCAGAAAGGATTAATTAACGCTAAACGAAAATACTGCT
>SDBT01005482.1_pt1 | contig 21264 bp, 16 predicted proteins | sample 2277101 | NCBI WGS metagenome assembly SDBT01 (sample SAMN10404973, study PRJNA504765) | marine sediment metagenome | isolation source: marine sediment core GS10_PC15, 103 cmbsf | place: Arctic Ocean: Southern Knipovich Ridge | collected 2010
AAAATTACGTCAGAAATGTGGACACACTATCCCTATCATAGACACAATAACTATCATGACTGCGACAGGTCAATTAGCTGCCTTAGCCAGTTCCCATCTTTGGCACAAGAAAATGGGGTCTCAAACGATATAGAACATCTTGTGGAAGCCTGATGAGAAGCCCAATGAGGAATCTGGCATCAAACACTGCGTATGTATCTCCTGAATACACTATCATGGATACATCATTATTCCGTGTTTGCTCCCGCTTCAGTTGGCGCAATGTCTTCTGAGCGAATGCTGCTCCTGCCTGAGTGTTTGAGTATATCTCACATAAATTGTAGGACAATAGCACGCATATAACTCGGTAAATTCGTATCGCCAAAATACCTGTAGGGGCACGCTGCGCGTGCCCGGACACAAACATTGTGCCCCTACGAAAACAACACAGATTTGTCGATTAAACCACTCAATGATTTAGCCGGTAAATGTAGCTCGCCTCGCAATACATCATTTCCTCGCCGCCAGGTATCCCCACACGTAAGCATTAGCTGCCATAGTTTGCTGCACGGTATATTCGCATATACCCGGATACCAGAAAACGTCCCAGTAGGCTTCGATGGTAGGCCACTCCAGCACTGGCGGATGGCAGACCTTATCAAGCGACTTGTGCATCCAGTAGTCTTTGACGCGCTGGAGATCGCGTGGGCCGAATATAGTCAATCCGGGCGGCGGTGGCTGGTTCGTGATCAGGGAATCGGTGTGCAGCGGATGCTGAGGGCTTTTATGTCCCAGCCCGGTGGTGTAGCACATATTGACCGGATTCGCTCCCGCACCCGTCTGGCACGCGAGCACAGCAGTGCGGAGGTATTTCTCCTCGCCGGTGGCGGCGTGGGCGCGGACGAGGCTGACTCCGTTAGGAGCGCCAAGTACGCCCCAGCCCGTAGGTGTCCATGGGTCTTTAGTCCAGCGGAAGCCAATTTTTCCGGATTGTGCAACGCGGACATCCGCTTCCTGCCGCAGCGCATTCAGACAATTTTTCTTCACCTGCTGATCCATATCAGGACGGTCGGTGCGAAGATAAACCCATGCGGCGTCGCGCTGCTCGTGGTTCTGCCACTCATACAGAGTAGCCTGCGGATTCTTGAAGGCAGTAGTGGCGAGGAACAGGTTATTCCACTCGGCCTCTCCGGTCAGGCGGAAAAGTTCGGCGGCAGCCAGATTGCGCGCGTCGTTGACAGCGTGAGGGTCGTTTTTATCTTTACGCTTGGGCAATTCTGCTTCAGCCCAGCGCATAGCCCGGAGCGCGCTGTCGCGATAGACGCGGGCTAGTTCTGGTCTGCGCGATTCCAGCCATCGGCCAGCGCGGGCCGCGACGCCGGCATATACATGACTCGACCACACGCCGGGCGCATAAGCTATAACCGTCAGTGATTCCTGCCAGCTAGCCTCGCCCTGGCGCGGGTGCTCCGACGACTCAATGCCGCCGCGAATACCGCCCTCATCAGTCTGCATCCGCCGGTAGCAATCAATGTTGAACAAAGCCTCGCTGACGATGTCCGGCAAGCCATCATTCGACTCAGGGATATTGAGCGACAGATGGGAGAAATAGTCAGGGAAAAGCTCCGCCAGTTCCAGGAGGAGTCGCGAAACCCTCAGGTGCTGGATTCGGCGATCCCAGTCGCCAGCGTCCATATAGCCGCCCCAGGCGTTTGGCACGATTTCATCGGTTTTGCTGTTGACCAATACTCCGAAGTTGGAGTCATTGCGGTTCAGACCATTGCCGGTATCCATTAGCGCCGCTGTGGACGCGTAGACCTTCACGCCGTCGTCAGGATGGAAGGGGCGCGGCCGTTTGAATGTGGTATATGGCGGCCCTAGTTCGATGCCGCTGCGTTGATGATAAAAACCCCGCGCCGACACTGTGAACGCCTTGCGCCATACATCCTCTCCGATCTCGAAGGGATAGGAGCAGCCAATTCCATCCACGCACACGCGATACGTCCCTATCTCCCGAAGCGAACTGAAGTCCATCTCGTATACATCTGTGCCGTTATGATTATTCTTGTAGGCATCCTCGGTCATATCATCAGCCGCCTTTGACAGTATGATCTGGCCGTCAAAGACTGATCGACCGCTTTTATCCTCCAATACGTGAAACGCCAGCCCCGCTTCGTATGTCAATCCGCCGCCGCTGCCCATCCAGCATGAGAGGAAGGCAACCTTCGCCGGATCATCTGGACGAAATCCCAGGTGGCTAATATGCACCGCTTCGCTTTGCTGTTCGGTAGGATCATAGACGAAAGACTGCTCTGCAAGATAGTTATCATCGAACGCAATCTTGTATGTCCTGCCAACTGCCAACTGACGCGGCAGTTCCAGATATATCATATTCTCAGTGGGAAACTCATGATACCAGGGCCTGGTGACCGCCAGATCAGTAGGCTTGCTTTTGCGATGCACAGCCGTCGGAGTTACACTGTCAGCGCAGGCAGGATCGTCTCCCGATGTGATCTGATAACTTTCCGTTCGGTCTGCCCATTCGGTGTTGAATTTCTCGCCTATCAGTATGTCCAGTGTATATAATATATTGCCTTCGGCGCCAGCTAATGAACCCAAAAACTTGCCGTCGCGCTTTACCCAGCGATGGTGATTATGATCTTCGATCTCATCCCCTTCCTGGTGATTGTATGGAACCTGACGCCCATGCTCAACTCGCCCCGCTCTCACTGTGAGGCTGATGATGCGGGGAGATACCATCCCCACATTCACCAACTGAGGTTCATTATCAGCATAGACAATGACATTTGTCAGCATGAGCAATAATGTTGCTGCAAAGCTGTATATACTCATTTCGTGTTCTCCTTATTAGTATGGTATATTCCCGGTCAGGCGCTTTAATACTTCAGCACATTATACACCGCCGGGCATTCCCTGTAAAGGTGAGGAAATGATGAAACGCATCGGACACAGGAAAAAACATTGAAATTATCTATGATTAGTGCTAAAATAAAGGTTACATAAGTAATTAAACAGTCCGTAATTGGACTCCAATTGCATTAGAGAAGGGGTGTTATAAATGGGAAATACAGGGCAAAGACAGAGGCAACAGAGACAACAGAGGCCAGAAAAACAGAAGCCGGCCCAGAGGACTTTTGCATACGAGTATTACCTGCTAAAGCAGATGAGAGAAAACACGCTTATGGTGTTGCACCTCGTAAACGGCGAGGAAGTATCAGGCACGATCACATGGTATGATCAGTATGCTGTCAAGCTTGAGCGGGAACCAGAAGCTCGCAACCTCGTTGTGCAGAAGCAGGCTATTCTCTACTATTATAAGAAGGAAGGTTAGAATCCCTGTATGTGGGATCAGAGAAAACCAAGTACGAGGATGGCAAATATCGCGACAGCGGCGCTCTTCATTTTCGCTATTGCTTTCCTTAGCGCCTTATCACCTCCGGCTTCTGCTTCCAGCGCAGAGATGTATTATTCAATGGGGCAGAAGTATATGGAAAAAGGTGATTTCGATATGGCTGCTCTGGGGTTTGGGAAGGCCGTGGAGTTAATGCCAGGCTGGCCGGAAGCGCACAATGCCCTCGGTATGGCCTACGTCGAAATTCTCAGGTTCAGAGATGCTGTTGACCATTTTAACAAGGCAATTGCACTCAAACCTGATTACAATGAGGCCAGAATAAACCGTCGCAAAGCAATGACGTCAGTCGAGCGATATGAGCCTATGAAAAAGTCCAGGTTGAGTCGCTTGCATAAGGCTGCAATTCTCGGCGGCGTCACTGCTACTATCGCCCTCATCTCAGCGATCATTGTATATCTGGCAACCTAAAATCTGATTATATCCCAACTCGCTCCATCAAGTCTGGGCTGACGTGCCCCTTATGGAGGACAACCCGGTAGTTGAGTTCCAGCGTATCGCCAGCAGCAAGTTCGAACGGTTCATGATAGCAGAGACCTGGCTGTATGAGGGCATAGTTTTCAGCATTTCGCACCCACCATGTAGTAGGATAGCGGGGATTATCCGGGTGATCCACGATCGTTATCCCATACACCTGCCCGTCAGACTGATGTCGTCCGGCAAAGCCACACCACCGGCTTCGACTACCATATACATCCATAGGTTCAGTTCGTCCGTCAGCATCCAATAATTGTCCCGGCGTCAGGGCGTTATCGAACCGTATTGTCAATCCGCTGTAGAAAAGTCCGCCTCTTCCCGGTTCACCTCTCTTGAGGTCGAAGATTACATTCCTGCCGGCGGCGCGAAATTGGATCCCTATATCCATGATCAGATGGTCATCGTGCGGAGGATATACTGTTGTCCGCCGCACCTCGTTCAGATGAACTACACTCTTCCCGTCGATCCACGCATTCTCGGTGACGAATAGCGCGTTCTGGGAATCAGCAGAGCGTTCCAGAACTTCCCTGTGGACAATACGACCGAATCTGCCAGGATCAGCACCCGGTTTCGGCTGTTCCCAAAAATTCACGCCGTTGATACTCTTCCAAGCAACCCACATGCCCTGGTGGTGTATATGATCTCCAGGACGATCCATGGTGAGAGCAGGGGAATCCGGCAGCCGAAGGGGATGCCAGTATGTCCTCGGTCCCCCTGTTTGAAAATGATAATCGAGTATAAGCTGTCCGCTCCACGTTAGTCGAAGGCCGTCATCTATGGAGTCAATTGTAAACACTTGATCCCTCCTCGGCGCGATATGGTGTATAAGGGCAGGTATGAAACCTCAGGAGCGGGACAGGAATGTCCCGCCTATCGGCTGTTTGACTAGCACTCACAACGATAGTCGGGACATTCTTGTCCCGATTTCCGCTGATTACTTAACCCTGAAGAACCAGTTTTTACTATTACTCAGCTATATCTTCCAGCGGCTTTTTGTTGCCGAAACTCACTTCCGGTCCATTCACCGGGGCCGTCCAGCGGATTGCGTTGACTATAACTTTCAGCACTTCCGGATTATAGTAGATCGGGTACGTTTCGTGGCCAGGCCGGAAATAGAAGACTTTACCTTTATTTCGATGGTAGCAGCAGCCGCTCCGGAAAACCTCGCCGCCCTGGAACCAACTCACGAATACCAGAGTATCCGGATCAGGGATGTCGAACCGCTCTCCATACATCTCTGTATTTTCCAGTTCTATATACTCGCCCAGTCCTTCAGCGATGGGATGTCCCGGCTCAATGATCCAGAGGCGCTCCTTTTCACCGATCTCGCGCCATTTCAGGTTGCATGTGGTTCCCATGAGCTTTCTGAATATCTTTGAAAAGTGGGCGGAGTGCATACAGATAAGCCCCATGCCGTTCAGGACGCGATCATGGACTTTATCGACTATATCATCGCGAACCTCGTGGTGAGCCATGTGCCCCCACCACGTTAGAACATCAGTATTATTCAGCACTTCGTCCGTCAAGCCGTGATCAGGCTCGTCCAGCGTAGCTGTTCGGACTTCCATATCGGTCTGAGTCGCCAGGTGCTTCGCAATAGCCCCGTGCATACCATCGGGATAGAGTTCCCCTATTTGCTGATTTGACTTCTCATGACGTCCTTCGTTCCATACCGTGACGCGGATTATGTCGGACATAGATTTGTCTCCCTTCGTTCTCTGAATTGTTCGGCCTATAGACGATAGACTGGACATTCCTGTCCAGTTCCTAATGACAGATTTCAGTTCAGAAATGGTATTACATCATGCTGAGAATACAAGGCACATATTAGCATACTTGTCTCAGCTTTTCAAGCATCCTTTTTCAGCTTTACTGTGAACCGGCTCCCTTTTCCGAGTTCACTCTGAACGGAAACCTCTCCGCCCTGGATTTCCACAAGACTCTTGACGAGAGCAAGCCCCAATCCCATCCCCTCCGATTTTCCGCTTCCTGCCCTCTGTACCTGATGAAACCTCTCGAATATCTCGTCAAGGCTTTCAGGTGGTATCCCCGCTCCTGTATCCTCCACGGAGATGTCCACATATTTCTCTTTGTCCTCAGCGTGAACCGACACTTTGCCTCCCGAAGGGGTGAATTTGATGGCGTTGTTAATCAGGTTAATGATTACCTGCGTCAGCTTATCCCTGTCGGCAAAGAGCATCATATCAGTCGGACAGCTCAAAGTCAGGGATACCTCCTTTTTTTCAGCAATAACAGTCAGGTCGGACACAACGTCACTGATCAGGGGAAACAGTGAAAGATTGATCCGGTTGATCTCAATCGTTCCAGCCGCGATCCTGGAGAGGTTCAGAAGGTCGTCTATCATTTCTATGAGCCGCTCACTGTTCCAGAATATCCGCTGGATATACTCTCTTTGTCGCCCGTCAATCTCCCCAAGAACGCCATCAAGCAGGTTTTGGGCAAAGCCCTTGATGGATGCCAGTGGAGTGTGAAGCTCATGGGAGACGTTTAAGAGGAACTGCGATTTCGCATTATCAAGCGCCCTTAGCTTTTCAGAGCTTCCTATCAGAGCTTCCGCTATCATGTTTAGTTCCGAGATTATATCTTCACCTTCTGCTACAGGCTTTTCTGGAGGAAGATCCAGATGATATTGCCTGAATGTTTCCACCAGCCGGTTATGAGCGCCTGCCATCAAATCTACCTGCTTACGCAGTCGCTCATACATGATGGCATTCTCGATTGATATGGCTGTCTGGTGGGACACTATCTCCATCAGTGATATATCCTCTGCATTATAAGCCTTCCCGGAACGTTTGCCGCCAAGTAAGATAATTCCCACCGGGTCATTTTTCTGCAAAAGCGGAACAGCCAAACCTCCTTCTTCACCTATCCCCTCTGGTTTATCATTTATGGATGCGCGATCAAGTTCGCTCAACGCTTTCTCCAGCTTTTTCGCATCGCCAATCTGCCAGTGAACCTGATACTCCAGATCCTTTATCAAAAGAAGGGAGGCAAATTCAGGTTGCAGTGCCTCCTCAAGTTGATTGAGCAGAGTCTCGCTCAATTCGTCAAGCCGGAGCATCGTACTCAAAGTTTCGCTCAGGCTATGAAGCGTCCGGCGATAGTTATATCTGCGCTGATCGAAATATCTATCTATGAACTCCTGAACCCGCTTCTTCATCGGAGCGAAGAGTAAGGCGGCGATCAGAATGGAGAAGTATTTTACGGCATCTGCTGATTCTGGATATTTTAACGAGAATGCTTTGTCTAATACGTTTGAGATTAGAAGGTAAACTGCCAGCACAACGCTGCTCGCAATGGCATACACGGAACTCCGGTTGATCACAAGCTCAATATCCATCAAGCTGTGTCTCAGAATGGCTACTCCATAGCATACTGGTATCAGGATGAGCGTGTAAGCCGAATACTTGCCCAGCGGGAATTCCAATCCCACGACAGACGGAATTGTATGGAGAAGGAATACCGGGACTGTGCCGATGCCTATTCCAAGAAATAGCCACTTCGCCTGCTTTCGCTGCCTCAGCTTCTCGCCGAAGAGCCATGTATGCGCGAGGCATGCGTGTCCCGCCACCGAATAGCCGAGGAGAATAAGAATATTCGGAATGCGGAGTGGGCGTATATCAATGAGAAAGAACAATTTTTCGTAATTATTTCCAGCCAGATATGCGGCTGACACGCCAGCGGAAAGGAGAACGGCGGGGATGTAGAGCCACCATTTGAAAAACCTGTTCATCGCGAAACGCTTTGCTGATGGAAAGACAGCAAAGCATCTGAAAAATAGGCATGGAAGAAAAACTGTGAAAATGAACTGAAAAAGCGGGACAAACTTAGCCTGCCATCCCTGCTCCGTTGGGGAAAACGTACCGTTCACGGAACAGACGCTCAGCAATCCGACGCTCATAAGATACGAAATGTGAGCAGTATCATCATCAGGCCTTGAGATAAAGATGCCCAGGCCGAATATCCACGTCAAAAGCCCCACGAGATAAAAGTAGAGCGCATCAGGCTGGGAAGCCCTACCGTAGCTTATGGCGGCGACGGTGAGGGCCATTCCACCTATCACCACGTTGAAAACAGTACGCCAAACCAGTCGCATGTTCCTCATGCAAACCCCACCTTATTCCTGTGAGCTACAGACATCCTGCCTGCATTATTTGGCAGACAAATCGGAAATCAACTACCGGTCATTTTACAGGCTTCCTATCTTTATGGCAATAGAAAACTCACATCTTCAAGCATAAAGTTTATGTTTGGCGCTTTACAGAAAGACTAGACTTCGCTGCATACCTATGGTATAATGTAGATATGCTAGTAAAGATAGATATGCTGGTAAAGATATAGGATACCAGCAGGAAGGGATTCTTAGCGCATTAGTGGGGATATTATTATGACAATCGGTTTGGTAAGGTGTAAGAGGGAGGTAATATGAAAATGAAAGCGAAATATTTGCTAATTGTTGGTATAGCTATTCTAATCACTATTGGTATATCGGCCAGCCCAGGTTATGCCGAAATTGAGCCAGATATGGTCATAGGTATATGGCTCTTTGACAGTGCCGAGGACAATATAGCCATAGATTCCTCTGGAAATGGAAACGATGGGGAACTCATGAACGGCGCTGCACTAAACGAAGGCGTATTTGGCGAAGCCCTGGAGCTTAACGGCGCTGGTGCTCACGTTGAGTACGGAGTTAACGACAACCTGAAGCCGGAATCTCTTACACTAGTGGCATGGTTTAATACCAGAAAATTGAACGGTTATGGTCATATATTCCAGTCTGGGAAGGACTGGGATGATATCGCTGGAGTAGTCTTCAGGGTTCACCAGGGTGGTTACTTTCAGGCAGCGGTGGCAACGGGCGCTGGAAATGTCGCCAGTTGGGCTGATAGTCCAGCTCTTTCAGACGAAACATGGTATCATGCCGCCATAACATTTGATGACACGAGTTTCATACTATATATGGATGGCGCTGAAGCGGCCAGAGGCGGTGGTGGAGAGGCCTTCTATGATGATAGGACTGTCAGGACGGGAGTGCATCCAGGTGACACCGGAGCCGCTTTTGACGGTTTCATTGATGAACTTGCTCTCTTCAATGAAGCGCTGCCTCAAGAGGATATTGCAGCTATTATGAACGATGGTCTGGAGGTGGCAGTCAATCTGGCTGGTAGCGCTGTATCTTCTGCCGGGAAACTTGCCACCACATGGGGTAACATCAGAGCCAAAAACTGATCTGTTGCGCGTATTATCATTACGAGTTTTTCAGTTACGTGTGGGATTTGCCCAGTAGAACGAGGCTGCCAGCCCGTTTCCGTAGAGAACACTGTCAGCCTATTCTACAGCAACGGGCTGGCAGCCTCGTTCTACTCATACGGGAAAAGTTTTTATGTTGGTCAGGATGAATTATGGCAAGCGCGGCCTGAAGGTCGATGTGCCAGACAGAAATCTGACAGGCATATTACGGATGAACAAGATCAAGCCGCTGGAAGACTCATCAGAAGCCATAAGAACGGCGCTGGAAGAGCCAATAGCTTCTGAGCCGCTGGGATGTCTGGCAAAGAGGGAAAAATCAGCTTGCATAGTTATTTCCGATATTACCCGGCCGGTTCCCAACAAGGTTATTCTTCCGCCGATGCTGGACGCTCTGGAAAAGAATGGAATCCATAGGGAAGATATTATCATTCTTGTTGCGACAGGTATCCACAGGCCGAGCGAAGGCGAAGAGCTGGATGAGATGCTGGGGACAGACATCCCCCGGAATTATCGTATAGTTAATCATATTTCCAGAGACCGGGAAACCCACGAATACCTGGGTATTGCGTCGCGTGGTGTTCCTGTCTATGTTGACAAAACGTATCTAAATGCGGGACTGAAGATACTTACGGGATTAATTGAGCCGCATCTAATGGCTGGTTACTCCGGTGGCAGGAAAGCTGTCTGCCCGGGCATTTGCTCAGTAGAGACTATGAAAATAATGCACGGGCCGCATATTCTGGAGGATGAAAGGGCAGCAACCGGCATAATAGCTGGCAATCCGTTCCACGAAAGCGCTCTGGAAATTGCCAATATGGCTGGCGTAGACTTCATACTCAACGTTGCCATGAATGAGAAAAGGCAAATAACGGGTGTCTTTGCCGGTGACCTGGTGAAAGCACATGAAGAGGGAATGGAGCATGTGGAGCGGATGGTCAAGGTACAGGTCGATGAGCCAGCGGACATTGTGCTGGTTTCCAGCGCTGGCTATCCTCTGGATACAACATTTTATCAAGCCATCAAAGGTATGATTGCCGCTATGAACGTGGTCAAAGACGAGGGTAGCGTTATCCTCGTTTCTGAGTGTAGAGATGGTATTGGTGGCGCAGAGTTCACGGGTCTTGTCCTCAATACAAGAGATTTGTCAAGCTTTGTGGAGAAACTCTACGATCCGAGCTTTTTTGTGGTGGATCAGTGGATGCTGGAGGAGATGGCAAAGGTCATCAAAAAGGCAAGAGTTTATTGCTATTGTGACGGTGTCGGAGATGATGTGCTAAGACAGCTTTCAGTGATCCCGATCTCTTCTCCTGAGCAAGGGATACATTTGGCTCTGGAAAGGCAAGGCCCAGACTCAAAAATACTAGCGATTCCTGAGGGTCCCTATGTGTTGGCAGTAAGCAACGGGTAGCCGTTTGGAGGAGGATTTGCTTTTGGTCAGAAAACCGCCTAATGCAGTTGAGATTAAAGGATTTGGAAATGATGTAAACATCATCTTCAGCGAGGATGCCGCTTTTTCGGATGTGGAGACAGAACTGATCAGGAGGTTGGAGAACTCGGGCAGGTTTTTTTCGGGCGTTGAGGTCATTCTGGACATGGGCGATCGGGTTGTCAATGCTGGGGAATGTAAAAAATTGAGGGAAATCCTTATAGACAAGTTTGGAGTTACTGTTGCCGTTGTGCAGAGCGGGTCAGATGAGACTCTGAAGGCAGTAGAAAAGACTGGCTGGAAAGTTGAGCCGCAAAAGCCAAAACAAAAGCCGAAAAAGGAAATGGCCAGAGAGCCGGTCGATAGAGAAAACGACACTTATCTGTTCAGAGGAACACTCAGATCCGGTCAGAGAATATGGCATCGCGGCAACGTTTTGATCATCGGAGATGTGAACCCGGGGGCTGAAGTGGTAGCCGCTGGTCATGTTATAGTTATGGGAACACTTCGTGGTGTAGCGCACGCCGGCGTTGAGGGGGACATAGACGCGGAGATAATCGCGATTAATTTGCACCCCATACAGCTCAGGATCGCCGAATACTTCGGACGCTCACCGGATCTCAAATTGGAAAAAGATAATGCCCCCGAAGTGGCGAGAGTCAAAGATGGAAATATAGTCATTCACAAACTCAAATAAGGGGAGGGTTGCTATGGCCGGAAAGGCTTTTGTTGTTACATCGGGCAAAGGAGGTGTTGGTAAGACAACTGCTACGGCAAATCTGGGAACAGCGCTGGCTTTGCGTGGCAAAAAAGTATGTGTTATCGATTCCGATATAGGTCTGAGGAATCTGGATGTTGTCATGGGACTGGAGAGCCGTATAGTATACGATCTGGTCGACATTGTAGAGGGGACATGCAGACTTAAGCAGGCGCTCATAAAGCATAAAAAAGCTGACAAGCTGTTCCTTCTTCCTGCATCTCAAACCAGAAACAAGGAAGCCGTTAGTCCTGATCAGATGAAGGATCTAATGGCGAAGCTAAAGGAAGAGGAGCAGTTCGACTATATCCTTGTTGATTCCCCGGCAGGGATAGAGCGTGGTTTCCAAAACGCGATCGCCGGAGTTGACGAAGCAATTATAGTTACTACTCCGGAAGTCTCCGCCATAAGGGATGCTGATAGAATTATTGGTTTGCTACAGGCCGATGAGATATACGAACCCAGATTAATTATCAATCGCCTCTCACTGGAGATGGTCAGGAATAACGATATGATGGACCAGAATGATATAATAGATATTCTGGCCATAGAGCTTCTGGGTGTAATACCTGAAGATGAAGGGATCATTAAATCGACCAATAGGGGAATCCCAATAGTTTTTTCGGAGGATTCGAAATCTGCCGAAGCTTTCAAGAGAATAGCGAGGAGAATCGAGGGAGAGAACGTCCCTATGTGGCCAATGAGTGAAGCGGAACGCGGGCTTGTGGCTCGTCTCAGAAGATTACTTGGATTTGATGGAAAGGAGCCAGAACGTGTTTGAAAGTCTAAGTAGATGGCTTCGTAGAGAAAAAGGTAGTAAGGACATAGGTAAAAGCAGGCTACAACTGATCCTGATTAACGACCGCACCGGGGTATCTCCTGAAATTCTGGATGCCTTGAGGGATGATATGTTCCAGATCATTTCAAAGTATTTTAATGTAAAAGAAGACGATGTGGAGATGAGTCTGGAGAAAGATGAAGGGTCAGTAGCGCTTGTTGCTAATATTCCTGTGTTGAGCATAAAACGACAGCAAAAGCAAACAGTAACATCTTAATAAAGGAAGATTGCCCTTACCAGTCATACGGTTGTCCGACAGTTGGTTAGCATCTGATTTTAGATGGATATTGATCTGACAATAGGAGCTGCATGTAGGCCAGGATTCTATCTTAGATCACTGATATTTAACTCCCAAAATGCCAATTGTGGATTCGTGTCATACCGTGACCGTGTTAAAGGTAAAGCTCATTTGCTTTGCTTTTAATAACATCGAATTGCCTGCGATTCTCAATCCCAGACCCAAACGTCAGTTCAACTGCGACCATATCTATTTAGAAGACTATGAGCACACCTGATGGAAAATAAAATCTGTCATTGCTTGTAGTATATGGATTAGACATTATTGGAAATAGTGGATTGTTTAGTCTGGATTCCAGCCTTCGCGGGAATGACAGATCCTCGCAATGTCATTCCCGCGAAGGCTGGAATCCAGTCCTGGCATAAAAGTTAGCTGATGAAATCCATTAACTATATTTTAATTATATTCATCGTATTGTTTATAAGCAGCACGCTCGAAGCTACTGCACAAAGCAATATCACTAATCCAGAGCGAGTTGACTATGATCCTGATCGCCCGGCGGTGCCGGGTGAGATAATTGTGAAGTTCAGGCCAGAGACGTTCAGTGGAACTCCCGCGCTGATCAATGGAACGATCCAGACTTCACAGGCATCGGTCAACGAGATTTTCATCCAATTACAGGTGAGCGATATGGCGCAGGTGTTCCGCGCCGCTCAGACGCCATTGGGTGACATTTACCGCCTGCGCTTTGAGTCTCCACTTCTTCTTCCTGATGCCCTGGGAAAAATGGCAGCCGATCCAAACGTGGAATGGGGCCAGCCAAATTACCTCTACCGCACGTCCGCTACTCCAAATGACTACTTTTTCCCTGATCAGTGGGGGCTGCATAATACCGGTCAAGCGGGCGGAACCCTTGATGCAGACATTGACGCGCCTGAGGCGTGGGATATATCACAGGGCGATTCAGGCATTATCATTGCTATCATTGATACTGGCGTGGACTATGACCATCTGGATTTGGAGGATAACATCTGGCATAATCCGGTGGAGATTCCGGACAATGGGTGGGATGACGATGGCAATGGATACGTGGATGACGACATCGGCTGGGATTTCGTGAGTGTCACAACAGGTGGAGCTTCTGGCGAGGATATGTGGCCGCGGGATCGCGATCCCATGGACTTCGATGGTCACGGCACAGGCTGCTCAGGCATCGCGTCAGCGGTGACGAACAACGGCATCGGCATTGCTGGAACGGCGTGGAACTGCAAAATTATGGCGCTGCGAGCGGGATATAAAGGCTATGATGGTTTTGGATATTTGGCAGACTCTGATACAGCGGCGGCGCTTCGTTATGCAGCAGATAATGACGCCCACGTGATCAGTATGAGTTGGGGTGGGCAAGGCGGCTCCGGCACTCTGCAAGCAGGGATCAATTACGCCTATGCCGCCGGTTGCATACTCATAGCAGCAGCAGGGAACGATGGAATCAGCACTCCTCCACACTATCCTGCGGCGTATTCCAACGTCATTGGCGTTGCTGCCAGTGATCGGAATGACAACAGGGCATCGTTCTCCAACTATGGTTCGTGGGTGGATATTGCCGCGCCAGGAGTAGCTATTCATGGCACGACATTTCATGCCGATGTGCATAACAGTACGTATGGTCTGTGGAGTGGTACGTCAATGTCTACGCCCATTACGGCCGGCGCGGCAGCGCTTCTTCTTTCAAACAATCCTGCACTGACACACGATGCCATAAGGCAGCGATTTATCAATTCTGCTGACGATGTTGGTTGGGCGGTGCGCCTGAATGTCTATAACGCTCTCAATCTGAGCATTCCAGATTCACCTACAAATCTTGTTGCCGCGGCGGTTTCCGGCACTCAGGTTGACTTGACCTGGGACAATGTTAGCGGCGAAAATGGCTACCATATACAACGCAAGATAACAGGCGAAGAATTCCAGCAGATTGGTACCACTGTCAGCAATATTACCAACTACAGCGACACGGCTCTGGAGCCAGACACCAGCTACACCTACCGTGTCCGCGCCTACAATGCTAATGGAAATTCTGGCTGGTCCGGCGATGCCACAGCAGCAACTCCTCCAAACAGCCCTCCAGTGGTGGATATTACTTCTGACGTGAGCTTTGATGAAGATGAGTCAGACACCATTGATCTGGATGACTACGTGACTGATCCTGATCATACTCCGGCTGAAATGACGTGGGGATACTCTGGAAATACAGACGTTAGTGTGTATATTAATCCATATACTCATGTGGCTACTTTCACTGCTCCAGACAACTGGAGTGGCAGTGAAAATATCACCTTCACAGCCACTGATCCTGGTGGAATGGGCGATAGCGACACTGTAGCTGTCACCGTAAACGCTGTAAATGACGCGCCAGTGGTCAATATCACTGCTGATGTGAGCTTTGACGAAGATGGTACACACAGCGGGATGGATCTGGATGATTACGTAACTGATCCTGACAATGCTGTTGATGACATGACGTGGACGTATTCTGGTAACATAAATATCATCGTATCCATAGATTCCTCTGCCAGTCATGTGGTCACCTTTTCTGCTCCAGATGACTGGAACGGCAGTGAAAACATCACTTTCACTGCCAAAGATCCCGGTACATCAAGCGGAAGCGACACATTGACTGTCACTGTGAATCCTGTGAATGACGCACCAGTGGTTGATCCCATCTCTGATGTGAGCTTCGATGAGGATGGCTCACACAGCGAAATGGATCTGGATGATTATGTGAGTGATCTTGACAATACTGACGATGACATGACATGGACATATACTGATGTCACTAATATCATTGTGTATGTGGATGTTGTCCCGGAACGCCGGGTCACTTTTATCCCTTCCTCCGACTGGTACGGCAGTGAAAATATTACTTTTACGGCCACAGATCCCGGTGGATTGAGCGATAGCAAGAGTATGACTGTCACTGTAAACCCCGTAAACGATGCGCCGGTGGTTAATATCACTTCTGATGTGAGCTTCGACGAGGATGGATCAGACACCATTGATCTGGATAACTATGTGACTGATCCTGATAATACCCTCGCTGAAATGACGTGGGAATACTCAGGTAATACGAATGTCGATGTGGCCATTGATCCTGCTACTCATGTGGCTAGTTTCACTGCCCCAACTAACTGGAATGGCAGTGAAAATATCACTTTCACAGCTACGGATCTTGATGAATCAAGCGGTAGTGACGCTGTGACTGTCACTGTGAATCCTGTGAATGACGCACCAGTGGTTGATCCCATCTCCGATGTGAGCTTCGATGAAGATGGTTTACACAGCGAAATGGATCTGGATGATCATGTGAGTGATATTGATAATACTGACGATGACATGACATGGACATACTCTGGCAATACAGATGTCAACGTATCCATAAATTCCTCTGCCAGTCATGTAGTTACCTTCACTGCTTCAGTTGATTGGAATGGCACTGAAACCATAACCTTCACAGCTACAGATACCGGTGGATTAAGCGATAGCAAGAGTATAGCTGTCACTGTAAACCCCGTAAATGATGCGCCTGTGGTTAATATCACTGATGTGAGCTTTGATGAAGATGCGTCAGACACCATTGACCTGGATGACCACGTAACTGATCCTGATAATACTCACGCTGAAATGACGTGGGCATACTCTGATAACGCAAGTGTCAGCGTGTCCATAAACTCCACCAGTCATATTGCTACTTTCACTACTCCAGCCGACTGGAATGGCAGTGAAACTATCACTTTTGCAGCCACAGATCCCGATGGATTAAGCGACAGCAAGAGTATGACTGTCACTGTAAACCCCGTAAATGATGCGCCTGTGGTTAATATCACTTCTGATGTGAGCTTCGACGAGGATGGATCAGACACCATTGATCTGGATGATTACGTAACTGATCCTGATAATACCCTCGCTGAAATGACGTGGATATACGCTGATAACACAAGTGTCAGCGTGTCTATAAACTCCACCAGTCATATCGCTACTTTCTCCGCTCCAGCCAACTGGAATGGCAGCGATACTGTCACCTTCACAGCTACGGATCTTGGTGGATTGAGCGATAGTGACGCAGTGACTGTAACTGTGAATCCTGTGAATGACCCACCAGCGCTTGAACCTATTCCTGATGTGAGCTTTGATGAGGATGGCTCACACAGCGAAATGGATCTGGATGATTATGTGAGTGATATTGATAATACTGACGATGACATGACATGGACATACTCCGGCAATACAGATGTCAGCGTATCCATAAATTCCTCTGCCAGTCATGTGGTTACTTTCACTGCTTCAGCTAACTGGAATGGCAGTGAAACTATCACTTTTACCGCCACAGACACTGATGGATTGGGTGACAGCAGAAGCATGACTGTCAATGTGAACGCCGTAAATGATGCGCCCGCCGTTGCCAATCTGGCGATAAATCCTTTACCTCCAGAACTGGAAGACGATCTGAACGCATCATACACATACTACGATGTGGACGGCGGCACGGAGATCAGTGTCGAGATAAAGTGGTATAAAAACGGCGAACAGCAGCCCTACGATGGCATGTTGACGATTCCATCCAGCGCTACATCAATTGGCCAGGCTTGGCACTTCACAGCCAAACCCAGCGATGGAATTGATTTTGGCGATACCAGAAGTTCGCCTTCGGTAATAATAGATGGATCGGTGCAGGAGTTGCATCTGTATCCGGGTCGGAACCTCTTTTCAATATACGCTGATATTGTAAATAATGATCTTCTCTCAGTATTGGCGCCGATAGCGGGGCTTTATACTTCAGTATCCATATACGACCCCATTTTGGGGGGCTGGAGGCAGTATACGCCCGGCGGTTCCCATACCCTCAATAATCTGGACACTATAGAATATGGGAAAGGGTACTATATCAATATGATTGAGGAAGCCGTATTTGCCATCATGGGGAAACGGATAACCGATACATCCATTTCCCTTCGTCAAGGATGGAATTTTGTGGGGTACAACTCCTCAATACCACAGTCTCTCACGGGCGCGCTGCTCTCCATAGATGGACTATACATTTACGTTTGGACGCATGATAATTCGACGGGGGAATGGCAGAGCTATATAGTAAACGGTCCCAACACACTTATCCAGATGGAGCCGGGAAAAGCATATTCGATCTATGTAGAGCAGGACTGTGAGTGGATTTTGCCACCCTGAAGCAGCTCAGTCAGGTTGTTGCCATCTGTTTTTTATTGTCTAGGAAATCATAAAATCTGAACACGGAATTGCAGAGAAAAGAAGGAAAATCACGAATGACACGAATGATTTGTGACATTCGTGGTCACTGTGCTCAATAATGCAGGCAAGATGCCTGCGCTCCCATAGAACCGGCATGTTATATTCTTACCTTCTCACTTTCCCGCTTTCTCGTTTTCTCACTTTCTCACTTTCCCACTTCCTCGCCTTTCATCAGATACAGGTAGTATATCTCATTTGCAACCACCGCTCTTTCAAATCTCGCGATCTCGGTGAGGGAGTGTTGTGATATAGCCTTTTCATCTAACGGAAAAGTCAGAATAAGCAGCACAGATTTCTTATTCTGATCCGCCAATTCTCTGGACTTCTGGAGAATATCCTCGTGAGAGATACTCCCGGTTCGAGCTTTATCCCAGATAACAAAGGAACTAAGTCTGTTGCCGCGAACATAGTATATCTTGTTTCCCAGGTATCCGGGTATCGTGCTCACAGGGGCGTCACCGTCACCGACCATCAGCATATCTTCCATCCCTGAATCCCTTATATAGTGAGCTACTGCTTTGCCTTGTGAAAAGGTATAGCTATAATCCATACTTGCGGCGGCGACGCCACCAACGAGTTGTGTCGCGAGGATCAGGGCTAATGGTATATCCAGATACCGCCTGACTGCCAGGCCTGCTCTATTCAGCGGCCTGAGCCTTTTCCAGTCATTGCAGTAATACGACACCCATGCTGAGGCTATGAATATTATGAACAGGAAGCCGTGATGCCGCATACTGCCATGATACTTTATATAGAAGAAAGCAAGAAGACCAACAGTTCCGGTAGCGTATATGAGGAGCGAAACAGGTTTTTTGAGCAGGAAGGCAACTGCCCATAATAATACTAACCCGGCTATGATGGATTTTATCTTTGCGGATGCCGAAAGCGGATCCAGAATATTGGAGTTCCAGAAATTCAGAGTAAATCGGGGTATTGGCACGAAGGCTCTCTCCACAAGGTTAAACACGTTTTTGACCCGGGTGGAGTCATAATTCGTTACCCACGCTGCGGCAAAACCCGTATCCGCAGGCGGGTTTAACTGTATAATAGAAGTGGCGATTCCCAGACCGATTATCAGGAATCCCACACATATTCCCAGCTTCCTGGATGATGTGCTCAGATTTGTCTTCCATGTGAAGGCACATTCCACAGACAGACCTATCCCTATGGCTATCGTTATGATCAGACAGTGAACGCTGGTGTGTGCAAGCAGGAAAAGTACGCATCCTAACAGCGGGAGCCTCATGAAACGCTTTTTGAATAACGCGCAAAATATAAACAGGAGAAGGATACCCAGAGCATAGTTTCTACAGAGAATACTGTATTCATAGAATGTGAAATAGCCAAATGCAAATAGAGCCTTCTGAAACTTGCGGAACGGAGAGAATCTGGAAAACACATAGACTACAGCGCCAGCAATCATCAGGTGGAACACCTGCATTATGATGGGTGATCGTGTGATCCGGGTCAGCGGCATGAGGCATAGATGCCATAATCCCGGATGCCCCTCATATTTCAGGTTCCTCAGCAGATCGATGACAGACGAGCTATCTCTGGCGAGCAGCCACGCCTGAATCTCGTCCCTCCACATCTCGTGATGATATGCGGATACAGAACCCAGGATCAAGAACACTATCGTGAGCAGTATCGCATAATTCCTGTCTGAAAAAAGTAAGTTCATGAGTCTATGAATCCATGAGTCTATAGGTCTATAAATCCTTATATCTATTTCGATTATATCCTGTTTTGCCACCTTTGGCAAGCACTTTTCCCTCTTTCGCAAAAGAGATAATCTCCCGCAGTATTATGGCAAAACTGCAAAATTCGATCATCTTTTTGACGTTGACAATCAAGAGGTTTTCTGGTAAAATATTGATTGGTGGGATGGCTGAGTGGACGAAAGCGGCAGTCTTGAAAATTGTTGAGTGTAAAAGCTCCGCGGGTTCGAATCCCGCTCCCACCGCCATAGATAGTGTGATCGAAGAAAATTAGTCTGCCGGAGGGATGCTAGAGCTGGCTGAATAGGGCGGCCTGCTAAGCCGTTATGCGGGAAACTGTATCGTGGGTTCGAATCCCACTCCCTCCGCCATTGATAAGTGACGAGTGATGAGTAATGAGTAACGAGTGACCAAAAAATCCTGTTATTTATTACTCATCACTCGTTACTGGTTACTCATTACTTGCTTTTGCCTGTAGCAATTGCTTCGGTGCGCCTGTGGCTCAATGGATAGAGCAACGGACTACGAATCCGTCGATCGGAGGTTCGAATCCTCTCGGGCGCGCCATTTTTTTTTGCAGAATATCATGGATAATTTTTACTTCATGAAGGAGGCGCTGGCAGAAGCAAAGAAGGCATTTGAGAAAGGCGAGCCGCCTGTCGGCGCGGTGATCGTAAAAGATGGTGAGATCATCGCCCGTTGTCACAACCTGAGAGAGAACTTACACGACCCGACAGCTCATGCAGAAATGCTGGCTATCAGGGAAGCGGCAGCCCGGCTTGGGCGTTGGCGGTTGAGCGATTGTGAGATATATGTCACGCTGGAACCATGTGCTATGTGTGCAGGGGCGATGGTATTGGCGAGACTTGCTCGTCTTGTATATGGCGCTAATGATCCGAAGGCTGGCGCTGTTTCATCGTTAATGAATCTGGTGTCTGACGAGCGGTTGAACCACCAGGTTGAGGTTAAGGGCGGGATACTCGCCGAGGAGTGTGGAACGTTATTGCGGGATTTTTTCTCTTCCCGTAGAAAAAAATAGACTAATTGACTAATTGACCAATTCCGGAGGGATGCTAGAGCTGGCCGATCAGGACAGTCTCGAAAACTGTTGTGCGGGTAACTGCACCGTGGGTTCGAATCCCACTCCCTCCGCCATGAATAGTGACGAGTAACGAGTGATGAGTAACAGGATTTCTTGTAACTGGTTACTCATCACTCGTTACTGGTAACTAAATGGGGCAGTAGCTCAGTTGGGAGAGCGCCGGTCTCGCAGTCCGGAAGTCGTGGGTTCGATCCCCATCTGCTCCACCATAGATAGTGACGAGTGATGAGTGAAGAGTGACATGAAGCCCTGTTACTCATCACTCATTACTTGTTACTAAGCAATTAGTCAATCTGAACCGGAGAGATGACCGAGTTTGGTCGAAGGTGCACGATTGGAAATCGTGTAGGGGGTTAATAGCTCCCTCGTGGGTTCGAATCCCACTCTCTCCGCCATAAATAACACCAGGGATTGGTTGTCAGTGAAGACGATTAAGATGATTCGGGCCATTCGTGATCAGCAATATGAAGAAACCCGGAATATGACAGCAGAGCAGAAACTTCTCTATTTTCAAAAACGGGCTAACGAATTCCGAAGGCAATTGGTAGCTCGCGGAACTGCATCGAAGTTGACTAAAAACAGATATTAGCTTGACAATGTTAGATTAGATCTGCGAAGAATCCAAATCTGACATGGAAGAATATCATGTAAACACCTTGTCCCGTAGGGACTTATGATATTAGCCCAGTGATTTATCGCTGGGAAAGGGATA
>SDBT01005483.1_pt1 | contig 21264 bp, 15 predicted proteins | sample 2277101 | NCBI WGS metagenome assembly SDBT01 (sample SAMN10404973, study PRJNA504765) | marine sediment metagenome | isolation source: marine sediment core GS10_PC15, 103 cmbsf | place: Arctic Ocean: Southern Knipovich Ridge | collected 2010
AAATTCGAGTCTAAAGACCACGGCCAATCATACCGATTTTCATAATGGGTTAATATATGGTCACTACAACTGCAGTTTCGAAAGCCAGGATTCTGGTCATAGATGATGAAGCCAGCATGGGCGAGTTTATGCAGATAATGCTGGACAAGGCGGGATACGACGTCACGGCGGAAACATCCGCCCATAGCGCTCTGCAAAACCTCAAACGATCCCAGGCAGATGCCGAAAACCGATATAATCTTCTTATAACCGACCTTATGATGCCGGAAATGTCCGGGCTGGAAATCTTAACGGAGGTTAAGAAAATCGATCCGGAGCTGGGAGTCATTGTCATGACCGCATTCGGCTCGATCGACACGGCGGTGGAGGCGCTGAAAAAAGGCGCCAACGATTATATCACCAAACCATTCAAGGTTGATGAGATCAAGATTTCAATAAAGAAAGCCATCGAGCAGAGACAGATCAAAACGCAGAACATAGCGCTTAAGGAATCGCTGACAACGGGATTTGAATCGTTTATCGGCGATTCTGAGTCTGTTCTGGAAATGAAGAGGATGGCGGCCAAAGCGGCGGCCACGGATGTAAACGTGCTAGTCACCGGCGAATCCGGGACAGGCAAGGAGGTATTGTCGAGAGCCATTCATGCCGAAAGCCGGCGAAAAGCGGGACCGTTTTTAGCAATTAATTGCGCCGCCCTACCCGAAAGCCTGCTTGAATCGGAATTGTTCGGGCATATGAAAGGCTCTTTTCCCGGCGCTGTAAAGGACAAAACCGGCCTTTTCGCCGCCGCGGTCGATGGCACATTTTTTCTCGACGAGATTGGGGAGACGAGTCCAGCCATCCAGGCCAAGCTCCTGCGGGTGCTCGAGGAGAAAAAAATCACTCCCGTGGGTGCGACAAAACCGATATCCGTCGATGTTCGGGTTATAGCCGCCACGAATGCCAGTCTTCGGGAGATGGTCGATCATGGGGCCTTTAGAGCCGATCTATATTACCGCCTGGACGTTTTCACCATAGACATACCTCCGCTTCGCCAGAGACCCGGTGATATCGAGCTGCTGGTAGCATATTTCCTTCGGAAACATTCGGCCAAACTCGATATGCCTGAGAGGAGTATTGTCGGGGAGGCCATGGAGCTGTTGAAATCGTATAGCTGGCCCGGGAATGTCAGGCAGCTGGAAAACGTATTAGAGAGAACGGTTTTGCTGGCCAAGAACGACGAGATCTCTATCGAGGATCTGCCAGAGGAAATCAGGCGAACCACGGGAAAGATCGGAGCCCTTCGTTCCGAGCCTGTTGAGCTTAATCCGGATCTCCAAACGATGGAAAAAGCCTACATTTACTATACACTTCATCAAACCGGATGGAATAAAAGCAAAGCCGCAAAGATACTGGGGATCGATTTATCGACTCTATACAGGAAGATCGATCGCTACTCTCTTCCCAAAAAGCCTTGATTAAGGGCTTAAATATCAGTTATATATGCGACCATGAAAAAAGTAGATTTTCGTTCTGCCGTTGCGGGCGTGGGAATGTCCGTGCCGGTGCTGGGCGGAGGACGCAAGAGAAATATCAACTTCGATAATGCGGCATCGACACCTCCTCTGAAAGTTGTGTGGAAATCGCTGGAAAGATTCAAGGATTACTATTCATCCGTCCATAGAGGAACCGGCTACAAATCGATCGTCTCCAGCAGGGCATACGAACAAGCTCACCTTAGAGCGCTCAAGTTTATAGACGCCGATCCAGATTATTTCACGGCGATATTGGTTAAAAATTCCACCGATGGCATAAACAAGCTTGCCCGGAGGTTCCAACTCAAAAGAGACGATATTGTTCTCTCCAGCTTGATGGAACACCATTCCAACGATCTTCCCTGGAGATTCGTCGCTCGCACCGAATATATCGAGGTAGACGATCTGGGGTATCTTGATCTCGATGATTTGAAGCGCAAACTTAATAAGTTCGGCAAGAAGATCAAGATGGTGGCAGTTTCAGGAGCATCGAACGTGACCGGGCTGATCCCGCCGATCAAGGAGATCGCGCGGCTGACGCATGATGCCGGAGCGAAATTCATGGTCGATGCGGCACAGCTCGCACCCCATAGAAAAATCAGGATGGGCAAACCCGGCGGACGGGACTCAATCGACTATCTTGTCTTCTCCGCCCATAAGATGTATGCTCCGTTCGGAATAGGAGTCTTGATCGGGCCAAAAGAAACCTTCGAGGAAGGCGATCCCGATACAGTGGGCGGTGGTACGGTCAATTATGTGTCTTTATCGGAGGTCCAGTGGGCTCATCTGCCGGATAAGGAAGAGGCGGGAAGCCCGAACGTTTCGGGGGCCGTTGCCTTAACTGCAGCCATAAAATTTCTTGAATCAGCGGGATTCTCCAGAGTCGCTTCTCATGAAAAAGAGTTGACCAGATACGCTCTGAAGAGACTATCCGGATACGATGAAATAAAGCTGTATGGCCCCGACAAGTGGGTTGCAGGAAATGATCGGGTCGGGGTGATATCGTTCAATATCGATGGCATTTATCACGCCGAAGCGGCTGCCATCTTGAGCTATGAGGGAGCTATTGCGGTCCGCAACGGATGTTTCTGCTCCCATCCTTACATTCAAAGGCTTTTGGGGATCACCGATAAAGAAGCTACCGCTTCACGAGACCTGATCAGACGCGGTATTCGCTCAAAGGTTCCCGGTATGATCCGTATCTCCTTTGGAATCTACAACACCAAACAGGAAATCGATCGTTTTTTCGACATGATCGATTTGATGATCGGTCGCAAATATAAGGGTAAATATATTATGGATGAACACACGGGTGAGGCTCATCCCGAGGGTTTCAGATTTTCAGGCGATCTGAATTTCTAAGCATACTATGAGACTCATAAAGGTTCTGCCCGAGGGGCTGATAGACAGAATCGCTGCCGGTGAGGTTATCGAGAATCCCGCATCAGTGGTAAAGGAACTGGTGGAAAATTCCCTCGATGCCTCGGCCAGTAATATCGAAATCTCGATCACCGGTGGAGGTAAGGAGGAAATACTGATCGTCGATGACGGCGAGGGGATTTCGAAGGATCAGGTGGAGGTTGCCTTCATGAGGCATGCTACCTCCAAGATCCACAGTTGGGAAGACCTTTTGAGAACCGGGACGATGGGTTTCAGGGGAGAGGCGCTGCCCTCAATCAGTTCGATTTCCATAATGGAACTTATTACCTGCAGCCAGGACGAGGACACAGGCAGCCGGATCAAATTCGACGGTGGAAAACAGGTTCATTTTGGCCCGGCCCCACCTCAGAAGGGATGCTCGATTTCGGTCAGAAACTTATTCTATAATGTTCCCGCGCGACGCAAATTCCTGAAATCGGAATCGGCGGAAAAGCGAAGAATAGCTGAGACAATCCGGCGATACGTTATTGCCCGCCCGGATATGGGATTTAAACTTTCATACGGTGGCAAGAGCAGAAGCTCATTCCCGGCGACCGATGATCTTATAAAACGTCTACAGGCGGTCTGGGGAGCAGATGTTGCCAGAGTTCTTGTTCCCATTAAAAAAGAGCAGGTCGGCCCCGTCAGAGTCTCCGGATGTATATCTGCCCCGCCATTGATGCGCGGCAATAGCAGTGAAATGTACTTTTTCGTGAATAAGAGACCGGTGCTGGAACGGGCTATGTTCGGAGCGGTAGCCGCTGCATACGAAGGCTCCATGCCAAAAGGCCAATATCCATATATCGCCTTCTTTCTCGAAATCGATCCCGGCTTCGTTGACATCAACGTTCACCCGGCCAAGATCGAGGTTCGCTTTGCGGATGGGGGTTTCATCTTTTCAACTCTGAAGAATGCCATGAGAGACGCGTTGCAGTTACCTGTGAGTATCTCGCCAAAGGCGCCCTCGCCGGGGAAAGATACAATTCCCTTTGAACAGGTCAGGCGTGAATTATTTGGTGAAAAGCAAAAATACTCATCACCGGTTGAGCCGATTATCCAACAGCCGCCGGAGCAGCAGTCTGTCAAAACGAGTGAGCAGATATCCCGCGAAACGGATGTTGATCTGGTTTTTCAGATATTTGACACCTACATTATCGGGCGCAAGGGCAGCGAACTAATGATACTCGATCAACATACTGCCCATGAGCGAATCGTTTTTGAACGGACTCTGGATTCTTTCAGCCGGCAGCCGATCCCATCGCAGAAACTTCTTTTCGAGGCAAGGGCCAAACTCACTCCCGAAGAGGCTGCTCTGGTGGAGGAGCTATCCGATCTATTGAAAAAAGCTGGATTTGAGATAAGAGCATTTGGTGACGATGAGGTAATTTTATCGGGATTGCCTCAAGAATTATCCCGCGTCTCACCTGAGAACGCTTTGAAGGATCTGCTGGCGAATTTTTCCGCCAATCGCAAGGCAGGCGAGGAAACGAAGAAAGCACTGGCGGCCAGTGTGGCCTGCAAGGCCGCTGTCAAAGCCGGCGATCGGCTTTCCAAACCACAGATGACAGGTCTATACGTCGGTCTTTTGAAATGTAGAGAGCCGTACAGATGCCCTCACGGCAGGCCGACCATGGCCGTTCTGAATCGTGATGATCTCGAACGGATCTTCCAGAGGAGATAAACCTATAAAAGCTATCATTATCTGTGGCCCCACCGGGTCCGGGAAATCGTCGGTAGGGCTGGAGTTGGCGACACGTTACGGTGGATCGATAATCGGCGCCGATTCTCGTCAAATATATCGCCGCCTCGATATAGGTACCGCCAAGCCCTCCAAAGCCGACCGGCAGAGGATTCCACATTATTTGATCGACGTTGCCGATATAACTGAGGATTTTACGGCCAGGCAATATGCCGAGCTGGCGGGGGAGGCTATCGAACATATCAGGCAAGCAGACAGTATACCTATAATAGTCGGTGGCGCCGGTCTCTATATTGAGGCGTTAACCAGAGGGCTGTTTGAGGGTCCGGAAAGGGACAGCCAACTCAGGAGCGAATTGGAGGCAAGAGCGGATTTTGAGGGATCGGATGTTCTGTATCGGGAACTGACGGAGATCGATCCTGAATCCGCCAAGGGATTTTCCTCTAATGATGTTGTCAGGATCATCAGGGCGCTGGAAATATTCAAGCTGACGGGAAAAATACCGAGCCAGATGATAAAGGCAGGTCGATATTCGATTCCCGACGCTGAATATTACTGGATAGGGTTGGATCTACCCCGCAGCGAGCTCTATGATCGAATCAACTGCCGGGTTGACAAGATGGTCAGTGACGGTCTGATTGCAGAAATTGAGGAACTGATTGCCGACGGCCTGGCTGAGCCGATAAAGAAAAAGAAGATAGTCGGATATTACGAAATTATAGGTGCCCTGGAGGGGAAGACATCAATCGATGAAGCTTTGGAGCTGGCAAAACAACATAGCCGCAATTATGCCAAACGTCAGATGACATGGTTCAGGAATCGGGCTTGCCCCAATTGGTTGAATTCTAATGAGGACCAGTTCTACGATAAAGTTTTTGGCGGTTTAGACGAATATCTTAAAAGGGCTTGACAGTAAAGGCGAATCTTGTTAAATGAGATGAAGTTATGAAAAAAACACACCTTGCGATCATCTGGTCCATAATCCTGGTTTTATTGGCCTGCTCCAATCCCGATCCCGGGCGGTTAATGAGGGCTGATAGCAATAGGCCGCCTGAGGGAGAAAATCGCGAGACAATTCAAGATGCAGCCATCGTATCTGATGAAACACCGGCCGATGCCCTGGAGATAGACCGCGAGATCGACAGGGCAGAGTATTATTATGCAAGGGCAGTTGCATACTTTCAGCATGGTATCCTCGATTCGGCTCAGCAGACATACGAACAGGCCCTGGAGGTTCTCTCTGAAATAGACATTGATGTCGAGGATTATCCCGATCAGGCTATCAGAATTGATAGGCTTTTAAACGAGATAGAACAGGATTTCCGCCTGACTCTTATGAGCACGGGAGTGCTATATTCGCAATCATCGGTAGCGGCCTTCAGAGAACTCTTCGAGGATGTTAAGAATTTCAAGAAGCTTAAGGAATCAGACGCTTTCCGGGATTTCGATAGGGCGGATACGGCTATTTATGATATCCCGATAGAGTGGAACGATAGAGTCGAAAATTCACTGATATATTTGCAAACCGTTGCCCGGGATGCGTTTGCAACATACCTTGAGAGATCCGGTAGATATATGTCTATGGTGGAAAAGAAATTAGCAGAACACGAGCTCCCGCACGATCTCGCTTATTTGCCATTGATAGAATCGGGTTATAATCCCCATGCTTATTCGTATGCCAAAGCGGTGGGCATGTGGCAGTTTATCTCCGCTACGGGAAAATCTTATGGGCTAAGGCACAACTGGTGGTATGACCAGCGACGGGATTTTGAGAAGTCCACAGATGCGGCCGCCAGGCACCTTAAAGATCTCTATGAAGAATTCGGATCCTGGAACCTGGCCCTGGCGGCCTACAATGCAGGAGCAGGCCGGATTCGCCGGGAGATACGAAAAAAGAAGACAAAGGATTTCTGGAAACTTCGACCACACAAGCAGACGATGAATTATGTTCCGCTATTCATGGCGGCCACTATAATCGCCAAACAGCCGGAGAAATACGGTTTTTACCCGGATTACGAATCTGCAATTGAGTTTGATCGGGTTGAGGTTTCCAAGTGTATTTCCTTTAAAAATATTTCTGCCAAAGCTGGAATACCCGTGTCCGACCTGGAGCTTTTGAATCCCGAGTTGCGGAGAGGGGTAACACCTCCCGATATAAAAAATTACTCCATGAGAGTCCCGGTGGGATATTCCGAGCGGTTCGTTGCCGTATATAACGATATACCATCGGAGAAGAATACCAACTGGGTAAGGCATAAGATAAGAAAAGGCGAGACCGTGTCGACTATAGCGAGGAGGTACGCTGTATCGATAGCATCAATTGTGCAGGCCAACAGCCTCGGTAGAAGAAAGCGAATCTACGCCGGCAAGACCCTGACGATCCCGATTCCCCCGGGGAAGACGTATGCCAGTGGATCGAAGAGCAGAAGCAGTTCGAAAAACAAGATCAAGAAAAGCACCAATGGCAAATATCTCGTTAGATATGGCGATACTCTCTGGGATATTGCCCTTGCCCACGGTGTCTCAGTGACATCGCTGAAACGCACAAACAGACTCTCATCGAACAGAATATATGCTGGAAGAGAACTGATTATCCCTGACGGCAAGGGAAGTCCGGCAAATTCCAATGCGACATTTGTAAAATACAAAGTACGTCGGGGTGATAATCTATGGCGGATCGCCAAGGCCTACCAAACCACCGTAGGCAGCATAAAAAGGGCCAACGGCCTGGTTTCTAATGAGATATATCCCGGTATGTCTCTTATGGTTCCGACGAACAGTTCAAGTAATGCTCAATATGTAAATTCAGGCTCGGGCAAGACCGAACAGGACCATATTATCTATACCATTCGCAGAGGAGATACTCTCTGGCAAATAGCGAAGGACCACAATGTGAAAATCGGTAACCTGGCCCGGTGGAACAAAATAAGCTCCCGATCGAGGTTGTATCCTGGGGATAAGTTGAAGATTTATTTGAAGTAACCTCAAAAAAGATTTGACATTAGACCTGGTCCTGAATAGATTATAAGTCGTTGTTATGAGCAAAAATAGAGACAAAATAATAGTCACAGTGATAATTGTTTCTGTGATCTTTTTGTTTTTTGTCGTTTCCGGTATCTTATTCGGACTATCAAGAGGCGCCGCCGGATTCGATATTGGTTCTCTCGGAGGCCGGGTTGCTCTTGTAGATGTTAAGGGTGTGATTACGAGTTCCGAGAACATTGTGCGTCAGGTTAGAAAATACGAGGATGATGGTTCCATAAAGGCCCTGGTATTGAGAATCGACACTCCTGGCGGCGGCGTTGCCGCCTCTCAGGAAATTTATGACCAGCTGTTGAAGTTTAAAGATAGCGGAAAGTTCATAGTCGTCTCAATGGGTTCTGTGGCCGCCTCCGGCGGATATTACATTGCATGCGCCGCAGATTCGATCATAGCCAATCCGGGCACGGTGATAGGATCGATCGGAGTTATAATCTCTTACCCGGTCTTTGAGAGATTGATGGATAAGGTGGGGGTCAAGATGGAGGTCATCAAGTCAGGAGACCTCAAGGACGTGGGCAATTATGCTCGTCAGATAACGCCTGCCGATAGAAAGATGCTTCAGGCGCTTATCGACGATACCCACGATCAGTTCGTGAACGTTGTCGCCGAATCCCGCAACCTGGAACTGGAATCCGTCAGAGAATTCTCAGACGGCTCAGTCTTTACGGGGCGTCAGGCAATAGAACTGGCACTGATAGACCGGCTGGGTACCCTCCAGGATGCCATTGCGGTTGCAGGAGAAATGGCTGACCTGGGAGATGAGCCCCGGACCGTGAAAGAGAGACCTTTCAAGCGACCCTGGTGGGATATGGTGATGAAACTGGCCGGTTTCGACATCGAACTTCTGGGCCTGGAGAGACCATGGCCGCATTTAGAATACAGATATGGCTACTAATGGAAGATGCCGATATTTGAATATCATTGTCTCTTGTGCAGGAATGATTTTGAACTCTTGGTTTACGCAGGTTCACAGGATGCGATCTGTCCTGAATGTGGAGCGGATGAGCCTCGCAAAAAGTTTTCGGTTTTCGGGATGAAATCGGGGGCAGGACATTTTGTGTCATCGGCGGGATCATCCTGCGGTGGGTGTGCCAGCCACAATTGTAGCGGTTGTAATCATTAAATCGATAGAGTCAATTCAAAACTTAAGGAGGTGTGCAAAATGACCAAAGCCGATTTGGTCGAGCAGGTCGCGGAAAAAACAGGCCTTACGCGAACGGATGTTGCCGCCACGGTTGATACTTTCCTGGATGCAGTGAGGCACAGCCTGGAAAACGGAAAAAACATCGAAATCCGGGGTTTTGGAACATTCAAGATAAAACCCCGCAAGGCCCGCAAGGCCCGCAATCCCAGGACAGGGGAAGTGGTGCCGGTTCCTGACAGGAAAATCCCGGTTTTTAAACCGTCAAATGAATTCAAGAATCTGGTTATGAACTCTGAACACAATAAGATGTAGGATTGAATGCCCAGCGGTAAAAAACGTAAAAGACACAAAATAAAAACACACAAACGGAAGAAAAAGTTACGTAAGAATCGGCATAAGAAGAAAAATAAATAACGATTCGTTGCGGGGATAATCCTTTGTCAAGAATCTGGGTAATCTCCGATACTCATCTTAGATCTGGTCAAAACCTCCCGGCCTCCTTCACTAACCAGGTGAACCGGGAGGATGTTATTATACATCTGGGTGATTTTATTTCTCTTGATGTCGTGCAACATCTTGAATCTCTGGCCAGCCTTGAGGCCGTTTCCGGCAACTGTGATTCTTCTGAAATAAAAAACATATTTCCATCTACGAGGATATTAGAGTTGGATGGTCTGAAGATTGGCCTGAATCACGGGAAGGGAGAACCGTCGGGGACCCTCGATAGAGTGAGGAAAGAATTGGAGGGTAGAGTTGATATAGCGTTGTTCGGTCATACTCATGATCCCTATCACGGCAGATTCGGAGGCACCGTTTTTTTCAATCCCGGCAGCCTCGTTGAGGGTCGAGGAAATCGCAAAAGCTATGGGTCTTTATGCCATCAGGACAACGAGGTATGGGGCGAAATATTCGAGATTTGAATTTTCGCCGAAATGTTCCGGAGGCTCGTGAGATGCGGTGTGTAAGTTCGTTGCATCGTTACATATTTTAAAATACGACTCTGATTGACTTAATATCATGGTCAGGCTATATTTCTGGACGCGCCCCCGTAGCTCAGCAGGATAGAGCATCGGTTTCCTAAACCGCAGGTCGCCCGTTCGAATCGGGCCGGGGGTACTTGCTTTTGACGCCCGGCGAAGTCCCCGGTCCTCCGGCAGTCTATGTTAAATCGAGCGTTTTGCGAAAAAAGGCTTGCAAACATCTGCCCGAAACATTAGATTTGTGCCGTTTTGGGGAATAAACTGTCGGCTTGGATTGTATATCAAGCAGGCTTGAGCGCTTAATGGCCCCGAAACGGGGTTTATTCAAGCCCCAGAATCCTGATGAAGATAATTACGGACCGGTTTTCCGAACTTTGGAGGAATGATGAGAAAAGGCTACTGCATATTCCTGGCTCTCGCAATGTTGATTTTTCTGTCGACAATATCTAATGCTCAATATGATTATGTCGGTATTAATCCCAGCCATCTGGAATTCAACGAAATCGGCGGAGGAGCAAGGGCTGCCGGCATGGGCGGCGCCTTCCTCGGAATCGCCGGAGGCGAAATGGCGTATTCCTGGAATCCCGCTGCAATGATTTACACCGACAAGACCAAGATAGGAGTCCAGCTTGCTTCCGTCGCAGATAAGTTCAGTAGCGTAAGCACTTATTATCAACCATTCTTATACCCGGAACCGAACATACAATCCCTGGAAAATAAACGAGAGCATTTCAGCATGAATTTTGGAGGATTTTCGGCGCCGTTCGAGTTTATGGAAAAAGAATGGGCCGTTGGCGGCGGTTACAGGAATGTATACGATATGATTGGAGAATACAGTACACCCGGTTTCGCCGGTTCTGAAAACACATTCAAACAAGATCGCGGTATCGATGCCGTAAGCGTGGGGATCGCACATAAGATAATGGAAGGAGTTGGTGTCGGGCTAACGGCAAACGCCTATGTCCGTAACAGCGAATACAATTTGTATGTGGGTGCCTCCAATATGCGTATCTCAATGGGACAGGATACGAGCATAGTGGACACCTGGGTCAACTCCAATTCCCACTTCTCGGGATTCAATCTCGACCTGGGCGTCTCCGCCGATTTCGGTATGATAAAAGGCGGTGCCGTTATCCATACGCCTTATGATTTGAGACAGGAAAGCAAACAGACGATTAATATCATTATTCCACCCGCACCAATCGGTATCGTTGACCGCGTGACTTATACGTATAGCATGCCGCTTGGCTTCTCACTGGGGATCGGTATCGTGCCCGTAGAGAATTTTACCCTGGCGTTTGATTTCGACAGTCGCCCGCTCTCGAAAGTCGAGGTACATACTGATTGGGAGCAGACTTTAAGTGAGCAGTTTACTTTTGCAGACAGCACCTTCAATCCAGAGTGGGAGGACGTCAATCAGTTCAGGATCGGCGCCGAGTACATTCTTGACGCAGGTTTTGCAGATATCCCTGTGAGAGCAGGTTTCAGGAATGAGCCGTCCGCGATAAAGGAGCGTACATCTCTGGCTTTTGATGAAACAGACAGCACCTGGGCAAGAGAATATGGCGATCAAATTTCCACAAATATCATCACCTTCGGAACAGGTTTATCTTTTGAAAAAATCTGGTTTGACCTGGCCTACCAATTCGGCAGCAGCTCATATAACAGCACCGTGGACTTCACGGAACCTCAGCCATTCGAGATCAAGCGCGATTACAGCCGGCTGTTCATTTCGGTAGGAATGTATTTCTAATTATTCTAATTTAGATTATCGGGCGAGCACTGGATTTTGGCATGATCACCAGGGCTCGCCTTTTTCATAGGAGATTGAACGGAATTTTCGAGCTAAATATTGCTTGCCGATTCGACGATATAATTGTAGATTGCACAACTGGATCTGGAGCAGAATTTGAGCGTTGAGGAGTAATCAAAATGAGTTCGGCCAAAAGAATTTCGAAAAAACAAATCAAGGAAGACAAACTTGTCACCACGGTCTTTAAGGCCAGCGAGTATGTTCAGAAGAATCCCACTCGTTTCGTGATAGGCGGGGTAGCGGTGGCGGTTATTTTTATAGCGGTGGTGCTCATGATATGGAGCGCGGATCGGAAGGAAAATGAAGCTATCGCTCTGCTTGCCAGGGCGCATCTGGCCTTCGATTCGGGCCAGATGGATGATGCCATTGGCAATCTAAAAAATTTAGCTGAAACCTACTCGGGAACGGAATCGGGCGCCCAGGCAACTTTTATACTGGCCAACTATAATTTTCAGGAGAAAAATTACGCGGAAGCCCAGAGCTATTATAACAAGGTAATTGCGGGATACGATAAGGATAAGATGGTGTTATCGAGTGCGGTCGCAGGAGCCGCCGCCTGCAAGGAGATTGACGGCGACAGGCTCGAGGCCGGAAGACTCTACCTGGAGGCGGCCAGAATATTTCCCGATGAATTATGGGCACCCCATTATCTGCTTCGGGCGGGCGTAAATTTCGTGGCGGCGGGAGACACGGCATCAGCGAAAATAGCCTACAGCGAGATTGAGAGTTCCTATGGAGGTTCCTTGCAGGCTAACAAAGCTCGGCGATCTCTGGCGGAGATAAGTTATTAGCAAATACCAGAATAGCTGTCGATACAAGCACCTGAACCTGTGCTGAAATTAGCATTTCTCTGGCATCAACATCAGCCCTATTATAAGGATCTCACAACCGGTCGTTATCATATGCCGTGGGTCAGGCTTCATGGCGTCAAGGATTATCTCGATATGGTAGAGATCCTGAGACGTTATCCCCGCATAAAGCAGACGTTTAATATGGTTCCATCGTTGCTGGAGCAGCTGGATGACTATGCCAGAGGCGTGGCTACAGATCCACATCTCGAACTGAGCTCAAAAATAGTATCGGAACTTACAGATGAAGACAAATTAAAAATCCTGGATCTTCATTTTCAGGCTAATTACGATCACATGATCTACCCCAACCGTAGATACAGGCAACTATTCAACGATCGTAAGAAGGCCATGGATAGCTGGGGGGAAATCGACTGGCGCGATTTGCAGTGTTTATCCAACCTGGCATGGATCGATCCGACTTTTAAGAAAAGCGGCAGGCTTTTAGAACTATCCGAAAAAGGGGAGGAATACACTGAAAACGATAAGCAGGAAATCCTTGCGGAGCAACGAAGGATAATAGGCAGGATAGTCCCGGAGTTGAAGGAGTTGATGAGGGAGGGGCAGATCGAGGTTTCCACCAGTCCTTATTTCCATCCTATAATGCCGTTATTATATGATTCCTCCATCGCAGAGGTTGGCATGCCGGATGTGGAGCTGCCTCAGAAAAGATTTCGACATCCAGAGGACGTGCAGAAACAGGTGGCCATGGCCGTCGATTTATACAGCGAACTTTTTGGCAAACCACCGAACGGTATGTGGCCATCGGAGGGCTCGGTCTCGGAGGATATTATCCCCATAATCTCCAAACATGGTATCCGATGGATCGCCACAGATGAGGAAATCCTGGCCCGTAGCATAACCGATCCCGGCGGAGGCGGCAGTGTTGATAAACCGGCAGCGCCACCGGATCTGTACAGGAGTTATTGTTTCAGCAAGGGAGAGGCGACGGTTACTATTTTCTTTCGCGATCATGCGCTGTCTGACAATATCGGGTTCGTTTATTCACACTGGGATCCGGAGAGAGCAGCGGACGATTTTTTAACCAGGTTAAAGGCGATCGATCGGAGACTCTCGTCTGAAAATATAAAAACCCCAATCGTATCGGTCATTCTCGACGGCGAAAACGCCTGGGAGCATTATCCGAACGATGGTCACGATTTTCTGGATGCACTATACACGAAGATTTCTGCGGCGGATTGGCTGGAGACGACGACATTCAGCCGATATCTATCCGATAAGCCAGATTCTGTGAAGCTCAAAAAGCTCTATCCGGGCAGCTGGATCAATCACAATTTTGGCATCTGGATCGGACACCGGGAAAAGAATAAAGCTTGGGATCTACTCTCGAATGCCAGGATGGAGCTTCTGAAATTTCAAGAAGCGAACACGGATTTCGATAAGGAAAAGCTACAAAGAGCCTGGAAGGAAATTTATATAGCGGAGGGTTCCGATTGGTGCTGGTGGTTCGGTGACGACCACGTGGGGCCAAACAATGATGATTTCGATCGCCTATTTCGTTCCCATCTGGCGAATGTTTATAAACTCATTGACCGCGAGCCGCCTCCCGGCCTTCTGGAGCCTGTCCGTTCCAGATTTACACCTGAGCACCTGGCTCCTCCAATCGAGTATATTACTCCGACCATCGACGGTATGCTGACTCATTATTTTGAATGGCAGCAGGCCGGATTCCTCGATTGTCTCAAAGTCGGCTTAGCTATGCATAGATCCGAGCAAATAGTATCCGGTATCTGGTTCGGTTTCGATCAGCAGAATCTATACATACGTGTCGACAAAGCAGCTGATATAGATATTAAAAGATTCAACCGGCTCACCCTTGAAATTGAGTTCTTGAAGCCGAAGGGAGGCAGGCTCTCCATATCAGGCGCTCAGGCCCGGATGAGGCTCGGTGAAAGAGAGATTCATGGTATTGATCATCAGCTGAAGGATCTATTGGAAATTTCCATCCCGCTCATGGAATTCAGGTTGAGACCGGAGGAAATAATCTCGTTCAGGGTTGAGGTCAGGCAGGAGGGCAGGCTATTAGAGGTTTGGCCTCCGTCCGAGACTCTAAGGATCGAATTGCCGAAATCAGGTTCAAATAGCATTCCCTGGATGATTTAGTAAGTGCTTGGGTGATATCGGGGTGTAGAAATGGGTGATATTAATAGTCCTATAAGATATATTATGTAAACTTTCATGCTGTATAATTCTCTCTCGCCCGCACCTTATGCCCTATTTGGCCACTATATTCAATAGTTTACCAGGTATGAAGATCTTCTTTATTATCTGCTTGTCGTTCAAATGCCGAGATATTTTTTCATCGTGTATGGCCATATTGATAAAATCGTCCTCACTAACGTCTTTCGGTACGATAAAGCTGCCGCGCAGCTTGCCGTTTATCTGAACAACCATTGTAATTGTATCCAGTAGCAAAGCTGATTCGTCCCAGGCGGGCCAATGATGATTGAATACACTTGGTTTCCCGCCAACGACGTGCCAGAGTTCCTCCGCCAGGTGCGGCGCCATTGGCGCAAGAAGCAGTATTAGTTGTCTGATGCTGAAAAAATAGTGATCGCCGGGTGGATCATTATCATCGGCCGCCTTATAGAGATCGTTCACGAGCTCCATAAGGGCTGCCACCGCCGTATTGAACTCCAATGAATCGATGTCGTGGGTTACGCGCTTAATGGTTGAGTTCAAGCGATGGTTTAAGGCCGGGGCTTTGGACGTTAAGTCAGAATAGGATAATGAGAGCGTATCTTGAATTCCGCGGGCATTTTGAACGATCAACCTATATACTCGAGCCAGGAACCTGGCCACGCCATTAATGCCTGAATCGTCCCAGTCGCCTCCATGTTCGTAAGAGCCCATGAACATGAGATATATTCGGAGGGTATCGGAGCCATATCTTTCGAGGATGTGATCAGCATTGATCACATTGCCCCTGGATTTGGAGATTTTGGCTCCCCTGTTGGTGATCATGCCTTGATGGCGGAGTTTCGGGAAAGGCTCCTCGAAGGCGAGTAATCCTATATCGTGCAAGAACATACAAAAATAACGTGCATACATAAGATGCATCACAGCATGCTCTGCCCCGCCTATATACATATCAACAGGAAGCCATTTTTCAACCAGTTCAGGATTCCAGGGGCCTTTTTTGTATTCGGGATCGACATATCGCAGGAAATACCATGAGGAATCAACAAAAGTGTCCATGGTATCGGTCTCACGTTCGGCCTCTCCCCCACATTCTGGGCATTTCGTATTCAGGAATTCGGATACTTTTGCTAATGGTGATTTTCCCTTATCCGTGGGTTTAAAATCTTCTATTTCCGGCAGCAATATCGGCAACTCTTTTTCAGGAACCGCGACGTCACCGCATTTCTGACAGCTTATAATGGGAATCGGCGTGCCCCAATATCTCTGACGCGAAATAAGCCAATCTCTGAGCTTGAAGGTGACTTTAAAGTTTCCAGTTCCACTTCTTTTTAATTTTTCAGTAATACTTTTGGCGCCTTCCTCAGAACTCAGATTGTCGAATTCACCCGAATTAACCATAACTCCGTAATCGACAAAAGCCCCGGAGTCGAGATCGGCTTCAGTGTCGCTGGAAGGTTTAATCACCTGCGTGATTCCCAAATCAAACTTATTTGCGAATTCCCAATCGCGTTGGTCGTGCCCAGGAACCGCCATAACAGCCCCGGCGCCATAGGAGAGCAAAACATAATCTGCGATCCAGATCGGGACTCGGTTGCCGTTAATCGGGTTTATGCAATAGCTCCCTGTAAAGACACCGGTTTTCTCCTTAGTGGTAGACAGCCTCTCAATTTCTGAGAGGCTCCGGCTCTGCTCGATATATGCCTGGACGCCTTTCTTTTGCTCTGGTGCGGTGAATTTCTCTACCAACGGGTGTTCCGGGGCCAAAACCAGGTAGGTTACTCCGAACAGGGTATCGGCGCGAGTCGTAAATACGGGGATCTTCTCCCCCGTTTTTTCTTCTGTGAAAACAATCTCGCTTCCCTCGGATCGGCCGATCCAATTTTTCTGCATGTCAATAGTCTTACCGGGCCAATCGAGTTTATCGTGTCCGGCCAGCAGTCGGTCGGCGTATTCTGTTATCTTTAGAAACCACTGCTTCAGATTTCGCCTGGTAACCCGGGATTCGCAACGCTCGCATCTGCCGTCTATAACCTGCTCATTGGCCAGTACAGTCTTGCAGGAAGGGCACCAGTTAACCGGGGCTTCTTTGCGGACCGCCATGCCGCGTTCGAAGAATTTCAAGAAGAGCCATTGGGTCCACTTATAATATTCAGGATCGTTGGTTGCCAGTTCTCTGGACCAATCATACATGGCTCCTATCTCCCGGAGTTGTTTTCGTATGATATCTATATTTTCCCCGGTAGAGACGACTGGATTTATCCCCGTCTTGACGGCGTAGTTTTCGGCGGGTAAACCGAAGGAATCAAATCCCATCGGCTCGAATATGTTGTATCCTTCCATTTTTTTCTTTCGGCTCCACGTATCCGCGGGGCCAAAATTATACCAGTGGCCGATATGGAGTTTTTCACCTGACGGGTATGAGAACATCACAAGGGAGTATAGCTTTTTTTCGGAATTCGAGAGGTCTGTCTTATGCAGATTATTATCTTTCCAGTATTTTCGCCATTTAGCCTCGATCTTCTTGAAAGGATACGAACCGGAAATTGCAGGCTTTGTATTCTTGTCGCTCATCAGCCAACTCGCGCTTTAACGTCTCTTATCCCGTATGATCCAGTTGATCGTCCCGGCGGTGATTGAAATAAGTATCGACGCCAGCACTGCTGCGCCGAGGCTGCTTATCTCGAATCCCGGCACCAGGATTGCAATCAGGTAGAGGATCAGCCCGTTGATAATAAATGTAAACAGGCCCAGGCTTAATATGTTGATCGGCAGAGTAAGAATTATTAGAAGCGGTCGGAGAACAGAATTGAATATACCCAGAAGGAGCGCAGTGACAATCAGTGCGACGGGATCGCTGACCTTTACCCAGGGAAGTATCTCAACTACTACAAGAACGGCAGCGCTTGTAATTACTATTCTGAGCAAGAATCTCTTAAAAGAAAGATTATTCATCCTCGAAGACCCTATAGTATGTCTGGTTTACTCCAGAGCGGAAAATATATCGCCCTTTACCGGGCCAAGAGCGACCGCTGAGAATTGATTACTCTGAAAAACGTCACGGGCTATTTCGGTTACCTCATCAGGTTTAACAGCGTCTATGGTGGTAATCGTTTCATCAAGGCTAATATGTCGATCTACCAGAAGCTCATGCCTGGCCAGACGGTTCATCCTGTTGGAAGTGTTTTCCAATCCCAGCATGAGATTTCCTTTTAGCTGCTCTTTAGATTTTTCGACTTCCGTCCTGGATAATTTGCTGCGGGTGATATTGTCCATTTCTTTTTTGACTGCCGCTAACGCCTTCTTGACATTTTTCCCATCCGTGCCGAGATAAATGCCAAATATGCCGTTGTCTGCAAAGAAATCGAGGTATGAGAAAACGTTATAAACCAGACCCAGGTCCTCTCTTAAACGCTGGAATAGCCTCGATGACATCCCGCCGCCCAGAATAGAGTTTAGCAGCAATAAAGCGGTTCGCGATTCGTGAGTGAATTCTTTGGCCGGCAGGCCGAGGCAGATATGCGTCTGGTTGGTTTTTCTCCGGTAAATTTTACGATATGACTTGAACTTTGGTTTTTTCCGGCCGTCGGGGAATTCGGGCATAATCCTCTGATCGACATACTTATTAGTCAGCTGAACAAGACGTTTATGCAGCAAATTTCCGCAAGCTGCGACGATAATTCTATCTGGACGGTAAAACTTTTCGATATAGCGGAGGACTTTCGAGCGGTTCATTCCCCTCACGGTGCTCCTGGTGCCCATTATAGAGCGGCCGAGAGGGTGGCCGCCGAATATAGCACCGGCAAATAGATCATGAATCAGATCGCCGGGGGAATCTTCAATGTCGCGGATCTCCTCTAAAATCACCTTCTTTTCCTTTTCGATATCGGAATTGATGAAAGTAGGATTATTTATCAGATCGAATAAAATCTCCACCGCCTTTTCGAGATGTTCATCGAGGAATTTAGCGTAGTAGCAGGTCTGCTCTCTGCCTGTAAAAGCGTTAAGCACGCCGCCAACAGACTCGAGGTACGAAGCGATCTCGGATGCGCTTCTGGTTCGAGTTCCCTTGAAGGCCATATGCTCTATGAAATGCGAGATCCCGGACGATTGATTTGATTCGTCTCTCGAGCCCACATCGATCCATATGCCAAGCGATACTGAGCGGACGTACGGAATTGTCTCCGTAAGAACCTTAACGCCATTGGGCAGAATTGTCTTTTGATAGATCGCTGACTCGGCAGCCATCACAAATTATCTCCTTGAACGGTCGCCGGGTCGTCCGGCTTTGGCGTCACCCGTATGGTCCGTTTTCGGCAGGAGAGCTTTTCTGGAAAGACGCACCTTGCCCTCCTCATCAATATTGATGACCTTAACCTTAACCTCATCGCCGATGTTTATGACATCCTCTACCCTGTCGACTCGATAATTGTCGATCTCCGATATGTGCACAAGGCCGTCGACGTTTGGCAAAATTCCTATAAATGCTCCGAAATTAGTAACCCGTTTTACCTTACCAGTATAGGTTTTCCCAACCTCGGGTTCTTCAATAAGTTCAAGGACCCTGTCGCGAGCCGCCTCTCCGGCTACCTGATCCACGGAAGCGATAATTACGGTGCCGTCGTCATCGATATCAATCTTGGCACCGGTGGACTCGATGATGCTTCTGATCATCTTGCCGCCCGGACCGATTATATCTCCGATCTTAGCAACAGGTACCTTGAGAGAGATAATCCTGGGAGCATACTGCGAGAGCTCGGCACGAGGCTCAGAAATTGCCTCATTCATCTTCCCGAGCACAAAGAACCTCGCGTTTCGCGCTTGCTCCAATGCTGTGGCCATAATCTCCAGAGTGAGGCCGGCGATTTTAACGTCCATCTGAAAAGCGGTTATCCCGTCAGCCGTGCCGGCCACTTTAAAATCCATATCTCCCAGATGATCCTCCAAGCCGAGTATATCGGTCAGGATAGCGATCTGATCCCCTTCCTTGATCAACCCCATTGCTATTCCTGCCACCGGAGCCTTTATAGGCACGCCAGCGTCCATCAGGCAAAGGGAACCACCGCAAACGGTTGCCATTGATGATGAGCCGTTTGACTCCAGAATATCGGAAACGATTCTTATGGTATAGGGAAAATTTTCCTCAATAGGAATAGCCGACTCCAGAGCACGTTCGGCCAGCGCTCCGTGGCCGATCTCGCGGCGCCCCGGCCCCCTGTTCGGCCGTACCTCACCGACGGAGAACGGCGGGAAGTTATAATGCAACATGAAGCTCTTAAACGATTCACCGAGAAGATCATCAATCTTCTGCTCATCCATCTTCGTTCCGAGAGTAAGCACCACCAACGCCTGAGTCTGTCCTCTGGTAAACAGTGCTGATCCATGAGTCCGGGGAAGGATTCCCGTCACTATCGAAATATCCCGGACATCCTCGAGACCGCGGCCGTCGGAACGGATACTCTCGCTCAGAATCATTTTTCTGAGATCCTCTTTTTCGATTTTTTCGATGATGCTTTTAAATGCTTTTTCAGATTCAGGAAACTTCTCGGATAGAGCTTCCGATATTTCGCATTTAGCGTTATTGATAGCCTCGCTACGCTCTGCTTTGTCTCTAATCCTGTTAGCCTGTTTAATTCTATCTTCGGACATCTCGGTTACCGCGGAGACCAATTCGGGATCGTATTCCACCGGCGGAACGTCCGCTTTCGGTTTGCCCAATCTGGTTTTCATTTCATCAATGATACCGGCAATCTTTTTGATCTTCTCTTGTCCGAAAGCCAGGGCTTCGAGCATTTCCTTTTCGGAGATTTCCTGGGCTCCGCCTTCCACCATGTTGATAAATTCGGAGGTTCCGGCCATTGTTATATTCAAATCGGATCGTTCCAGATCCGAAAACTGCGGGAAATCCACCAGCTTACCATCGATTCTGCCAACCCTGACAGCTCCTATCGGTACGTAGAATGGAATTGAGGAGATTGATAAAGCCGCAGAAGCCCCGATTATTCCGAGGACATCACCGTCATTTTCCTGATCTGAGGACAGAACCTGTATCATTACCTGTACTTCATCGTTGTACCCATCGGGGAAAAGCGGTCTCAACGGCCTGTCGCAGATGCGACACGAGAGGATCTCCTTCTCGCTGGGTCTTCCCTCCCGCTTAAAAAATCCGCCCGGGATCTTCCCGGCGGCATATGATTTTTCCCTGTAATCCACCGATAACGGTAAGAAATCGCGCTCCTGCTGTGAGGGCGCGCTGGTAACCGCAACAAGAACCATAGTATCTCCGAGGCGGACAAGCACCGAACCACCGGCCTGTCTGGCCACCCGGCCCGTTTCGATTGTCAATACGCGATTATCATCTAATTTAAACTCAAAAACTTCCAATGTCTATCCTCCGCCAATGCGATTTGTTATTTTCTCAGGTCAAGATTTTCAATCAAAGCCCTGTATGCTTCCAGGTCGTTTTTCTTTAAATACTCCAGAAGTCGACGGCGTTTACCAACCATCTTCAAAAGCCCGTACCGAGAATGTTGATCCTTCACGTGAGTTTTTAAATGCCCGGTTAACTCCCCGATCCGTGTCGTCAGCAGGGCAACCTGTACCTCGACAGAGCCCGTATCGGTATCGTGCAAACGATATTGACCG
>SDBT01005484.1_pt1 | contig 21264 bp, 14 predicted proteins | sample 2277101 | NCBI WGS metagenome assembly SDBT01 (sample SAMN10404973, study PRJNA504765) | marine sediment metagenome | isolation source: marine sediment core GS10_PC15, 103 cmbsf | place: Arctic Ocean: Southern Knipovich Ridge | collected 2010
CGCGGCTTGACCGACAACATGGTCGGGCTGGTAGTACAGGGCATTTTTTGGACCATCCCGAACGTATTGGGGAACACCCCCGCATAAGTTACATTCAAAGGGAACCGGGATGTCTTCATGAAGGAATATTGCCCCGAACGGGCAGGAGACCACGCACTGCTGGCAGGAAATACACCTATCTTCATCGATCTCCACAATGCCGTTTTTCCTAACTATTGCCTCGGTGGGACAATTCTCCTGACATTTCGGTTCCCGACACTGGTTGCAAAAGATAGGCATCCTGATCACTGGATGAGGATAGAGAACCATTACCCGGATTGCGCTCTTCTTGGTATTATTTACCCCGAACCGGTGGATTGAGCAGACCACCTCACAGATTTTGCAACCCGAACATTTTTCCGGGATAACCACAAGCCTTTTTGCCATCCTGATCTCCTAAATTGTTAAAGTAACTTCTGACAAATTCTAAATCCTAAACCCTAAATCCCAAACAAATTCAAAATTCAAATATCAAATGTTCAAAACTTTGCCCTATGCCCTGTTGAAGTAAGAAAGGACGAAAAATCTATCAGATTTCCCCCTCACCCTATCCCTCTCCCCCGGGGGAGAGGGAATTTCTTTTTGGTTAATATCTTATATCAATTTTGGTAATTTAGCAATCAGCAATGCACAATCAGGTCGTTGGCGTGGACAATGGCCTTTTGCTTTTGGTTGACGGCTTTCGGAGAGTTTATTTTTTCTTTGAGCATATCGCGCAGCTGTCTGGCCGAGAACTTGCATAGTCCCTTGGCAACATTACCTATATCCACCACCTCGCCCGCCTGGAAATCCCCTTTTACTATGGTTATGCCAACCAGCAGCAAGCTGCGATTGTTCCGAATTGCCTGAGCGGCACCCGGATCAATCTCTATTGTTCCTTCGGCCATGCTGTTGAGTATCCAACGCTTACGGTTGCTGAGTCGGCGTTTGGGCAGGAATAGTGTACCTATATTTTCGCCGTTAACGATACGCAGAATAACATCTTTTTCCCGGCCATGGGCCAGCACGGCCTTGCACCCGGCATTGGCGGCGATACGGATAGCCTCGATCTTGGTAGTCATACCTCCGATAGCGTACTGTGAGCCGGCCTTACCGGCCATAGCGGCGATTTCATCGGTGATTTCACGCACTACCGGGAGCAGCTTCGCCTGCCGGTTTGTTTGCGGGTTTCTGTCGTATAGCCCTTTGACATCAGTCAGGATAATAAGTAGTTCCGCATCAATCTTTGAGGCCATTAGGGCGGAAAGCCGGTCGTTATCGCCGAAGGCCAGATCGATCTCCTCGATAGAAACGCAGTCATTTTCATTTACGATGGGTACCACCGACATGTTTAGTAGTGTCTCAACGGTATTCTTGAGATTTACATAATTTTTCCGTTGGCTCATAATCATATTGGTCAAGAGTACCTGAGCCACTTTCTGGTCGTATTGTCGGAACGCCTCCTGATATTCGTGCATAAGAATGCCCTGCCCTACTGCCGCGCATGCCTGCCGCATCTTCACTTCTTTGAGTTGTTTTTTTATCCCCAGGGCCTCGGCTCCCATACCGATCGCGCCACTGGTCACCAGGATCACTTGCCGGTCCTGTTTAACAAGCTCTGCTATTTGTCGGGCAATTACCCGCAGGAAGGCCTTATCTACCCAGCCCTTTTTGGACAGGACATTTGTCCCTACTTTTATAACGATTCGTTTGGCCTTGCTAAAATCTCGCATTATCGGGGGTAGCTTTTGTCCTTGGGTTCGTGGCGGAATTTCTTTGCGTTTCTACCGGAATATTCCTCAACGGTATGGCCATCACCGATTAGTTTCCACTTGTAGATTACCAGCCCTTCCAGTCCCACAGGTCCGCGGGCATGTATCTTACTGGTGCTGATACCTACTTCCGCCCCCAGCCCATAACGGTATCCGTCGGAGAATCGGGTCGAACAGTTCCAGAAGACACCGGCAGAATCCACCAGGGCCAGAAACTTCTTTGCCTTTTGCTCATTTTCGGTGACGATGGCGTCGGTATGATGCGACCCATAGGTATTTATGTGTTCGATGGCCTGGTCTACTCCTTCAACGATTTTAATTGCCAGGATCAGATCATTATATTCTGTCTGCCAATCTTCCTCACCGGCGGTTTTGCATTCGATTATCCGGCAGGTCTCTTCATCCCCCCGAAGCTCTACGCCTGCCTCTTTGAACTTGCTCCGGATCAGAGGCAGGAATTCCGGTGCAATTTTTCTGTCTACCAGCATGGTCTCCATGGCATTGCATACCGCTGCATACTGGCATTTAGCATCGAAGGTAATTTTCACTGCCTTCGCCATATCCGCCTGCTCGTCCACATAGACATGGCATATCCCATCGGCATGTCCCAGCACGGGGATACGGGTATTATCCATTATGTATTTTACGAAGGCATTAGAGCCTCGGGGGATAATCAGGTCTATATATTTGTCCAGCTCCAGCATGGCCCGTACATCCTGGCGCGTCTCCAGTAGTTGCATCCATCCGGACGGGAGTCCCGCTCTGCTGGTTGCCTCACTGATAGTATCTGCCAGAACCCGATTGGTGTGAGCCGCTTCTGAGCCTCCTTTAAGCAGGACAGCATTACCGCTTTTTAGTGCCAGCGTGGAGATTTGCACCAGTGCATCCGGCCGTGATTCAAATATGATCCCCAGTACCCCGATCGGGCAGCTTATTTTATATAGCTCCAGCCCGGTATCCAGTTCCGTGCAGCTATGTGTTCTGCCTACCGGATCGGGCAGCTCAACGAGTTTTTCTATGGCGTCTATAACTTCCTCAATTTTCCCCTCGTCGAATTTTAGACGCTTAATCAGTACTGCCGGCTCATTGTCCTTTTCGGCTTGCGCCAGGTCGGCCTGATTGGCAGGGACGATGTCCTGTTTATGGTCGAGCAGGGCCTGGGCGATGGCCTTTAACGCCTGTTCTTTCCTTTCCGGGGCCAGTGCGGCCATTTGGATGGAGGCAGTCCGAGCTAATCGTGCCTTTTCTTCGATCTGCATTATGATCTACTTTACTGGAGATCGTGTTTATTGTGTGTTATTTCAGTTCCGAATGGAGCTAACTATAGCAAATATCATATGTTATGTCAAACACTTGCGTTGATTCACAACTTAAAGGAAAAACTTAAATAATTATCAGAACTTTCCCCGGGAGAAGGCATTTGAATTGCAGTTTTTGCTTATAAATCTAAAATATGGTATAAATTTATGTCAGTGAATTACCCCGCCCCCAGGGCGGGGCATCCAAAACAATCTCCTCCCCCTTGCCTGTCCTGAGCCCTTCGGCTTCGCTCAGGATAAACTCCGTCGAAGGAATGGGGGAGGACAAAGCATGTCCTGAGGAGGCTGGCCGATCCTTCGAGACGCCCTTCGACAAGCTCAGGGCTCCTCAGGAAATCGGCCAGCCGTCTCGAAGGAGAGGGGGTGAAGGCATCATTAAAATATCCCCCTCCCCTCTTTCCCCTCCCACCAAGGGAGGGGAAGTAGTTTTTCCCTCTCATCCCTCAATTGTAGGGGTTCGATCCCTTCGACACGGCTCAGGACAGGTCATCGAACCCGATCCGCCTGAGGCGGAGGAGCGGGCTCCGATGAACATCGGAGCCCCTACAATAAATAGACCAGGGGAGAGGGAACTATGAGGATGTCATTTCCTTCGACAGGCCTGTCCTGAGCTTGTCGAAGGGCTCAGGACAGGGAACGGGGTATTCTGGACATATTTTCATAGGCTTCCCGGCAAAATCGTTCTTAACAGAGTAGCGGGCTCAGTTGGAAAGTGAATGTCAAAAAACTACATCCCTGGAAGGTATCCTACAAAGAAGCGGTTAGAATCCAGAATGATTTGCGAAAACAGTTAATTCTCCGAAAGGAATTCGTGAACCCCGGGCTGGTAGCCGGGGCCGATGTCTCCTATTCTAAGAAAAATGCTCGGTTCTATGCTATGGTTATAGTCTTTAAGTTTCCGGAGTTAATTCCCATTGAAGAGATAACGGCAACTCGATCAGTCGAGTTTCCTTACATCCCCGGTCTCTTATCCTTCCGGGAAGCCCCGGTATTACTGGAGGCATTCAAGAAGATTAAGAACATTCCTGATGTAGTGATCGTTGATGGCCAGGGGATTGCCCATCCCCGGGGCTTAGGTCTTGCCTCTCATCTGGGACTAATTCTGGATCTGCCCACGGTTGGCTGTGCTAAAAGTAGACTGACCGGGCAGTATCAGGAGGTAGCAGATAAAGCCGGGAGCTATGAATTTTTAAGAATTAATGGTAGAGTAATGGGGGCGGTGCTCCGCACAAAGAAGGGGGTTAAGCCGGTGTTTATTTCCCCGGGTCATCGAATTGACCTTACCAGCTCAATAGAGCTGGTTTTAAAAACAACCAAAGGGTATCGTCTGCCGGAACCGACCCGGCAGGCACATATCAAAGGAGGGCAAAATGTTAAAAACTTCGGTATCTAAATGGTTGAAGGCTTTCTTCCTTATTTTCCTGATCAGCGCCTCCTGCCAGGTAGCCAAGCAGCAGAAGCTCATCGAACAACAGGTAACTGAGCAAAAAAGGGAGAAGCGAAAGTTAGAGGCAGCCGCCTTCTATCTGAAAATAAGGTGTTTGGAAGACAGTAGTGTAACAATTAACGGGGAAGCTCTCCCGCACCCATACCGCCAAAAAGTTTATCCGGATGGAGTATACGATTTTACCATCTACCATATAACTGGAAAGATATATGATGGAAAGATAGAGGTCCTCAGTGAGGGAGGGAAGTTCGGAAGGTATCCTGGTTATGAGGTCTGCTTCAATGAATCTGTCCTCAGCAGGGTTGATCAGAAAGGCTCGCTTAATCTGATCATCCCATCGCCTAAGGGGAGAAAGGTAATAAGAATTAAGATCTTTCGCAGATAGATAGGGAATAGTAAAGAGTAGGAAGTAGGGAGTAAGGAGTAGCAGGGAATTACAGTCCGCCTGATGCTGATTGAATCCTATTTCACTCTTTCGATGTACTCTCCGGTTCTGGTATCAATCTTTATCTTATCCCCGGTATTAACAAAAAGAGGAACGTTGATAGTAGCCCCGGTGGAGATCCGGGCAGGCTTACTGCCGCCGGTAGCGGTATTACCCTTAAACCCGGGCTCGGTCTGAACCACCTCAAACTCCACGGCAATGGGGAGAATCAGACCAATAGGCCTGGATTTAACACACTGCATCACCACCTCGATATTTTCCTGAAGAAATCTTTTGCTCTCACCTACCTGGTCTCCACTAAGCTCGAGCTGCTCATAAGTTTTACTATCCATGAAGTTATAGTGATCTCCCTCCTGATAAAGGAACTGCATCCGCTTTTCTTCAAAATCGGGCTGATTAATCTTTTCTCCGGCGGAGAAGGTACGCTCCTGAACAGCTCCGGTTACGATATTCTTCAGCTTAGTGCGAACAAAGGCCCTTCTCTGGGCGGTTCGGGCGTGCTGGAAGTCTATAATCTCGAAGACTTCGCCATCCAGCTCAATCTTCATACCCTTGCGGAAATCAGCGGCATCAATCATTATTATCTCTCGGTGGAAAAGGTAAATTCAAAGCCCAGTTCAATATCTTTCTCCAGTTCCCTGACTACTGCAACCAGACGCACCTTCTCGCTTTCCTCCGGCTTAGCCCTAAAATAGACAAGCCCGGAAACCTTAGCCCCGGCATGGATCTCTGTCCGGGGAAGACTTTTCCAAAACATCTCCCCCGAACCTTCATCATAATGGTAAAGCGGAAAGGATGTACGGAAGTAGTAGTTATCAGAAAAGCCATACCCGTAAGAAAGGCCAAAAAAGGGTAAGAACTCATGATGTCTCTCATGCCGGGTGATGTCCTGCGGAGCAATTGCATTATATTGATTTTTCTCTTCATCGAAAAGAAGAAAATTTACCGGGTCAACCGAGATCTCTTTAGTGGTGCCATTGCAAACAACGATAAGAAAGGAGGTGAGGCGACCTTCAGTCCAAGAGGGAATATGACGAGGCTTTGCTGCCCGGACGGTGACTCTTACTCCCTCCTTTTCCAAGGAAATAGTATTTGTCGGTTTATCAATCTCTGCCCCGGGAGCAGCGACCGGAATTAGCTTAGCTCCGCATCCAACCAATAAAAGAAAAAGACCGGCTAAGGAAGGCAATGTTATTAAGTGCCTCTTCATGCTATATTGCTTTTCCCTTTGTTTTTCAACCTGGAATTTGAACCACGAACCCTTCGACAAGCTCAGGACATGTTTCACGAATTATACGAATTTGTAGGGGCAATTCATAAATTGCCCCTACCTTGGTCATTGGGATTTGGTCACCTTCATATTATTATATCGTTGCTGCTTCCTTTGTTTTTTGCCTTCCAGGCAATAAACTCATTTATTAGTTGGCTGCTGCCCCTTATTCTATTAGTAAAAACCCCCATAATCCCCTGCAAAAACTTTAGGCAGCAGGCCGGCTCCTTCTCCAGCAATCCCTTAAAATCATCCCGGCTAATTATTAATAGCTCAGTTTTCTCTTCCGTTTTTGCCGAGACCATGCGTGCCCCACCATTTAACAGGGCCATCTCTCCGAAGAAATCCCCAGAGCCGAGGTTGAGCAGGCTTTGCTCCCCTACTCCAGGAATTACCTTCGAGATCTGGACCGAACCCGATTTAATAATAAACAGTGACTCGCCCAGCATATTCTCCACAAACAGCGGGGTATTCTCGGGTATAGTCTTCTCCGTTGCTATCTGGGAAATAACAGCAATCTCTTTATCACTAAGGTCCTTAAACAATTCACTTTCCTTCAATGTTTTTATCTTGGCCATAATCTCTCCTTACTTCATAAAAATTAACTGCCCATTTCGTCCTCGGCAGGGGAGAATGGGTAAAAAAGAAATAATAATTTACCAAATAATGGAAAAACCATCAAGTAAAAAAACTACTCTGGATAGCCGGTCCTTGTAGGGGCGGACCTCAGTGTCCGCCCGCCTAAGCGAATTCGGGCCGACAGAGACGTCGGCCCCTACGCTATCCAACTTTATTCTATCCGCTTTCGTTCTTCTATCCTTATGTCCGAATTCCAGCTACTTCCTCTGCTTCAGCACGGCCTGGGCAGCGGCCAACCTGGCGATGGGAACCCGGTAAGGGGAGCAGCTTACATAGTCCATACCTACCTGGTGGCAGAACTCCACCGAAGCCGGATCACCACCGTGCTCTCCGCAGATACCGACTTCTAAATCCCTTCTAGTGGCCCTGCCCCTTTCAATCCCTATCTTTATCAACTCTCCCACACCTTCCTGGTCGATTGTCTGGAAGGGTGAGGCCGGCAGTATACCCCGTTCCACATATTCGGCCAGAAACTTCCCGGCATCATCCCGGCTGAACCCGAAGCACATCTGGGTTAAGTCATTAGTACCGTAGGAAAAGAATTCAGCCTCTTCCGCAATCGCGGAAGCAGTCAGTGCCGCTCGAGGAAGTTCGATCATCGTTCCTACCATATACTTCAATCCGCCGGAGGCAGATAGCCCATAATCCCGCATCACCTCTTCTGCTACCTTAACAATCAATTCCTTCTGATTGGTAAATTCCTTAACCTCACCCACCAACGGCACCATTGCCTCGGGAATAACCTTAATCCCCTCCTTACTTACCTCAGCGGCAGCCTCAAATATTGCCCGGGCCTGCATCTCGGTAATCTCCGGATAGCTAATCCCCAATCGGCATCCCCGATGACCGAGCATGGGGTTCTGTTCCTGAAGACTGGTAACCTTGGCCCGCAGCTTCTCCGGGGGAACACCCAGAGAACGGGCTAACTCTTCAATTTCCTCATCCCGGTGCGGCAAAAACTCGTGCAGAGGGGGATCAAGCAACCTGATTATCACCGGCAGGCCGTCCATCTCTCTAAAGATCCCGATAAAATCCTCTCTCTGCATAGGCAATAACTTTTCCAGAGCCTTCTTTCTACCTTCCACATCTTCAGCCAGGATCATCTCCCTCACTGAATCAATCCTATTTCCCCCGAAGAACATATGTTCAGTGCGACAGAGGCCTATTCCCTCCGCCCCAAACTTCCGGGCTACCTTGACATCCCGGGGCGTATCCGCATTGCCTCTAACTCCGAGCCGCCGGATATCATCCGCCCAGCTCATCAGCGTTAAGAACTGTCGCGCCAGCAGAGAATCCTCTTCCTTCATTGTTTGATCAATCAGTACCTGCACAATCTCCGAAGGATAGGCCTCCAGTTCACCCTTAATAACCTCCCCACTAATCCCGTCGATAGAGATATTATCCCCTTCCTTGATTTTCTCTCCCTTGACAACAAACTCCTTCTTTGCATAATTAATCTCCAGGTCCCCGCAGCCGGCCACACAGGGTTTACCCATACCCCGGGCCACCACGGCAGCATGAGAAGTCATCCCTCCCCGGGCAGTAAGTATCCCCTGGGCCACATTCATTCCACCAATATCCTCGGGAGAGGTCTCTAATCTGACCAGGATAGTTTTCTCTCCGGCCCGGGCAATGGCATCCTCCGCACTGAATACCACTTTGCCGGAAGCAGCCCCGGGGCTGGCGTTTAATCCTTTAGCAAGGAGCCTATTTTCGCTAATAGCCCTGACCTTTTCCTCCTGATTGAAAATAGGGGCCATAAGTTGCACCAACTGCTCCGGTGCCACCCTAAGCACCGCCTCTTCCTTATTAATTAAACCCTCCTCCACCATTTCTACCGCAATCCGCACGGCAGCAAACCCGGTTCTTTTTCCGGTGCGGGTCTGTAAAAGGTAAAGCTTGCCCTGTTGGATGGTAAACTCCAGATCCTGCATTTCCCGAAAATGTCTCTCCAGCTTTTGATAAACTTCTTCCAGCTCCTGATAAACCCCGGGCATCTCCTCCTCCAGGGAAATTGATCGCTCATCTTTTTTGCCGGCCCGATTTACCGGGCGAGGGGTACGAGTCCCTGCCACTACATCCTCACCCTGGGCATTGACCAGAAACTCCCCATAAAATTTCTTCTCCCCGGTTGCCGGATTCCGGGTAAAGGCTACCCCGGTTGCGGAATCATCGCCCATGTTCCCGTAAACCATACTCTGCACATTCACTGCGGTCCCCCAGTGGCCGGGGATCTTATTTATCCTTCGATACTCTATTGCCCGCCGGTTATTCCAGGAACCAAACACCGCAGTAATTGCTCCCCAGAGCTGCTGGTAAGGCTCATCCGGAAACTTGGCCCCGGTTTTCTCCTGAATCATCTTTTTGAACTGCTGGACCAGAGCTTTCAGATCATCGGCGGTAAGCTCGGTATCGAGCTTCACCCCCCTCTCCTTCTTTTTCTGTTCAATCAAAACCTCGAAGTAGTCCTCCTCCTTTTCCTCCGGCTTTAACTCCAGAACTACCTCCCCGTACATCTGGACAAATCGCCGGTAACAATCATAGGCAAAACGCTTATTACCTGACTTTTTGATCAAACCCTGGATCGCAGTGTCATTTAAACCCAGATTCAGGACCGTATCCATCATCCCCGGCATGGAAACCCGGGCACCCGAACGCACCGAGAGCAAAAGCGGATTTTCTTCATCACCGAATTTTGCTCCCATTGCCTTCTCAACTTTTTTTAAATTTTCCTCAACTTCCTTTTCCAAACCCGGAGGATAATTTTCATTATTTTTATAATAAGCACTGCAGACCTCGGTAGAGATAGTAAAACCTGCAGGAACCCTGATCCCCAGGCCGGTCATCTCGGCCAGATCAGCCCCCTTGCCCCCCAGCAGGTCTCTCATTTTTGCACTACCTTCAGACTCCCTATCGCCGAAGAAATAAACATATTTTTCTGTCACGGCAACCTCCTACGAGACTAATTTCTCTAATAGATATTCCTTCAATCTTTCAATCGGAATTCTATCCTGTTCCATACTGTCCCGGTCGCGGACAGTTACTTCCTTATCAGTTAGGGATTGAACATCCACGGTCACACAGTAGGGGGTTCCAATCTCGTCCTGACGGCGATAAAGCCGCCCAATGGAACCGGTATCGTCATAGACGGCTCTAAAATGTCGGCGCAGATCCCCGGCAATCTTTTTGGCCATCGCTACGATCTCCGGGCGGTTGCGCAGCAGTGGAAGCACTGCCGCCTTAATCGGTGCCAGTTCCCGATGAAGGCTTAAAAGCACCCGTTTCTCACCCCTGACATCCTCCTCCCGGTAGGCATCGATTAGAAAGGCCAGCGTGGCCCTGTCCGCACCGGCCGAGGGCTCGATCACATAGGGTATGTATTGCTCTTTGGTAGCCTCGTCAAAATAGTGAAGATCCTTCCCACTATGGCTTGCATGCTGCTTGAGATCAAAATCTGTGCGATTGGCGATACCCTCTAACTCTGACCAGCCCATGGGGAAAAGATACTCAATATCGTGACACGACTTGGCATAATGAGCCAGCTCGTCCTTACCGTGTTCTCTGAGCCTAAGATTCTCCGGTTTAATGCCAAACTTTACATACCAGTCGAATCTTTCCTTGACCCAGTAATCATACCACTGCTGGTCAGAGCCCGGCTTGACAAAATATTCTATCTCCATCTGCTCAAATTCCCGGGTGCGAAAGGTAAAATTTCCCGGGGTAATTTCATTCCGAAATGCCTTTCCTATCTGAGCAATGCCGAAGGGAAGCTTCCGGCGCATTGCCCTCTGAATATTTGAAAAATTAACGAAGATCCCCTGGGCAGTCTCCGGGCGCAGGTAAACGACCGAGCCCTCATCCTCTACCGGGCCCATAAAGGTCTTGAACATAAGATTGAACTTACGCATCTCCGTTAGTTCACCCTTACATTCGGGACAGAACTCTCCCTTTAGGTCATCGGCGCGAAACCTTTTCTTACACTTTTTGCAGTCAACCAGGGGATCGGTAAAGCTCTCCACATGCCCGGAGGCAATCCAGGTAGTAGGATGCATCAGGATAGCTGCATCCAGACCCTCCATATCCTCCCTCTCCCGGACAACACTGTGCCACCAGATATCCTTGACATTGCGCTTCAGCTCGACTCCCAGAGGCCCATAATCCCAGGTACTGCCCAGACCCCCATAGATCTCGCTATTTTGAAAAATGAGCCCCCGCCGCTTGCAGAGGGAAACGATCTTCTCCATTTCTACCGGCATTCTTGCCCCTCCTTAATTCTCATTCCTCCAATAATATTAGGGATATTTTAATTTTTGTCAATGAAATTTTTGGCTCTTCCCAAATTTGTAGCGAAATATAAGGATGGGCGGGGCTTTCCAGCCCCGCTAAGATATCATATAATCCGCCTATCAAGTCCCCCTTTACTAAAGGGGGGACTTTACAACTTAAGTCCCCCTTTGCCAAAGGGGGATTTAGGGGGATTTTAAATTCTCCCTCATTTTTCAAGCACTCCCGTGATATTTTCAAATACTTCTTTAATCCCCCCTTGCCCCCCTTTTTCAAAGGGGGGAATTTTTATAGATCCCCCTTTACCACTCCACTCTTTACCTAAAAAACGGGGAAATTCCTGAAATCCTGAAATCTTATGGTGCTTGACATTTAATTCTTGAAATTGTAAATTAATAATAGGCAAGGGGAAAGGGCGTAAAAAAAAGCCTATCCTGAGATACGGGCAGCCTTCCCTACTTAGATGAAGATGTGACCCCAAAAACAGTGAAATTCACCCGATACTTTCTCCATATATGTAAGAGGCCAGATCGTGCTAAAATAAAAAGAGAATGGATGGAGGATACTATCAAACACCCAACCCATGCCAAAGTCCAAAAGAACGGAAGGATAAAAAAGTGGAAATGGATTGAAGAAGAAGGTAAATATTTACGGGTAATTTTGCTCCCGGATGGGGAGACCGTTCATAACGCATTTTTTGATAGAGGTTTCAAAGGAGAAAAGAAATGAAAATAAAGTATTTTTCCGATACGGATACGGCATTAGTCGAATTCTCAGATGGTGAAGTAGCTGAAACAAAAGAGATTAACGAGAATATTTATATTGACCTAGATTCTTCAGGTAATTTAATAGCAATGACAATTGAGCATGCCCGCCAACAAGCAAGTCTTCCTTATTTATCATACGAACAAATTGAAAAGGATACGCCCCCAAAAGGGCTCAAGGAGTCGAGGATTTAAAGATTCGAGGGTTAGAATTTGGGAAAGTCCTGGAAAAATTCATACATTAAGTTTATCAAAGAGCTTTTTAAATACCTCTTTACTTGGGATAGTTTTTATTTTTCCAGCCTTTATTTCTTCAACCCTTTTTTCTGCTTCCTTAGCCCATAGTGCATCTATCTCTTTGTGTTTTAGGGGACGTCTATGATTTCATGTTATTTGACCGAGTAATTAAAATTAAATTTTTATGGGGCATCTATCCTCAATTTTCTTACCATATTATGTCAATATTATAGTATTGCTTCTTTGTAAAACCTAAAATCATAGGAGGAATTTGCGTTGTAGCATTTTTTCTATCCCCCTCCCTTTACCCCGATGCCCACTGATCGGGGTCGATCGACCCCGATGGACATCGGGGCAAGTCCCCTCCCACCCCTTCGAGACGCTTCGCTCCTCAGGACAGGCAGGGGAGGGGAATCTTGTCCTGAGCCTTGCCAAAGCAGGGTCGAATGAATAAGGAGATAATTGGCTCATACTATTTCCTCCCCCTTGCCTGTCCTGAGCCTGTCGAAGGGATGGGGGAGTAGCCGCGGACATTTATGTCCGCTTTAGTGAGCTGACCTGAAGGTCAGCGGCTACAAGGGAGAAGAGTGGGGGTGAATTTTTGCCTTCCCCATAAACAATGCCCCGCAAACCTTGAAAAACTGTTTTAATTTGGGGTAAAGTTTTTTCCGAAACCTCTATACTCCGCATGTATACTGACCCTCTTAACAACGAAATTAGCTCCATAGACATCCCCAAGAACTCCTCCCGGCGGAGGAGTCTAAGGTGGGGGTGAAAAAAGATACTAATAACTTAAATATCCCCCTCCCCTTTTTCCCCTCCCACCAAGGGAGGGGAAGTAGTTTTTCCTTCTCACCCCCCAATTGTAGGGGTTCGATTCATCGAACCCGATCCGCCTGAGGCGGAGGAGCGGGCTTGATAAATCAAGCCCCTACAATAAATAGACCAGAGGAGAGGGGACTCTGAGATGTCATTTCCTTCGACCCCGCCACAGGCGGGGCTCAGGACAAGTAAAGGGTGGACATGGGAGGTCCACCCCTACAAGGCGGACTAAATACCGGGGCTTGAAAGCCCCGGCTATCCACTTATCATTATGACCCTGAATCCGCCGCAGGCGGAGGATTCGGGCCGACAGAGCCTGTCCTGAGCTTGCCGAAGGAGACGTCGGCCCCTACTATTCCTATGTCCGAATTGCGGCTAATTTTTATTTCGTGCCGATTGAACCCAGGCCCTGAAGGGTTATCAGTGCCGCAAACCGATCATCTACCCTCCCGGGTCGATCGGTCATGGTCAAATCCAAACTCCAGCAGTCACAGAGGGAGATATATTTTAGGGCATATCCTGACTCCAGAATTTCCTCAGCCAAAAGGGAGTACCGGGTCCAGTAAGAAAGCCTGACATGGTTCCCCAGGTTAACTCCCGCCCCTGCGGAAATCCATTCCATAGCGGTTACATCGTCTAAGGTTCCGGGTTCATCGTCCAGCCCGGGATCACCCGCTAAAAATCGGTAGTCAACCCGGAGAAAATCCCCCCTCCGGTCACTTAACTGACAAAGAGTATTGAGCCCTAAGAGCTTGTCTCCATATACATGGTAATCGAGATCCCCTTTCAAATAAAGCCAGCTCTGGGGTTTGATTTCCAACTCCCCGGAGATCGGTAAAAAAGGATGGGTTTCCCGGCTAAAATCATAGCCCTGCTGGACCTTTAATTGAGCCAGCTCCCGGTATCTATTACCTTCGGATATGTTTGAGCTTCTCCCAATAATAAAATTCTTCAAGGAGTAGCTCAGTAAACTCTTTTCTTCTATCCGATCAATAGGATCGAAATGGGGCAACTCATCCTGGGCAACCGGTGGAATATAAACATAGTCAACCTCGGGCTTCAGGGAATGTTTGATCTTCTTATCCTCTTTTAATTCAAAGACCCTGCACAAAGTAGAGCTAAATTTTGTAGAAAAATCGTATATTCCCCTTGATTCTACTCTCTCCTCACCTACATCCTTAAAGTAGGAGGTCTCCTGCAGACCAATGGAAGGGGTTAGTTGGAAGTAATTTCTGTGAGCAATTGGTAAAGATATCCGGGGATGCAGATCCACTCGCTGACCTTCTCTTATAGGTTCACCGACATCATAATAGTAGTTCCTTTCGGTACCGGTAGGATTATCAATAGGATCATAATCATCGCCTGAGGGATCAGGGTTGGTATCCGGGTCATAGTCCGTCTCCAGATGACTGGGTAGGCCATCGGAGCCGAGATCATCGAATCCTTCAGTCTCTCGCCAGAAGTTATTGAAAGAGGAATCTAAGTCAAAATAAAAGGGGGTCTTCCAGATCCGCTGCTGATGAACAACAAAATCAACTTTAGGAAACTGTTGAACTGTTTCTTTGTCTCTTAAGGCCTCTCCTCCATCAAAGTAGCCATTTTCTGCCAGATCCTCTTTCCCGAAATCATCAAAAGCCCAGAGATCCTGATAATACTTTAACTCTGAAATCAGACTGGTCCCCAGCCAGTTTTTTGTTACGGATGTTCGCGATTCCAAATACGGCCAAGACCTCTCTTCAAGCCTTCCCCCAAAATCCCGCCAGTAATTCAGGTCAGAGACCCGATGGAGATCGAGCAGACCTTCAAGCCCTGGTGAAAACTTCTGACGATGCTCGTAGTCGGTGATCCAGCGGTGCTCATCTTCGAAGAGAAATTCGTTTAAATAACCAGAATAAAACCTCCCTCTGCTCTTTCTGCTCAAGATATAGCGATATTCCACCGCGGGACCTATCCCCCTTTCGCTAAGGTAATTGAGGTAGAGGGTGGAATCCATATTGCGGGCAATAGCCCAGAAATAGGGCAGGGAGAGCTCAAATCCATTGCGGCGAGAATATGCCATCTCCGAAAGCAAGAATCCTGACTGTCTCTCTGTCTTTACCGGGAATATCCCATAGGGAAGGTAGAAAATGGGGACTCCCTTCACATAAAAAAGGACATTCCTTGCCCGGGCATAGCCTCCCAGGGTTAGCTTAACATCATCGGCGGCAAACTCCCAACTGGGCCGGTGCTCTCCACAATCGCAGGTAGTGAACCTTGCCCGGGTTATATGATATTTGTCTTTCCCCAGCCTTTCAATTTCATCCCCGGAAAAGTGGTAATTATCTTTCTTGATGAAAAGCTCCCCTTTCCCCACAACGCCACGATCGCTCTGCCTTTCATAGATCAGACTCTCACTTAACAAAATATCATCCCCATCCTTCAGGATAACATTGCCCTCAGCCTCCAATAGATCCTGTTTGGTGTCATAGATTACCTGATCTGCCTCCAGGGTAACTCCCCCCCACCTGATTACGACCCCCTCACTGGCAGTGTAAAGGCCGCTCTCCTCCTCATAGCTTAGCTCTTCTGCCTGGATCTGGACTTTTTCCTCTTTATTGGTATAATCTTCACCTTCTGCTACTCCAGGATGGAGCAATCCGCCTGAGGCGGATGCAAGGAAAAGAGGCAGTAGTGCTATATAGAGCATCTTAAATATTTGCGGATAATATTTCATAAATCAATACAGTGACAAATCCTAAATCCCAAACCCTAAATCCTAAATAAATTCAAAATCCCAATATCTAATGTTCAAAACCTTGTCCTGGGCCTGTCGAAGGATTGGCACAATGGACCTCCCCGCGGCAAGCTACGGGGTATCTAAATTAATCTCCCCTCCCTTGCCTGTCCTGAGCCTGTCGAAGGGATGGGAGGGGACTAAGGGGTGGGTGAAGGGTCTTAGATCCTTTTCTAATCACCCCCTCCCCAACCCTCCCCCATCAAGGGGGAGGGAAGTATAAGGTAACCCTGTAGCAAGCTACCGGGAATTAACAAGTTAAAAACTTATTGCACCTGTTTGGTGTAGGGGCTTGATTGTAGGGGTCGGATTCATCCGACCCGCTCCTCCGTCTCATCCGCCTCAGGCGGACGAAGTAGGCCATCAAGCCCGTCGGGTTCGATGAATCGAACCCCTACAATTACTGTTTCGGGTTCAATGGATTGAACCTCTACATTAACTCATTATTTGGGGACTAAAACAGGGCCTCAATAAATTGCTCGGGGTCAAATTCTCTTAAATCCTCTATCTGTTCACCAATCCCAACAAGTCTGATGGGTACGGTTAGCTCGTTAGCAATGGCGACGATGACCCCCCCCTTAGCCGTTCCGTCCAATTTGGTTAAAATGATCCCGGTAATCCCCAGGGCTTCATTAAATAGCTTTGCCTGGGATACCGCATTTTGACCGGTGGTAGCATCAAGAACCAGGAATGTTTCTTGAGGGGCTCCGGGCAGCTTTTTGCTCATTACCCTTTTGATCTTCTTCAATTCCTCCATCAAGTTAGTCTTGGTGTGGAGTCTCCCGGCAGTATCAGCTATTACCACATCCATCCCTCTTGCTTTCGCCGCTTCCAGGGCGTCGAAGACAACCGCCGATGGATCAGAGCCTGGCTGCTGCGAGATAAACTCTGCCCCTGCCCGCTCAGCCCAGATCCGTAGCTGCTGGGTGGCGGCAGCTCTAAAGGTATCGGCGGCAACTAACATCACCTTCGATCCGCGGGAGCTAAGTTGGCTGGCAATCTTCCCGATAGTGGTAGTCTTTCCTACCCCATTCACTCCCACCACCATAATAACCAGAGGCCTTTCCCCCTCAATCTCCAGGCTCTTACCCCTGCCTCTAAGAATCTCACCAATTGCCTCCTTCAAATACTCCTTTATGACCCCTAACTGTTCTGGCCCCTGCTTCGATATTCTTTCCTGAACTGTCTCCAGGAGCTTGCTGCTTGTCTCCACTCCGATATCGGCGGCAATCAGCACCTCCTCCAGCTCCTCCCGAAGCCCCTGATCTACTGCTTTCCTCCCCTTGATTAAACCATCAATCCTTGCTGCCAGAGTCCGACGGGTTTTAGCAAGCCCCTCTTTAAGGCTTTTTTTCTGGCCTTTCTTAGACCCCTGTCTTTGCAATCGCCTTAAAAATCTCCAGAAGACCTTCATAGGAGTTTCATTACAGATTTTAGATTTTAGATTTCAGTCCGCATCAGGCGGATTGTAGGGGCGGACCTCAGTGTCCGCCCTTATCCCTTCGACAGGCTCCCTTCGATAAACTCAGGACAGGCTGGGCCGACAGAGACCTACCTACGCTGAAGCTATGGCAGGCAGGCGTCAGCCCCTACATTGCGGGGCTCTCCGATGTCCTCTGATCGGGGTCGATCGGGGCGCCTATCCACTACCACATTTGGTGATTTTCATTTTGCAGTTTGCCTTCAAACGGAATAACTATCCACTATTTAGTGTAGTCCGCCTTATACGATTTTGGTTCATTTCCCATCCTTCGACCCCGATGCCCATCGGGGCTCAGGACAAGAAATATAAAAGCCGAGAGCGGAGCTCTCGGCTGCAAGTCAAACCCTTTGATTTGAGAATATGAAAGCTTATGCGTATCCCGGGATCCAAACCTAATTCAGCTTCACCGAAACAAGCTTTGTCACCCCGGCCTCTTCCATCGTAATTCCGCAAAGGCTGTCAGCAATCTCCATTGTCTTTTTATTATGTGTGATCAGGATAAACTGAGAGTCCAGGGATAACTCCTTTATCAACTTACTGAAGCGATTGATATTGGAATCGTCGAGGGGTGCATCCGCTTCGTCCATGAGGAAGAAAGGAGCAGGCTTAATACTTAACAGGGCAAAAAGCAGGGCAATAGCCCCCATAGCCTTCTCCCCCCCGGAGAGAAGATTAATATTCTGAAGCTTCTTTCCCGGCGGCTGAACAATCAGCTCAACCCCTGATTCCAGAGCATCCTCTTCATTGAATAATAGCTCTGCTCTTCCTCCTTCAAAAAGCTTAGGGAATATTACCTTAAACTTCTCATTAACCAGCTTAAATGTCTCCCGGAAGCGCTCCCCGGAAGTGCGGTTGATTCTGTTTATCGCCTTTTGCAAGGAGGCAAGGGAATTCTCCAGATCCTCTTTTTGCCCGGAAAGAAATTTATACCTGCTCTCCAGCTCTTCATACTCCTTGCTTGCTATCAAATTAACCTCGCCCAACAGGGCAATCTTATCCTTAAGCTCTTCCAGCCTTTGTTCCCCCCCTTCCTGCGGAGGATGTGCATCCGAAAATTGCGATAGGATTGATTGGAGTTTGAGGTGGTATTTATCCTCGATCCCCTCCTCCAGATGCTGGAGTTTCAAGCGCAGCTCGGTAACCTCCAGATTTTGCGCATTCATCTTTTCCTGGACCTGGTTATGTTCCTTGCGTAGATCTCTTAAAGCCTCCTCCCTGCTCCTAAGTTCATCACTCTTCTCAGTAAACCGCTCCCTATCTCCAGTAAGGGAATCCTGGAACTCTTGATTAAGCCGAAGGAGCTGGTCCAGATCTTCCTGCAATCCAGCTATCTCGCTATGAATAAGGTTTATCTCCCTTTCACAGCGGAGGATCTCCTCTCCTATCCTTTCATATTCACTACTTAACTCTTCCTTTCTCTGGAAGGATGAGTTGCGGGCATTGGTAATACCAACCAGCTTCTCCCGGAGCGAGGTAGCCTCCACTTTTAGCTCCGTTACTTCCTTACTCAAGGTCTGGACTACTTCCTGGAAGCCTGCCAGAGCCCGCTGGGCTGACTCAAGGAACTCTTCCTTCCTCAGTTTCAGTCCATCCAGCTCTTCTTTTTTCTGGTTTGCCTGCTCGATCTCTTCGGTTAGTCTGTTATTCTCGGAATTGAGCTGCTCAATTGTAAACTCCAAGACCTCCCGGCGTGTTCTCTCCTGATCCTGCTCCTCCTGCACCTGGTAATAGTCCTTATCAGTATCAACTATCTGGATCTCCTGCTGATAAATCTTTTCTTTCAACTCTTCAAGCCTCTGCTCACACTCAATGATCTCACGGCCGAGACGCTCGTCCTCCTCCCTGACTATAATAGCCCTATCTTCATCTCCCTTCAGCGACTGTGACAATTCTTTGATCTCCCTTCGCTTGCCTAAGAGCCCCCGGTCTAAACTATGCAGGCTCCCACCACTTATCACCCCGGAAGTGCTAACAACCTCCCCCTCCAGGGTTACCAGGGTCCTAATAAAGTTCTTCTGATCTTTCCAGAGGTCCAATGCCCGATCTAAGTCAGTGACAACCAGGACATCACTGAGCAAATAATCTCCCACCGATCGGTAATCAGGTTCGATTTTAACCAGATCCAGGAGAGGGGCAATAACTCCCGCGGCTGCTCCCTCTAACAATCTATTCTCTGCTGCCATTCCGAGCGGAGATGGGTTAGGCATGCGTAATTCCAAAGGAACGAATGTGCACCGACCCGCTGATTGGCTCTTGAGGTATTCGATAGCCTCTACTGCTTTATTTTGGTGCTCAACAATAATATATTGAAGCCGATCCATCAGAATTGCTTCTAATGCTCTTTCATACCGGGGCTCGGTCTCTATGATATCAACCACTAACCCCCGAATGCCGCCATTCAGCTTTCCCTCCGACTTCCGGGCAAGCATTATCGAACGTACCCCTTCCCGGTAACCCTCAAAATTCTCCTCCAGCTCCTCTAAAGATCGCAATCGGGATTTATCCTGGTTAATCTTTTCGGTAATGCTTCTGTTTAGCTCTTCAATTCCTTTCTTCTTTTGCCGGAGCTCGGAAATGTTCTTTATCAGAATCCCCTTCTCTTCCTCCAGTTCCTTTCGATTTCTCTTTAACCCCTCCAGGTTCCCCTCAAGACCATGATAGCTTTCCGCAAGCTCTTTTAACCGGGCAGTTACTTTATCCCTGTCCTCCTGGCTTTTTGCTATTCGGCACTCAAGATCCTCCTTCCTCTGTTCACAATTCAGGAGCGAATTCTTCTGATGAGCAAGCTCATTCAACAGATCGATCTGGTTAGCCCTTTCTTCTTCAATTCTTTCCCCTAATGTATTTTGCTCCTCCGCAACCTCGGCCAAAGATTTTTCCTTTTCCTCCAGCTCTCTCAGCTTAAGGGATATCTCATCATTAAACTCCCTTTCCTCCCTTTCCCAGGCTCCAATTTCCTCTTCCATTTTCTTTAAAGCCTGGGCAGCCTTATCTCTCTCTTCGTTATACCTAAGGGTCTGATCCTTTATCCTTTCACTCTCTTTCGTCTTAAATTCCCTTTGGTCCTCCTTTCTCTGGATAGTAGTCTGGACCTGGTTATGTTGATCCTGCCTCTCTTTAAGCGCTTTCTCTTCCTCCACGAGCTTAAGCCTTAGCTCCTCTACATTTAACTCCTCACTGTTGAGCCGGGCTGAAACACTGACCTCCTGCTCCTTCATATTCTCAAGGCTCTTCTGAGATTGCTCAAAATTCTCCACTAAACCCTGGTATTTCTCCGCCGCTATGCTTAACTCGATGTCTTTGATCTCCTCCCGATAAGCCTGGTAGTGCCTCGCCTTCCGGGCCTGACGCTTAAGGGAGTTTACCTGCCGGCGCTGCTCCCCCAGCAAGTCATTGACCCGGAGTAGGTTTTCGCTGGTTGTCTCCATCTTTCTGATGGCTTCCTTTTTGCGTTGTTTATACTTCATAATCCCGGCGGCTTCTTCAATCAAGACCCTTCTATCCTCGGGCTTACAGTTCACGATCTCTTCAATTTGTCCCTGTTCAACGATAGAGTAGGCCCGCTTGCCCACTCCGGTATCAAGAAAGAGGTCAGTAATATCCTTTAACCGGCAGGGGGTCTTATTGATAAAAAACTCGCTCTCCCCGGAACGGAATGCCCGGCGGGTGATCATAATTTCGGAGCAATCAGAGTATCCGGCCGGAAAGTCGCCGTCGCCATTAGAAAATACCAGAGAAACCTCAGCCATCCCTAAGGGTTTCCTCACTTCGCTTCCGTTGAAGAGCACGTCTTCCATCCCATCTCCCCGCAATTTTCGGGCGCTCTGTTCCCCGAGGCACCAGCGAATAGCATCAACGACATTACTCTTTCCACATCCATTAGGACCCACAATCACCGTTACCCCTTCTCGAAAGCTAATGACAGAGCGATCGACAAAGGATTTAAAGCCCAGAACCTCTAAGTTTTTGATCTTCATAGTTTATTACTTTA
>SDBT01005485.1_pt1 | contig 21257 bp, 19 predicted proteins | sample 2277101 | NCBI WGS metagenome assembly SDBT01 (sample SAMN10404973, study PRJNA504765) | marine sediment metagenome | isolation source: marine sediment core GS10_PC15, 103 cmbsf | place: Arctic Ocean: Southern Knipovich Ridge | collected 2010
GGGGAGGTGGCCTTGGCCACCCAGCCGTGTGAACTGTTTTGCCAGTTCGGCCTGGAGATAAAGCGGCGCAGTCCTTCGGCGCTGACCGCGGTCTGTGGCATTGCCGATGGCTGCGGCGGGTACTGCCCGACGATGGCGGCGGTCATGGGCGGCGGCTATTCCGGCGAGGCCTTTTATTGGTCCCGGCTTGTGCCTGAAGCCGGAAACATGATTGTTGATAGCGCAAGCAAACTGCTGGGCACACTTTGGCAAAAGTCGCGAACCGACCGGTCGCGAACCGACCGTTCGTAAATGCTCCCCAACAACTGGTAGTCACCCTCCAAAGATGAAATACAAGCCCGACTGGTCTGAGGCCCAAGAACGCCTGACTGCACTATGGCATGGCGGCGGCGTTATTTCCCGTTTCGCGTCTTGTGCAGGGGACGCGGCAACACAGTGCCGCGGCTACAGCACGTCCGGCACAAGACGCGGCAACGCCGCCCGGCCGTGTGTCGCGGTCAAAGCTCCGAGTGGGAACAGCACGCCGTGTCCGCCGCCGGCCACGCCGGAGCAGAAATGGCTTGATCCGGAATGGCTGGTTGATGCCGCTAAAGCCGGGATCGAGAACACTTGGTGGGGCGGCGAGGCCATCCCATCCTACCTTGTCATGTCCGGTTGGCTGGTCAGTTTCGGCGCCACGCCGCGATTTGCCATGGACACTATCTGGTGGGAGGAAATGTCTTTTGATTTCGAGCAGCCGCCAGAACTGTCTTTCGACCCTGACGATCAATGGGTTGCCCGCTTCAGTGCCGCTTATCTTGCGATGGCCGAATTCGCCGGGAAGGATGATTTTCTGATCGGTCAGCCGTGCATTTTGCCGGCGAACGACCTGCTGTCAATGCTGATGGGCACGGGCAAGTTCCTGATGAACCTGATTGATCATCCCGAGTGGATGCGCGCGGCCATCATGCAGGGCGCGGAGGCCCAGGTCGCGGCCTGTAATTACTTCAAGGACCGGATTCAAGACCACCACGACTACTGGTACGGCAATGGCGGCTGGATGACCTTCTGGGCGCCTGAACCGTACCATAGCACGCAGTCGGACGTGTCGTGCATGCTGTCGCCTGAAATGTTTGACCAGTTCATTCTCCCGGAACTCGAGATACTGCACAACGCGTTCGGCCCGCTGTGGTACCATCTTGACGGCGGGGACGCGCGGCAGCATCTGCCGCGACTGTTGTCGCTGCCGTATCTGCGCGTGTTGCAGTATACCCCGGCGCCGTTCGAGCCGGTGAACGGCCCGGAGCATCTGGACTTTTACCGGACCGTGCAGAATGCCGGCAAGATTGTCCATATCCAGTTGCCGAAGGAGAATGTCGAGCCATTGTTAAAAGCACTGGACCCGGCATTACTCATGCTCGATACATATTGCCGCACGGTTGAAGAGGGCGAAGCTCTCCTGGCCGCCGCCGAACGCTGGTGCTGACGAGAAAGGATAACGCATGCTCACCCCCCGAGAGAATCTGCTGAAAGTGTTTCGCCATGAGACGCCGGAATGGATTCCGATTGTCGGTCATGTGGACCCGTACAACCAGCCCAATCGGGAAGGCATGGCGCCTGAACTGGCCGAAGCATTGGGTGAGGTGCAATGGCACAGTGAGGCGACGGTCGTCTTCTCCCGTCACCTGGGTATCGATATCATGGATTACTACTCGGCGCCGGTGCGAATCTCACGCCGGAACGTGACGGTGGAGAGTTCCACCACCGGCGACATCACGACGAACGTCTGGCATACTCCCAAAGGCGATCTGCGGGAAGTGAGCCGGGTGTGCCGTGAAGATAACGGCGCGGTCTCGAGCAATTATACGGAGCACCTGATCAAAGGGCCTGAGGACATTCCCGCGTTCGCGGCGATCTTTGAAGATGAACAAGTCGAACTTGACGAAGGAGCCCTGGCACAGATCAAACAGCGCCGGGCCTTGATTGGCGATGACGGGATGCTGATGCACTTTATGGCGGGAACGCCGCTGGGCATGATGTATCGCGTATATTCCGGCGTGGCGAGCCTGGCCTATCTCTGGATGGATGCCCGCGCCGCCCTGCTGGATTTGTTCCAAGTCATGGAAAAGAACTACCACCGCAGCTACGAATTGGCTGGAGCATCGGACGCGGACGCGCTGGTGGGGATGGACGACACCTCGACGACGGCAATATCGCCGGCCATGTTTGAAATCTGTAACGTGGAACTGACCAACGAGCGCTCGGCATTGGCGCATGCCGCGGGCAAACTCTATTTTCACCACTCGTGCGGGCTGATCCGCCACTTGCTTCCGATTTATCGCCAGACCGAGATAGATGCCGTTCATGCATACACCATTCCGCCGATCGGCGATGCCACTATTGCTGACGGGCGTCGAGAGCTCGGTGACCGTATTACCATAATCGCCGGGCTCGGACAGCTTGCCGGTCCCATGGGCGACCGGGACGCTGTCAGGACCGACATCCGCAAGATGTTTGAACAGGCCGCCGGGTCCGCCACAAATTGCGGCAATGCCGCCGCTGACCACTTCATTCTCGGGTTGGCAGCCTATCCCAACCGGACGATGGAAGAAACCAAGTTCATCCTTGATGTCTGCCGGGAATTTCAGCGCCGCTAAAATTGAGCATACGGAGGGCCGATGAAACTGCACATCGTAGGAACCGGCTGTCCAGACCCGCTGCCGGAACGCTACGGCAGTTCGTTCATTCTCGAAACAGATTGCGAAACGGGAAAGAATGCAGAATTCAGAATCCAGAATCCAGAAGGTGGCCCGTCCGGCACAAAAAGCGGCAATGCCGCCCTGATGGTTGACTGCGGCCCGGCCACGACCTACAAGATGGCCCGGATGGGCCTGCGCCCGGGGTGCGTCAACCACGTGTTTCTGACCCACCACCACTTCGATCATAACGCCGATTTCCCGTGTTTTGCGCTGACCCGCTGGGATCAAAGCAAAGGCACGGAACCGCCGCTCAAGGTCTACGGACCGCCCCCAACCCAGGCGTTCGTCGAGAAGCTTCTGGGTGAGAACGGCGCCTTCGCTCCCGACTGGAAATCGCGCGTGGCGCATCCGGCCAGCCACGAATGCCACCGGGCCCGGGGCGGCGTGTTTCCCCGTCCGGCTCCAGCAATCAAGGCGGTTGACGTGGATGGCGGCCGGATCGCTGAAGAGGATGGCTGGACGGCAACGGCAGCGCGGGTCAAACATGTTGAACCCGGACTTCTCTCGGTGGCTTTCCGCTTTGATACGGATGAAGGCAGCGTGGTCTTTGCGGGTGATTGCGCCGACTGTCAAGAACTGCGACAACTGGCCGAGGGAACCGATACACTCGTAATCGCCTGTACACATTTCGGCGTCCCAACCGTGCGCCCGGCCATCGCGGACGTGATTACCGGAACCCCTGAAGTCGCGGCAATCGCAACCGCCGTCCAGGCAAAGCGTTTGATTCTGACCCACACGAGCCCCAATTTCTCCAGGCCGGGCGTGAAGGAACGGGCAATTGCCGAGGTGGCGCGGACGTGCAACTGCGAGACGGTCTTTCCGGACGAACTCACTACCGTGGAACTATGAGGAGATGCGCCAGTGACCCAGCGACCTAATCTAGTTCTTTTTATGCCGGAGACTATTCGCGCCGACGCCGTCTACGGGGACCCGTCGCGACGCGCCAAGACCCCGGCCCTGGACCGGTTGGCCACGGAAGGGACATCCTTCACGCAATGCTACGCGCCCATGTCCTATTGCAGTCCAAGCCGCTGCACGGCATTCACCGGGCTCTATCCGCACACCTGCGGGCATCGCTCACTGATGCACCTGCTTCATGCCCACGAGCGCAACTTCTTCATGGACTTGAAGGAGGCCGGCTACGTCAACGCGGCTTACGGCAAGAACGACCTGCTGGCGCAGGATGCCATCGAGTTGTCCTTCGACGAAGTCGAGCTGCGGGTCAAGCCGGTGAGCTGGGGAGAGCGTCAGAAAGCGAAAGCCGGGGACAAACACGAATTTTCATTCTACATCGGCAAACGCGAAGGTGATTGCCGCGACGGTGACTGGGCCTGCATCGAAAGCGCTTTGGACTTTCTTGACGACGAACGCGAGCAACCATTCTGCCTCTATCTCCCGCTGAGCTTTGCGCACCCGCCCTATGTTGTGGAAGAGCCGTGGTTTTCGCTGCATGATCGCCAGGCGCTGCCCACGCCGATCCCGCCGCGGGAGGGTCCGGACCGGGCGTTCATGAAGACGATGTACAAAGCACATGGAATCGACCGGCTCGACGAGGATGACCTGCGCGAGATCAAGGCAACTTACTTCGGCATGATCAGCCGGGCCGATCATCAACTGGGCCAGATCATCGCCAAACTGCAAGAGCGCGGCCTGTACGAGAATACGATCATTGTCTACTTCTCCGACCACGGGGACTATGCTGGGGACTACGGCATGGTGGAGAAATTCCTGACCGGTTTCGAGGACTGTCTGCTGCACGTGCCGCTGGTCATCCGCGGGCCGGGCATCGAGGCGGGCCGGACCTGTGGGGATCTGTGCGAACTAACTGATCTGTACCCCACACTCATGGAACTGCTGGAACTTGAAAGCAAGCACGATCATTTTGGCAAGAGCCTGGCGCCTTTGGGCCGGGGAGCAGTCGAAGCGCCGCCGGCGCGGGATGCGGTGTTTGCCGAAGGTGGCTACGAGATTGCCGAGAAACAGTTCTTTCCGCCGATTCCAGCGAACAGCCCGTACCACCCCATGCTGAGGTCGATCCTGGCAAATCCGCGGGTCTCCCGGAAGGCCCTGATGGTCCGGACGCGTGAATGGAAGTATGTCTACTGTCCCGAGGACACCGACGAGTTGTACGATCTTACGACTGATCCGGACACCACTCGCAATCTGGTTGCGAATCCAGAATACGAGACCAAGCGCCACGAACTCAGGGAACGTCTACTGCGCTGGTTCCTGGATACGGGCAACATTCTGCCCAGGGTCCAGGATCCGCGCGGCTGGCGTTCGTGACCCAAAAAGGGAAGTATTCAGTATTCAGTATTCAGTATTCGGTACTCAAGATCAGGAATTGAACCCGGAATACGGAATAGGACGCGGCAACACAGTGCCGCGGCTACAAGAACATTGAACACTTAAGGAGCGCGGGCGAAACGCCCGTGCCACCAAGGAATCGCGGGATGGTTTTTCCCGTTTCGCTCCCACATTGAAAGAGGAGACGTTTGATGAGGCCAATGAAACTGCACGCCGGGGCGGCCCGGGTTGATATTACGCCGGAGTTGGGCATTCAACTCGCCGGCGACATCGGCCGCTATCGCCCGACCGAGGAAATCCGCGACCGGCTTTACGCCAATGCCCTCGTGGTGGAATGGAAACAGGACGAAGAATCGCGGCATGGTAGCCGCTCCCACATTAACGCCCGAATATGCTTGCTGTCGCTCGACCTGCTCAGCGTGAATACCGAGTGGGCGGACCGGATCCGGCAGGAAGCCGGCGAGATTCTCGGCATCGGGAAAGAAGCTGTGGCATTGCACGTGGTCCAGAACCATGCCTCACCGGTAATCGGCCATTTTTTCATCAAGGACGAATGTCCTTTGATGCCGCCGGAGTATCCCTGGCTGCGTGGTGGGGACGACCGCTACAACGAAGTGGCCGTCCGGAACTGCCTCGCCGCCGTTAAACAGGCCCGCGACAACCTCGAGCCCGTCACCCTGGCTGTGGGCCATGGCATTGATGGCCGCGTGGCTTTCAATCGGCGGTTTGTCATGCGGGACGGCTCCGCCGAATGCCACCCGGCCAACTGTGATCCAAACATCGCGTACGTGGAGGGGCCGACCGACCCCGAGGTTGGCGTAGCCACGCTGACCAACGAACACGGCAAGGTAATAAGCGTATTGCTGCATCATACCTGCCATCCCTGCAACGGCTATCCGCACCGCTACGTTATTGGCGATTGGCCGGGCGCCTGGGCAGAGCTGATGCGGCAGAAGTTCGGCGGGGCGTGTGTGCCGCTGGTCATCAACGGCTGCTGCGGCAACATCCATCATAACAACCATCTGGTGCGCGGTTACGTCAGCGACTATCATCAAATGGCCGCACGGTTGACCGAGACCAGCGAGGCAGTCCTGGAAAAAATGGCGTTGAGCGAGTCTTCGATAGTAGCCTCGGGCCAGACCGTGCTGACACTGCCTCTGCGGAAACTGACTGATGAGATTGTTGCCGCGGCCCGGGCCCTGGTTGACGAACACCCCGAGCCTGTCTGGCTGGATGAAGACAAGACCTGCGTGCACTGGGACTGGGTGTATGCGGTGACCCGGCTTGACTTGAAAGATACCCAGGATAAAAACCCGAATTGCGACTACGAAATCCAGGCATTCCGGATTGGCGACCTCGCACTCGCCACGGTCATGGGCGAACCGTTTGTCCAAGCCCAGTTGGAGATCAAGCTGGCCTCGACCGCGGCCCAGACTATGGTCGCACACTTCTGCAACGGCTATGCCGGCTACATCCCCACTGCCGAAGCATTGCAGCGCGGCGGCTACGAAACCCGCACCGGTTCAGGCTCGAAATTCCAGCCGGACGCCCTTGAACAGATCACCAAAGCAAGCATTTCCCTGCTCGCCGAACTTTTTAAGGAATAGAAAATATCATGGACAAACAACCGAATATCCTGTTCATTTGCACGGACCAGCAGCGGGGCGACTGCCTCGGCGTCGAAGGCCATCCCGTGCTGCAGACCCCAAACATGGACGGCATCGCCGCCGCGGGGGTGCGTTGCTCGCGCTTCTATTCCACTTGTCCAAGCTGTATTGCGACGCGTCGTTCGATGCTCTCCGGGCAATACCCACGCACCCACGGCATGGTTGGCTACCGTGACGGCGTCGAGTGGGACGCCCCGCCGACCTTGCCGCAGGTCTTGCGCGAGCACGGCTATCAGACCCGGCTGGTGGGCCGCAGCATGCACCAGTTCCCGCCCCGGAAGCGCTACGGCTACGACGAAATGGAGACGAACTGCCATACCGGCGCCAGTGATTATGACGAGTGGCTGGCCGCAGTGGGGCCGCAAGACTGCGGCGGCTGGTTCGGCGCCGGGGTGATGCATAACGATTGGACGGCCCGGCCCTGGCCCCTCGATGAGCATCTGCACTTCACCAACTGGACGGTGACCCGTGCGCTCCACTTCCTTGAGCGCCGCGACCCGTCCTGTCCATTCTTTCTAACGGTTTCGTTCATTGCGCCGCACCCCCCGTTGCAGCCGCCGCCCGCTTATTTCGAGCGCTATCTGCGCACCGGCGTGCCGGAGCCGGTTATCGGCGACTGGGCCGCGCCGCCGGACTTTGGCGGCTCGGGCGACCACGTGGCCTCGGATAAGGTGAACCTGACGGGCGAGGCCATGCGCAGCACCCGCGCCGGTTATTACGGGTTGATCAACCATGTTGACGACCAGCTTCGGCGACTGCTCAATCCGATCATCGGCATTCCACGCCTTGCCCCCGACACCATTGTGGTCTTTAGCAGCGACCACGGCGAAATGCTGGGCGACCATTACTTGTGGCGTAAACAACAGGCGTATGAACCTTCCGCGCGTGTCCCCTTCCTGATTTCGGCGCCCGCGCGCTTCGGTTTGCGAACGACCTCGGTCGTAGACCAGGTTGCTTCTCACGAAGACCTGATGCCGACGCTGCTTGAGCTGGCCGGCATCGAGGTCCCGGAAACGGTCGAGGGCCGGAGCCTGCTCCCGTTGCTGCGCGGCGAAGACGTGCCGTGGCGCGAATACCTGCATATCGAGCATGCGCCGATTACCCAGGCAGTGACCGATGGCCGGGAGAAGTTCATCTGGCGGCCCGCTGACGGGCGGGAGCAGTTCTTCGACCTCACGCAGGACGCGAGTGAATGCCATAATCTTATTGCCCGGGACTCCTGCGCGGAACGCATCGGGCTGTGGCGCGCTCGCCTGATTGCGGAATTGCAGGGCCGGCCGGAAGGTTTCACCGACGGCAAGAACCTGATTGCGGGCCGCCCTTACCAGGCTCTCCTGTCAACTGCCGAGAAATAGACCCGCCAAGTAAGAGGAAGAGATATGGTGAGAGCCGGATTTGCCGAAGTCGAGATTACGCCGCCGGTCGGTACTCACAAGATCGGCTGGCTGATTGATCTGGTTTCAGACCAGGTGCTTGACCCGCTGTATGCGCGCGCGGCCGTGTTCGATAACGGTCATGAACGAGTTGGCTTTATCCAGCTCGATACGCTCAGCATCCGCTGGACCCAGGTCAATGATATTCGCGAACGCATCGAGAAACAGTACGGTTTCCCCGGCGACTGCATCATGGTCTCGGCCACGCACAATCATGCCGGCCCGGCCATCGCCAACGTGGGCCGGGTAAAGCGCGATGAGCAGTATATCGAGACGCTGGTGAACAAGTGTGTGGAGCTTTTCGGCGCCGCGGTTTCTGCCGTGCGCCCGGCGGAGCTTGGCTTCAACCATGTCTTCGACTTTGCCGCAGCGTATAACCGGCGCGTGGTCATGCGGAACGGCACGGTCAAGACCCATCACTCGTTTAGCGATCCCGAGGCGCTTTGTCTCGAAGGCCCGATAGACCCGGAACTGGCCGTCCTGGCCGCACGGGAGAAAGACGCTAAACTGCTCGGCTGCCTGGTGAATTATTCCTGCCATCCGACCCATCATGGCGGCGGCCCGATTTTGTCTGCGGGCTATCCGGGTGTTCTGGCCGCGAAAATGAAAACGCACGACTGTCCTGTCACCCTCTTTCTCAACGGCGCCTGCGGCAATACCCACACCACTGACGTAGTGGAAGGTGAAGGCGTGTCAATGACGGATGTGGGCCGGCGCCTGGCCGAGGACGCTTGCCGGGCGCTTGAAACCATGACCTTTGCGGACGAATGGCCGTTGGCCGCGGCCCGCACCACGATACGGCTTCCCTACCGCAAGGTTAGCGACGAAGAAATCGCCGGCACGGTCCACGGCGCGGAACGTTTTGTGGACCCGGCCGCCTATGACGAAGGTATGCCGGGCCTGATTCAGCGCATCAGGGAACGCGGCACGCAGCCGGCCGAGGTGCAGGCGCTGTCTCTGGGAAACGTCTCGTTCGTCAGCATTCCGGCGGAATACTTTGTCGAGCACGGCCTGCGCATTAAGGAAGAATCGTATCCGCGCCATGCGCTGGTGGTGAGCTGCGCCAACGGTATGGTGGGCTATGTCCCCACAAAGCACGCTTTCAAGCGCGGCGGCTACGAGACCACTTTCGCGCCCTCGAGCCGGCTCGCGCCCGAGGCGGGCGACCTGCTGGCCGACGCGGCAATCAAGCTAATCCGCAGCCAGAAGAGGCAAACATGACCGGCCGCGAGAAGATAGTAGCGGCCTTTTCGGCCGATGGCGCCCGGGAAGTCCCGGCGACTATCTGTTACGAGGGCATTATTGTCCGGGACCATTGGTCCGAGGTGACGGATAACCCGTGGTGGTATCAGTACTCGGCGAAGCTCGATGAACAGCTTGCCTGGCGCCGCGATTTCCTTCACAAGACCGGCTGCGACTGGATCTGCGCCAATGAATTCTTTAGCCGCGAGGAACAGGCCCGGCTCGAAATCCAGGAACGGCCCGACGGCGTCTTCCAGGTTGACCCGGCCACCGGCAACGAAGAACGGCTGGCGCCGCCCACCGTGAGCGGGACAAATACAGCCTGCGCCACCAGCCGCCGGAGCGACCTCGCCAACCTGCCCGAATCAAAAGAAGATATTGACCAACTCCTGCCTGAACCAAAACTCGTGGACCTCGAAATCGTGCGCCGGGAGGTCCGTGAAAGCGGCCGGGCCGACCTGGCTAGAGCCATTATCGAAAACTTTGACGTGTTCCCCATTGCCCATGTTGGCTCGCCGCTGTGGAATCTGTACGGGCTGTGGGGCTATGAAGGTATGATGGTGCTGATCGCCACCCGGCCTGACCTGGCCGAACTGGCGGCGCGGCGCGGCCTGATCAGCGCTGTCAACGCCGTGCGCCGAGCCGCGGCTCGGGGTGTTCAAGCCATCTGGATCGAGGAATGCCTGACCGACCAGATCAGCCCGGCCGCGTTCGCCAAACTCAACGTGCCGCTTGTCCGCGAGTTGTGCGAGGCTATCGGCGCCAGCGGCATGAAAAGCATCTACTACTACTGCGGCGGGGCCATGGACCGGCTCGATTTATTACTCGACACCAAGCCCGACGCCCTCTCACTCGAGGAAAGCAAGAAGGATTTCACGATTGACATCGAGGAAGTCTGTGAGTATGTACATGGCCGGTGCACGGTCCTGGGCAACCTGGACGCGATGGGTCTCCTCGAACATGGCAGCGAAGTCGAGTTGCGGGCTGAGATCAACCGGCAGATCAAGGCGGGCCGGAACAACGGCAGCCGTTTCATTATGAGCCTGGGCAGTCCGGTAACCCCCGGCACGCCGGTCGCGCGCGTCCGCCTCTATCACGATTTAGCCCATGAAGCGTGAGATTGGAGTAATGGAGTACTGGAGTATTGGAGTAATGGAAGGTTGGAGTACGGGAACGGAAGACTGTAAACAGCGCGGAAAGGAGCAATGATGAAAATACTGATTACGGGCGCCGGGGGCTACCTGGGCCAGGGCCTGGTTATCCCGTTCGCGGACGGGCATGAACTGCGAGTCATGGACGTGGTGGACTTCGAGACCCCGCATGAAAAACTGGTCGGCGACGTGGCGGACCTCGAGACCGCGCGCCGGGCCGTAAGCGGCATGGACGCGCTGGTGATCGCGCACATGGCCTCGCGCCAGGCGGGCGCGTACGACACGCCCGAGCTGTGTTTTGACGCCAACGTGAAGGGCACGGCGAACCTGTTCTTCGCCGCGGCGGAACAGGACATCGGGCGTATCTGTCTCATCTCGAGCGAGGGGGTGGTCAGCGGCTATCCCGACGACATGTTCCACGGCCGCGACCTGGTGCCGAAGGGCAAAGACATGTATTCGCTTACCAAGGTCTGCCAGGAAGTGGTTGCCGAATATTATCACCGGGTTCACGGTATTGCCGTGGCCGTCATCCGTATTGGCTGGATAATTGACGCCGACACGATGGTGACCAAATACGGCGACAAACTGCCGTGCCGTTATAACGGCCTGATTGACCGGCGGGACATCGGCGAAGCTTCCCGGCTGGCCCTCGAACTGCCTGACCTGGACTACGAAATTCTATCCCTGAGCGGGGCCGCTGATAAGGATTACCCCTATGATACGGCCTATAGCCATAAGCGCCTGGGGTGGAAACCGCAATACGACTTCAAATGGCTGCCCACCCCGGAAGAATACGAACGCCAAAAGCAGCGTAACGCGGGGAAGAACCAGGTCTGAATCACGAGGAAGGACCTGACGGCGGCGGGGTTGCCAAGGCGGCGAGGTTGTCAGTTGACTTTGATCAAGGTGTGGACCGGGGTGCTGCCGAGCTTGTCGCGGCCGTTGAGGAAAGAAAGCTCGAGCAGGCAGGCCAGGGCCGTTACCTTGCCGCCGAGTTTCTCAACCAGCTTCACCGCGGCCTCGGCCGTGCCGCCGGTGGCCAGCACGTCATCAACTACCAGCACACTGTCGCCGGGTTTGATGGCGTCGGTATGGATTTCGATCTCGCTCGAACCATACTCGAGGTCGTAACTGAGACTTTCGGTTTTCCACGGCAGCTTGCCCTTTTTGCGCAGCATGGTCATGCCGCAACCGAGCTGGCAGGCCAGGGCCGCGCCAAAGATGAAGCCGCGGGCCTCGATGGCGACAATCATGTCGGGTTTAGCTTGGAGGGTCGCACTCCGTGCGACCGCCCCCGCCATCAGCTCGATCGACAGGCGGAACAATTCAGGGTCCTGCAGGACGGGCGAGATGTCCTTGAAGATGATGCCCTCGGTGGGAAAATCTTTCACGTCCCGGATTGCCGCTTCGATTGCTTGAATGCTCATTACGCTTGAACTCCTGGCAAAAAAAGATTACAATTACGATTAGGATTATTTACCCTGGCCGGGTGGAACTGCGCCCGCCCGCGACGAAGCGGATGTCATCCACCTCGTCGCCGGCGACTTCTTTGACGTGTTCGAGCAGTGTCCGCTTGGCTTCGGGGCCTTTGAGCTTAAAGGCGATCACGGCATTAAAAACTTCAACCAGAAGCACTTTGCGCTCGATGCCGAGCGGCAGTGTATGCTTCTGAAACTCGGCGCCGACGATTTCCGCCCAGCGGTCCATCAGCTTGCGGAGAATGATGCGGTCTTCCCGGTTCCAGGACCGCAACAGTTCATCAACCAGGCTGCCGACGGCTTGTTCACGCTTTTGGTTGGCCTCGATTTCGCGGCTTGCCAAGCCTTTACCGTACCAGTCTCGCAGCAGGCGTTCGCGGGCGTTCTCGGCTCTTGAACGGACTCGGAACTCGTGAGACTTGCCGGCGTGATCCGCAGGCGTCATCCAGGCGCGGCTTTTGTTTCCGGGTATTGCCATCGCTCTTTTGATGAACTAAAGTTAAGACTGTTTCTGCCGGGCATAATCTGCGTTGGGAACGCCGCGAATGCAAGGGAAAAACGCATGAAGCACGGGACGATTGCGGAAAATCTGGCCACGGTGAAGGCGCAGATTGCCGAGAGCGCCCGGGCCAGCGGCCGCGAGCCGGGCACCGTGCGGCTGGTCGCCGTCACCAAGACCAGGCCGGTCGCGGACATCCAAGCGGCCTATGCCGCAGGCCAGCGCTGTTTCGGCGAGAACCGGGTACAGGAACTGCGGCAGAAACGGCCGGAACTGCCCGGCGACAGCGAGTGGCACTTGATCGGACATCTGCAGAGCAACAAGGCCAAACCCGCGATCCTCAACAGCGAACTGATTCATTCGGTCGACTCCGCGAGACTGCTGAATCGGCTTGAGCAAATAGCCGGTGAATTGGGCCAGGTCCAAGCGATCCTGCTGCAGGCGAACATCTCCGGCGAGGCAAGCAAACACGGGTCTGAGCTCGATGAGCTCGAAGCGCTGCTGGCGCGGGCGCTAGGCTGCGGCCACCTCGAGTGCCGCGGCTTTATGACCATGGCGCCGTTCGACGCGGGGCCGGACGACTTGAAACGGATTTTCAGCGCGTTGCGGGAGTTCCGCGACAGCGCCCAAGCGAAGTTCGGCAGGCCGCTGCCCGAGCTGTCCATGGGGATGACCGCCGGTTTCAGGGAAGCCATCGCCTGCGGCGCCACCTATGTGCGCATCGGCAGCGCCATCTTCGGCGTCCGAAGCTAGTTTGTTCCGAGCTTGGCCGCCCCCTGTAATTTCGGGAAAGAGAGCTAAGGTACAGCATGAAATTCTTGTTCAAACGGTTGCCGGGACTGGCGATCTTCCTCTTAGCCTGGCTGGTGCGGCTGCTGGCCTGGACCCAGCGGGTCAAGCGGGTGGGCTCGCACGACTTGTACAATCTGAAGGACAGCAAGCCGGTAGTCTTTCTGATCTGGCACAACCGGCTGCTGCTGATTCCGGCGCTGCTGACAAAGCGGTTTCGGACCAAATTCACGGTTCTTACCAGCGCTTCACGGGACGGTGGCTACCTCGCCGATTATCTCGGCCATCTTGGCGTAGAGACGGTGCGTGGTTCTTCAAGCCGGGGTGGAGCGCGGGCGCTGGTCATGTTGAAAAAGCGGCTGGCAGCGGGTAATTCAGTTGGCTGGGGACCCGATGGCCCGCGCGGCCCGCGCTACGTGGTTCAGGACGGGGCGATCTGGCTGGCAAGCAAAGCCGGGGTGCCGATTGTGCCGGCATCCTACAACACCCGGCATCACCTCGAACTGAAAAGCTGGGACCGTACCCAGATTCCCCTGCCGTTCACCTCCGGCGAATACATTGTCGGTGATCCCATTGACATTCCCCCCAAACTCGACGAGAAAACTTTGGCCGAGGCCAACGCCAAGGTCACGGCAGCCCTGATGGCCATTACCCGTTGGGACCACCCGGATGATGCAGATTAAGGCGGTCCTCTTCGACTTCGACGGCACGCTGACCCGGCCCGGCGCGCTCGACTTCGCGGCGTTGCGCCGGGCGCTCGATTGTCCTTCAGGCCAACCCATCCTGGAATATCTCGATGCACTGCCGCCGAAGCCTCGGACGGCTAAGCGCCGCCTCCTCGACGAACTCGAGATCGAGGCTGCCGCCCGCTCGCAACCCAACGACGGCGCTGAGGAACTGCTGCAAACTCTCGCTGAGCACGGCATGCCCTGCGGCATCATCACCCGCAACAGTCTCGCCTCCGTTTGCCGGGCGCTGGCGAATTTTCTCACCGTAACCCCGGCGTCCTTTGCCGTCATTATTACCCGGGACGATCCGGCGCCGCCTAAGCCACTGCCGGCCGGAGTGCTTGCCGCGGCCACGCGGCTGGGCGTAGAATCTGCGGAAATGCTGGTCGCGGGTGACTATATCTACGATATTACGGCGGGACAGCAGGCTGGCTGTCCGACGGTGTGGCTGCGGCATGACCGGGAACTGGTGTTCGAGACTCCGCCTGACTTTATCATTTCCCGGTTGGCTGAACTGCCGGCCATCATCTTTGGTGAATAAATCCGCCCCGCGGAGTCGTCGAACTGGGCTGGGGTTGAGCCGCCTACGTCAGGCTATCGCCTGCCCATGGGATGCTAAAGCTCTGGGTGTGAGTCTTGGCCGGTTTATATGGGGTGGGGAGAATTGGCGAATACGGCTGGCGAAGAGTTCGAGAAGGGGTATAATACGCCCGGACTAAAGCAAGGCTGTAACCCAAAAAACCGGATTCAGGAGGGAAATAAATGCTTGGCTGTAGCTACGGAAGATTGTTTCGGGTGACCGTCGCGGGCGGGTCGTACCAGGAAGGTTTGACCACCCATATCCAGGGTGTGCCGCCGGGGTTGTATCTCGAGGAGTCCGAGATTTATGCCGAGTTGCTCCAGCGTAAACCAGGCCAGGGAGAACTGTCCTCGCCCCGGCGCGAGCCGGATATCCCGATCATTTACAGCGGGGTCAACGCCGCCGACACCATGGTGGGCGTTGAAAACGAAGGCTACACCAACGGCACGCCGCTGGTTATCCTGATTCCCAATCTGGACCGGCATTTCGAGCATATCGAGCAGTACCGCACTACCAACCGCACGCCGCGGCCCGGGCACGCCTCGTATGCCTCGTACCAGAAATACGGCAAGTGGGACGACGCTATCGGCGCGGGCTTTTTCAGCGGCCGCTACACCGCCACGCTCGTGGCCGCCGGCGCCATCGCCAAGCGCATCCTGCGTGAATACGGCATTGACGTGTTCGCCTACGTGCGTGAGGCCGCCGGAATTGCCATGCCGGAAATGCCCGCCGCCGAGATCAAACAAAAGGTGGCTGTTTTTAGGGAATTCCGCCGCGACACCGACCCTGTTTACCAAATGGTTTATGCCGAGGAAATGATCCGGCCGGGCATGCGTTTTCTCGAGAAGATCGCGGCGCTGGCCAAGATCGAAAAGAGAGTGCCCAAGATTAAGCGGAAGCCGCTTAGCGAGGCGCAACTGGCCGCCATCCGTGAGCAGGGCGTCCATCCCGTCCTCAACTGTCCTCACGCGGAAACGGCCCAGGCCATGTATGACAAAATCATCGAGATCCGCGACGAGGGCGACTCGAGCGGCGGCGTGGTCGAGGTTCAGGCCGCCGGTCTTCCGGCCGGCCTCGGCGAACCCGTCTTTGATAAACTCGATGCGGAACTGGGGCGCATGACCGGCATCGGCGCGGTCAAGGCCGTCGAGATCGGCATCGGCGCGCAGGCCAAAGACGCCACCGGCAGCACCTGCAACGACCAGATGTCAATGAAAAAGGGGCGCGTCGTGTTCGCCAGCAATAATGCCGGCGGCATTAGCGGCGGGCTGAGCACCGGCCAGGAGATTGTGGCGCGGCTGACGGTGAAGCCCACACCCACGATTGCCAAGCCCCAGAAGACGATTGACAAGGTAGATCTGGTTGATGCCGAACTGGCCGCAGTCACCCGGCGCGACCCCACCATTGTGTCCCGCATCTGGCCGGTGGCCGAGGCGTACACGGCCATCATCCTGCTCGACCAGTATATTATCCATAAAGCTTACCAGGGCCTCTTCGCCGACCGCAAGTAACCCCCACGCATACCCCGTCATTCGACCGGGCAGGCCCCGCGCTGAACCGCCAAGGCCGCCGCCAGCTAAGGGCGAGATCAAGTTTTTCCCGGAGGGCTGGGTGAATTGGCCGGGAGAACCGATTCTTAGGGTAGAGAAATGGTACACCCGCTCGGACTCGAACCGAGGACTCGCTGATTAAGAGTCAGCTGCTCTACCGACTGAGCTACGGGTGCATCGAAAAACAAGTTGGCCGGAAGCGGCCGGATAATCGAGCCTTTACTATGGGGACGATCTGATCCAAGGCAAATTCTTTTGCGGAATTTCGGCCATTTCAGGAAGCGTCTGTGCCGCGGGCACTTGACGAGGCAAAAGGCGGCAACTATGTTCAAGACGGGCTGAAGTCGAACCCATTCCTATATTCGCTTAAATCACAGTGGCAAACGCGCTCGCTGCGGTTATATTCCGACAATATGAACCTCGGCGCCCCGGCTTGCCGGAGTGCGGGAGAACGCCATGAGCACGCAGGCTGAACCCGATGTTAGGGCAGATCGCCAACCCGCAGACCCCTTAACCCGGCTTGAATTGTGCCGGGCAGTTATGGCCTGGCTGGCGGGGCAGGATGCCACGGGCCTGGCGATGCAAACCCCAACCCGTATCTCCCGATTCCGGGCCGACGTCGCCGCTTTCTGGAGCCGGCCCGGGCGGAATCCCGGCGGCGAAGGTCCCGGGCAGCTCATGCTGCCCGCACAGACGGTCATCGTTGAATGCCGCCGGAACCGCGCGGCGTGCTGGCCCGACTGCGCCAATTCCCAGGAGTTGTCGCCCGAACTATTGAAACTGCGGCAAAAACAGCAACAGCTCGAGGAGAAAATCCGCCGGGCCGAACCGGAACTGCGCCGCACTGACATGCTCTTCGAGGAGTACACTGAATGGCAATATGAAAAGAGTCAAAGCTCCGACTACCAGAAACTTTGCCGCGAAATCCACCAGCGCGAGGAAGCGCTCTACCGCGGCACCCGCTTTGAAGCGATCATGCGAGTGCGTCTGGCCGATTTTCACTACCTGGCGGTCCCGGCCAAGACGGTACATCCCCACGAATTGGCCACGGGCTGGGGGTTGCTGTGGGTTAGGAATGACCTGATGGCTGAGCTCGTGGCGCCCGCGGCAAATCAGCATTGCCGGGGCGAAAACCGCCTGCATCTGGTGCAGAACATTGCCGGGGCCAGCCGCGAGAATGTGCTGTTCGCCAACGGCATCCGCGTCCGAGACGGCCGGATTTCATTCTTGCCGGTGCCGCACCGGCGCCAAGCTCGCGACTCTATGCGCAAGGGGTCAGCCGAGTGAAATTCAGCAGTATCCGCCACCGCCTTAGCTGGCCGTTCTCTTTTGCCTTTGCCTGGCTCTTCGTGAAGTTCATCCAGGTGCTGCCGCGCTGGGCGCTTACCCTTCTGGCCCGGCTTCTCGGCCGGCTGTTTTACCTGGCGCCAGGCCAGCGCCGGGTTCCTTTGGCCAACCTCAGCGTTGTCTTTCCCGAGTGGAACAAAGCCGCCAAGAAGCTCACGGCCCGGCGAGCGATGCAGAGCACGGTTCTGGGCCTCTTCGAGTTCTTCTGGGTTCAGAAGCGGCCCAGCCTTATCCCGAAGCTGGTCGCTTTTCCCGAGGAATCGCGCCGGCTGCTCGAGGATGCTAAAGGTGCGGCGACCGGGCTGATCATCCTCACCCTGCATATCGGCAACTGGGAACTGGTCAACCTCGGTCTCAACGCCCTGGATTTTCCACTTCGGCCGGTCGCCCGCCGCCAGCCCAACCCGTGGGTCAACGCCTTGGTCGAGACCGGCCGCGCCCTCACCGGCGCCAGGGCTATTCGCGAAAAAGGCGCAGCCCGGGAAATCCTGACGGCTTTGCGCGCCGGCGACACGGTCGCGATGCTGGTGGATCAAAACACCACGCCGCATAAGGGCGGGGTCTTTACCGAGTTCTTCGGGTTGCCCGTACCCATCAGCCGGGCCCCGGCCGCCTTTGCGCGGCGCACCGATACGGCGATCGTGTTGGTGTTCTGTATACGTCGACAAGATGGCACATTTAGCCTCGAAGCACGATCGCTGGCCAAGCCCGCCGCCGAATGCGCGGATGAAACGGAGCTCTGCCGGCAGATCAACAAAGCCACGGAAGGCATTATCCGGGACTACCCCGACCAGTATCTGTGGTGGTACCGCCGCTTCCGCTATATCCCCCCGGACTGGCCGGGCGACCACAACCGCTACCCATACTACAGCAAGGTCTATTGCGATAAACGACGCGGCCGCTAACCGGCGAATTCGCCGTTCCCCGCTCAAAATGTGCGCCTTTCTAACATTACTTGTATTCGCCGATTGGCTTGGCATCTTAAGTGAGAATCGCGCTTTTCGGATGTAAACGGTTGCCAACTAAGATCAGCAGGGATTATATGCCAGACGAGACCAAAGCGCTGGAAAAGACCAGAATCTCACTTTCTTCCCTGAAAACAGGCAGTAAGATCGCCGAAGGCGGCTTCGCGGAATTATACAATGTCAACGACAGGCATGGGCAATCCGTCGTGCTGCGGCAGTTGAAACCCGAGCATAGATTCAACCGCAAAATGCGCCGCGCCTTTCGCCACGGCGTATACATCCGCCGGCTCTGCGGCCAGCACCCGAACATTGTCCAATACCACGGCGAGGGCGGCTCCTGGTTCGCCCTGCCCTATGAAGTCATCGAACTGATCAATGGCGACTGCCTCAAAAACCTCATCTTCAACCGGCATCCGGCCGTGCACAGCCATCCGCTTCACATTCTGCGCCAGTGCGCCGCCGCCATGATGCACATCCACCAACTCGGCCATCTCCACCTGGACATCAAGCCGGAAAACTTCCTCGTCTGCTTCCCCGGCCGCAAGCCGGAGGTCAAGCTCAGCGATTTCGACCTCTGCCAGCCGATTACCCGCAAGGAAGCGCCCAAGAAGTTCGGCGGCTCGCTCATGTATCTGGCCCCGGAGTACCTCATCCGCAAGGAAATCGCCGTCACCAGCGACATCTTCGCCTTCGGCGTCATGGCCTTCAACCTATACACCGGCCAGATGCCCTTCGTCGGTTCCGTTGAAAGCCTCGTCACCAGTGGCACCTACCACATACACTATCCCGTCGGGCTCGGCGCCGAGGCGCCCGAACCGGTCAAGGAGCTTATCGACCGCTGCCTGAACCAATACCCCAAACTCCGCTTCCTCAGCGCCGCCGACCTTCTCGCCACCATTGACAGCGTCCGCCGCCGCCAGGACTACGACTCCCGGCACAGCCAGTGACCGCCGAATGCGCCTTGATCGAACCCAAAATCACCGCCGTGGACGCTCGGCGCCGTCCGCCAGCCGGATTTGTAATCGCAATCGTGATCATAATCGTAATCGTCCCTGGTCTTCAGTGCCTGCCCGCCGTAGCTTTAGCGAAGGCGGGTTGAGTTCCTTATCCTGAGTATCGAATACTGAATACCGAATACGGAATACTGAGTTTAGAGGTAGTCGTCGAAGAATTTGCGGCGGCTGGGGTGTCTGAGTTTTTCGAGGGCGGCGGTTTCGATCTGGCGGATGCGTTCGTGGGTTACCTGGAAGCGGCGGCTGAGTCCTTCGAGGGTCAGGACGGGCTTATTCAGTAGTCCGAAGCGGTGGATAATGATCTCGCGCTCGCGTTCGCTCAGGGTATCGAGGACGTCGGCAATCGTTTCGCGGAGGAGTTTCAGGGAGACGACTTCGTCCGGCGGGGGGGCCCTGCGGTCGACAAGCAGATCACTGATCTGGACGGTATCGTCTTCGCGGATCGAGCTCTGCAGGGAGATGGGCTGGCGTTCCATTTTTCGCCAGGCGCGGACGCGTTCGACGGGTAGTTCGACGAACTCGGCGATTTCTTCGGGTGTGGGTTCGCGGCCGAGCTTTTGCAGCAAGGTCTGTTCGGCGCGGTTGATGCGGTTCAAGGCCCGGGCCATATTCGCCGGGATCCGGATGGTGCGGGCATGGGAAGCTAGCGCCTGGGTAACAGCCTGGCGAATCCACCACACGGCATAAGTGCTGAACCGGTGGCCGCGCCTGGGCTGAAACTTGTCCACGGCGACCGCCAGTCCAAAATAGCCTTCCTGGAACAAGTCCTGAAAATTCAGGCTGAAACCGGCGTATTTGCGGGCGACGCTGACCACCAAGCGCAGGTTTGACTCGAGCAGGACGGTCCGCACGTTCTGCATCTGCTCGTAAGATTCTTTGAGCCGGGCGTAGCTATGCTCGAACTCGGCAGCGGGCATCAGAACGATGTCCTCCAGTATTCGGGTGGCTGCTGCGTCCGCCTTCAACTGCCGGGCGCACTCGTGGACTTCAGCCACACAATCGGTATAGAACCGATTGCTGAAAAGGAAAGCGGTGAACAAGCGTTCGAGGGAATGGCGGAGCAAGCGGCGGGTGGCGACGGTATCGGCCGATTCATCCAAGGCCAGGCGTGCGAGGTGCAGGGCAATTGTCTCGAGGGCGTTGACCAGATTGCTAATCTGCTGTTTCTTCTCCTCGAGTAGTAAATGGGTGGAGTCCCCCGTTTCTTCGAGTTTCTGGATTTCATTTGCTCGACAGGCGTTGATGTGTTTGCTGATAATTCGGGGGAAGTGGCTCAGCAGTCCGCCCAGTTCATCGCGCTGGCGGAAAAACTCCCGGGCATGGTATATTTCTTCCTCGGGCGCCAGGCGCGCAAGACTTCCCATCTGCCGCAAATACGAATGAACAATCTCTTCTTCGCTGCGGTTATCAGGGGCGTAGGGCCTTTCGCTCTCCCGCGCGGTTGACTTGCCGGAGGGGCCTTTCACTGAATAGTCCCCTTTGAGTGTAGGAGCAGGTAAGTATGTGGGTGGGTGAGTGTGTGGGAAAGTCGAAAAGTCGGTGCGGGCCTATTCCCATACTTGCACATTCCCATACTCACATACACCCATACTTTACTGAATGGGGGCGACATCAGCCGGTGGTCAGCTCGCTGGGTTCTTCTGTTTCCGTCTTGAAATCGAGTTTCTTGTCGCCGGGAATAAGCTGGAGGGTGACGCCCTTGGCAAGGCCGCGGCGGAGGATTTCTTCGGCCAGCGGGTCCTCGAGGTGGCGCTCGACCGTCCGGCGCAG
>SDBT01005486.1_pt1 | contig 21257 bp, 19 predicted proteins | sample 2277101 | NCBI WGS metagenome assembly SDBT01 (sample SAMN10404973, study PRJNA504765) | marine sediment metagenome | isolation source: marine sediment core GS10_PC15, 103 cmbsf | place: Arctic Ocean: Southern Knipovich Ridge | collected 2010
GGTCCATCATTTCCGATGGATAGTTTTGGAGGTTGTCAACGTAGACGGTCATTCTCGGGCGACCTTCCCTTCTGCGTTTATTTCCAAGACATTCTCTCCAGCGAAAACAAGAGGTTTCCTTGGTGTCCAGAGTGTTTGCCCTTCCAGTTGGGTGCAGTCTATGTTGTAGACCAAGGTAATATGAGGGATGTACTCAGGAAAATCCCAAGTCGCCCCAGCCATTTCGCCCAATTTATGGCTTAATGCTGTGCCTAGATTACGAGTCCCCAATACCAGATTCCCCCCAAGAAACATCAGGTTCATAGTGTTGGGGTGAATAGACCAGAGCCTCGGAGGTTGTTCTTCTCCTTCATAACGTGAAGCGATGCCAGGGTATTCGATAGGTAATTTGCTGAAGACTGTAGTGCAATGATATGGGTGGCTGGAGAGAGGCAGTTTCATTGCAGCTAAGTTAGTTCGCAGGATACTTTCTGACTGTGCCGTCAAGAATAGTTCAACGTAAGTTCCGTTTGGCATATCTAGCTCCTACCTGTTGTGCCTGTTGTAGACACGGTCATACTTGCCGGGTGCAGACGGGATCGCTCGGGTGTACCCTCGGTCATATGCCAGGGGCGACTTATGGGGTTCTTCATTTTCTTGTTCCCGTCGAACCTCTTCAATTAACCGGAGCAGGACGGGACTCAAGAATTTCCCGCCATTTGTGTTGCCAGCAAAATGGGGAGTCTGGTGGGCGCTTTCGCTTGCATCGCCGCTCGGTATAGTGCATTTCAAAGCCGGTTGGTCCTCGCCCGGTTCGCCGGTAGCAATCTCGGACATAAACTTTCTCCTTGCACTGGCCTGGGAAGTAATCCATCATTAGAACTTCACTCCTAGATTTGGGAATCTCCCGGCTGGCAATACGTCGTTGGGTTTCCTATTCCTATCGGCCAGCCGGGAGCGAAGGATGGGCATTCACATCTTGGGTGTCAGCGGAACAACGGCCCATCCAGGCCGGGAGAGGCAGCGACTCGATGGATTCCACTGTCCGTTCGGCCACTCCCAAGGCTTTCAGTTGTTAAGGTTCCCGGCTGGCATCATCAAACTGGGTGTCAATCGACCAGCGGCCAGCCGGGAGGGTTGATAGGCACTTCTTTTATGGGTTTCAGCGGCTAATTGGCCCATCCAAGGGTTTTTCTACGGGCGTCAGAGATTGATCTAGCTCTTTCGCTCCCTCTTTAATATATTCTCCCGCGCCAGAGTCTTTAAAGCCCTGGTACGTGTCTCTGATCTTTTGCTGGGAGAGTATCCCGGTGATCGCTAGGAGGATTAGAGCTAGAGCGATGTATTTAAACATTGGGAGCCGCCTCGCAACTACAGTTGCCGATTTGTACCAACATGGCATGGTAGCGGTTGAGCCTGTCCCCGAAAGCGAAAAGGTTATCCAGGGTTTGTTCCGCTGCTAGTTCCTTGGCTATGAATTGTCGGGCATTGTTGGTTTCGCAGGTTAGCACCAATAAGGCTTTGGCTTCTTCTGCGTTGCCAACTGAGTAGACTGGCAGGAATCCCTCTGGAATACATTCACCGTAATCCACGACTACCGCTCAAAAGATTTTGATTCGCTGATTTAGATACTCGGGCTGTGTCCTAAGCATTTTAATGCACCTGCTCCAGTTTTAGACTCTCCGGGTCCACTGGTTCACCCTCATGGAATGAGCCGTAGCAGACCGCCTCTTTCGCTTTGTCTTCCAGGTCGCCGTGCCAGAGTCCTCGATTCTTCTTCACTTTGGCCCGGTATTCTAGAATTTCGGCGCACCACGTATGCCCACAAGCCAAGTACACGTCACCTTTCAGCCACGCCTGGTGGTAGTAGTCGAAACAGACCCCGGACAGGTCAGGGGGTACCAGAGGGCCATGCCAGTTATCTGGTATCATTCTTCGGTCCCATAGGCAATCTGGCGATTTAGCTCGGCTATTTCGTTGTTCAGTCTGACAACTTCGCTGGCCGATTCATCAAGGGATTCGGCTAACCCATCCCTTTCGGCGCAAGCCTGATTTAAGGCCCCGCCCGTTGCCAGGATTTCATTCTGAAGGTCGGTGGCTTCGGTCCTTAGTCCATCGATTGTGCCGACCAGATTCCCGATTTCCTCGGCATTCTTCGCTATGCCGTCATTCATCGTGGCGATAGTCTCCCGGAGTTCTTTGATGTAGTCTTCCATACCCTGGGCGTAGTTCTCCGAGGTTTCCAAGCGATTACGGAGTAAGTCTATGTCTAGGGCGGGAGATTCGGCGGTGGCTTCCCAGGCAAGAATGGTCTGATGTTGGCTTTCGATTATCTCAGTCTGAGTAGCCGCAATCATGTCTTTCTTTCCACCTAGCTCGATTCCTTGGGCGATTATCCCTCGCAGTTGTTCATTGAATCTTTCCAGTTCTGCGATGCGTTCCAGGTGGTATTCCCGCTCCTTTTCGGCCATCCAGGAATAAAAAAGGGAGTCAAAGGCTTCTTGGGTTAATTGGATTAAAGGGTCACCCTGGAATCCCATGAGGCTAGAATGGTATTTCTTCTCACCAAAGATGGCCCGTTCCCTAATCTTGATAGAAGCCCATTCCGCAAAGTCTTGTTGTTCGGGTTCTTCTAGCTGTCGCCAGGGGTCTTTCACAAGGTCTTGAAATTGGTTGTTCGGTTGCGTCATGGCGTCACCACCCAAGATGTTTGGATTCTGTGTTCAGGATAGATATATTTCTCTTCCAGATCGTCAATCAATTCAAAGAGGGATTCGGCCTTGCCTTCCAGTCTTATTATGGTCGCTGGATTGTTATGCACCCTGGCGGCATGGTCATAGACTCCCGCACGAATTTTCAGGTTCTCTAGGTAGGATTCCAGGAATTCCGCCTCAGTTCTCAGTCTTAGGACCGTTTTCGCCATCGGCTAGCTCCTGTGATTTGGGTGTGATTATCACGATACCCTTCGCCTCAATCGTCATTGTCCAGTAAACAATCCAGTGGGAACCCCACCGGCCAGAGGATGAAGGCCGCACGATGTCCATTTCATCAGTGTCGAATATATCCCGCCAATTGGGAATGGCATCAGCAGGAATCACTTTCTCTACCACCTGTCCGAATACTTCGCTGTAGGATTCCTTAACAACCTCTATCGCCATTTCCTGGGGGATATTAGGTGCTTCCAATGCGACAATATCGCAATGAACCGTCCCGGTGCATAGGTTCCCACACTCATGTTGGATTTCTCTCGGGTCCGGGTTCCATATTTGGAGAGGGTTTAGGAATCCACTCCCCAGGAAGCGATTAAGACCATGAATCTCGGGAGGGTAGAGAGGATTTCTTTTCACGTTGGAGCGAATCCGATTTAATCTGGCAAATTTGCCTCTGTCGCTTTCCCAGCTATTTGGCATAGAAGCCCCTGCTATGAATCGGCCCCTCTTGATCTATGTAGTGGCCGGAATAGGCTCGGCTTGATTCGGTTTTTAATTCTGCAAAGCTAATTTGGGCGATCTTCTGGCCGGGGTACAGATAAATGGGAATGTGTAGCAGGTTGGAGAATTCCAGGGTTAATTCCCCATGCCATCCTGGGTCCACGAAGCCAGCGGTGGAGTGGACGATAAGACCCAATCGCCCTCCAGAACTGCGCCCATCCAGCTTTGCCAGGTGCCGCTTACCTATGGAAATGGTTTCTCGGGTGGTCCCCAGGACGAAATGCCCAGGGTGAAGGACGAAATGGTTGGGTTGCCAATCAATGCCCGGTGGATGCTTGAAGGGTTCTTTGTTGATCGTCACTGTTCGGGTTAAGTCCGGGGAATCAAAGGTGTCCTTATCAATGTGGGTTATTAGTCCAGGCTTGAAGACCCTGAATACATTTCCCAGGGTTAGGTCGTAACTCGCCGGTTGGAGGCGAGTGAGTTCAAAGTCGGTGATGGCGATATCGTGGCATTGCAGGGCTGCTAATATATTTACGTCAGATAGGTACATGGTAGCTCCTTCGCTTCGGTGAAATCATTATATACAAAGTTTGTCAACGCTGTCAACAAAGGAAAGGCCCCCTGGAGATTGGTGATCCAGGGGGCCAAAGTGGTTAGGAAACGTTGGTAAAACCTTTCCTAACCGCTTGCCCAAACCAAAAGCTAATGGTACCCAATCTCCCGGAATTCCGGCCCGAGAAACAAGGGGCCTAGCGATTGGCTATTTCGTATGCTATCACATTGGTCCCGGAAAACACAATAATCCGCCAGTAAGATGGACCGGAACTATATTCCAGTTCCTTGACAAGCGCATGGTCAAGGTTGGCGGTCATCGTCCAATCCCAAATTCTAGGCTCAGTGGTATATCTTCGATGTCTTTCGGTGTACTCCCAGGTAGTGGTGAAAAGCCAGGGAACATCATCCACCTGGGCGGCGCTCCTGGATTCATAGTCCAGATTGGGATTCTTTCGGCAAAATTGCCATTCGTAAGGCGAAGTCTGTTGAGTGAATACCGATTCGGTGTTTCCCGGCCTCAGAAACGCTACAGGTCGCTCGGTTGAACAGCTTGCATCGCCTTCAGCGTATTTGGCTTGCCACACCTGCACCATACTCGGGCTGATATCCGGGCGGTCAGTGATGGTCCCGCTCATCGAAAGCCGGTAGTTAATCATCTGAGGGCTACCAGAGATATTCAGCACAGTCGCCCCGCCTTCCTCTACACCAAGCACAGACAGGTCCGGGGCATTAACCGACCTCACCCTCGGTGTTGGGACTGGAGTAGGCCCTACGGTTGCCTCAGGGGTTTTCGTAGGGACTGGCTGAAGGCACAGAAGCGTACCAACCGAGTAATCGGGCGTTTCACCCTCAGGACAAGGCTCAGGAGTCTCTAGAATCGGGTCTGGAGTAGCCGTGGGGTCCGGCGTCGGAATATCCCCGGCTGTGGCTTCATCAAAGGGAGGGAGCGTTGGCCCTGGCGTCAGGGGTGCTGCACTTTCTTGGCCCACCTGCACCGTTTCGGTTGGACCTGCACCACCTGCACTTTCTTGGCCCACCTGCGCTGCCAGGACCGCCGCAATTATCAAGTCCACGTTGATCGGAGTGGGGGTTGGAATGATTGTCAGGGTTTCCACCGGGGCATCGGCCACCACTACCTCTTCGGTGGCAACGGACTCGGCGGCGACCTCGGGCGGATCATCGCCGCTCTTCGCCCAAAAATAGACCACCATCAGCAATATGAAAACGGCTATACCGCCGTACATAAGCTGATTCTTGGAAAGACTGACGGTGATGCCGGTCACTCGCTTTCGGAATTTCTGTTGCGCCTGTGGCTGTGGCTGCGTTTCCTGGGTTTCTTCGTCTTGTGGGTCTTTTTCGTAACTCATGGCCTGATTATATCAGAGCTAGAAAGTAGCTTAGAAGAAGCTCCAATCGAATACCAACTGAGCTATGAGTATGGGTGCAAAGACGACTGCAATCGCCAGGTAGTATTGGAATAGCATAGGGTACATGGCCGATTTGTATTTTTGGCGGTTTCTGTCTAGGTCAGGATATTTCTCTCGCAGGACTATCATTTCCGCTTCCGCCTCTTTCTGCTGGCGGTACAGTTTGAACGGGTTGACCCACAAAGGGAATTCGGTTAAAAATGCTTTTACTTTCATCTTGATTCACTCCAAAGGTCCAATACTTGTGCAGGACAAACTTTGTCACGTAAGTAAATGGGATTGCCAGTGGAAAGGATATCCAGTAGGGCAATCTAGTGTTCTCGGCCAGCAGGGTCATTATACCAAAGTGCATTAGGAATCCAAGCAAGCCGACAAGCCCATACTTGATAAACTGGATTCTAGTCGATATTCCTACCAATCAGACTTCCTCCACTGACTTATGTCGTTTGAAGAATCGCACGATTCTTAGTTCGCATTTACGAAACTTCCGTCTTATGAACGGTAATCGAAGATACACATTCAGTGGACCGGCCAAAATTATAACGTAGAAAACTATTTGTGCCATGCTTCGGTCCAGTGGTTCAAGTTCTATTTCAGGGATAGTTAAAGTCTTGCCGCTCATGGAGAAATGAAGCCAGACAATAACGATGGCCCATAGTAGTGCATCCATGATTTTAGACATGGCTACTGTTAGTTCCCGTTACCATTGGTTGAGCTGCCATGTCTAATTACTCCCTATTTAGTTAATTAGGTTTCCCACCGTGCCGCTGCCTGCGCTACCAGAGATAGGTAAAAGAACCAAAAGGTGACGGACGGCGCACCCCCTTCGGTGAAGGTGATCGAAATATGCGGATCAGTGGCCCCAGCACGTTCAGTTGACCGAAAGCGTCCATAATTATTGTCTGCTTGACTGCTACCGTTATCTAGGCAAAGAACATACCAATCCTCGGGGCTGTTGCCGTCAGTCTCGACGATCTCCTCCACCAGGGTGGTGATGTCGATATCGGCATCCATGTGTGCGCCATCGCTTGAAAACCCGTAGCTGGTAAAGTCAAGAGCCGTTTCGGTCAAGTCTAGGGCCGTATGTTCCTCAGTTGTAGTAGCGACAACGGGGGATTCTACATCATTCATGTAGATTGCGCTTATCATGGTGCCAATTTCACTGGACCGAGTGGACCAATTGACATCGGCGGCAGTTACATCGTCGCCCGAGTCGATAGTTGTGGCGCCGTTAAAGAACCATCCATTCTCTCTCGTGCCGCCAGCACTACTAGCACCACATTCGGGGGATTCGTCGGTACTGCTAAAACTTCCGCTGTGTTGAACCCGATAATCGTCAGAGCCAGTAGTAATGTCCAGGTCAATCGACGGGTCGATGTAGATCGGATAGACCAGGCCGGTATCGTCGATGCTGAAGGTTAAGACGCTGCCATTCCTTTCAAAATCCACCGGAACGGAAACATCATCCTCCGTTTCAGTCCCGCTGCTGTCGCTTGCTTCCCCCTGGGGAAGCCTCATGATAACGGTGTTCCCCGGAGGGGCAACAATAGTATTCCCTAGGAATTTTGTTCCTCCACCCCCAAGGGTCACGGTAACGTCTAGGCTAGTAGGGGCATTATCGTTGAAAAGTAGGTAGTCGAAAGCGACTCCCGAAATGTCAATAATCATAAAGACATCGAAGTCAGTCTCATGCCAGGTCCAGAGGCTATCGGTTTTGTCGGGGGAAGTGTTCAATCCGCCAGGGACCGGGGAGGAAAAACAAGCGAATCTAGATTCGTCGTCCGGGTTCGGGAAGAGGCAGAATTGACCGTTATTAGATACCCTGAGTAGCCCTTGCAGAGTGGTCCATTCGGTGTTGAAAGGTAGTGGAGCGACTACGGTTGCTGAAACATCGCCTTTAACCCACCCACCGCCTCTCTGGACGTTCTGGACGCCCGTGGTAATGGCTAACTGGGTTTCTCCGAGGCCATTGGTGGCTAGGCGTGAAGTTGCTGACCACCGGCTTGGATCGTCGTTAAATTCACTGGCCTGGGCATAGGCAATCCCAAAGAAGCCAGCGTTGAGTAAAACAACCAGGGCGAGAGTGAAAGATATTAGCTTGAAGATCATGGGCTATTCACCAATGCTGTCGTAACGCTCAGAATACAAGAAAGGTCTGCTCCGGCGGTGCTGCTCCCAATCTGGTCAATGTCCCAGTTGAAAAACGCTCCGCTCCCGGTAATCGCTGTGGTGCTAGGAGCGCCGCTCACATCAAACAGGGTGCCAGCAGCAATAGTAACCCGGTTGCTTTGAGTTGAGAAAATAGTAACCCCCATGTAGTGAATGTCTACCAAGATGTCGGCCCCCACTGGAGCGGTCCCAACCCGGCATTCTGCGGTTTGAATGGTCTGTGTAGCTCTGGCGGGGATGTTCACCGACTCAAAATCCAGCGAGGTTGTTAGATCGCCAGTGATAGCTACTCCATAGGCGTTCTCTGAATAGAGGGTGTTACAACCGAAGGCGTTGGTCGTGGTGTCGTAGGTAACGCCGTCTTGGGCGGCATCGCAATCTGTTAGCACCTTGCTGTCAAAGACAGCGCCTGTGCCCACTAGAACAGCATCGTCGGTAGCCGTTTCGATGTCTTCTACGCCGTCCAGGGTGGTGCAGGTCAAGTCGGCCACCGCGTCAATGGCGGTGGCGTAGGAGTTGGCTCCGCAATCTGTCGGGTTCGCGGCCAGGGCCGTCGCCGTCGCCGCTAGGTCAATCGTGATCGTGTCGGGAACCTGGGCGTCGGTAGCTGATCCGGTGAGATCGCTGAAGGCTACCTGGGCACAAGTCAGGTTTCCGCTGGCAATGATGGAAATTGCAAAGTTGTTGGCCGCACAGTCGGTGGGGTCTGCGGCCAGTGCCGTGGCTGTAGCGGCGAGGTCAATTGTGATGTTGTCTGGCACTTGGGCATCTGTCGCCGCCCCGGTGAGATCGGTGAAGTTGATGGTTAATTCGCTAACATCAATCGTTATGTTTACTTCTGTATCCGGGGATTCAGCTACGTCAAATCCGGTCCCAAAATCAATGGTGACGATATCTGAGCCGCCAACTTGGGAATTGTCTTCCTCGATCTTATTAACCGTCCCCGTAGCTCCCGCCCCACTGTCATCATCAGAACATTGAACGACACCTAATGCGGTGGTAGTCAAAGCCCCGCCGTTACTATTCAGAGTGCAATCAAGAGCCAGGGTCAGCGACGAACCCGCGCCGGTGATCGTAGTGGTGCCAGCGAAGGTTGGAGCCGTATTAAAAACAGCCACCCCAGTTCCGGTTTCGTCGCTTAATGCTGCTAGCAATCCAGCGGAGTTGGAAAGGTCTTCCTCGTAGTCAGTGCAAGATTCAACAGCCCCGGAAGCGTCTACACCCAAGGGGGCTTCCCCAGCGGAACAATTCCCACCATTGGCTGCTAAAGCCGTGGCTGTCGCGGCTAGGTCGATGGTGATGCTATCGGGGACATCGGCATCAACTATGGCGTTGCAAGTCAGGTTTCCGCTGGCCGCGATAGCATCAGCGAACTCGTTTGCCGCACAATCTGTCGGATTAGCGGCCAAAGCCGTGGCCGTAGCTGCCAGATCAATGGTTATCGTGTCGGGAACCTGGGCGTCCGTCGCGGACCCCGTTAAATTAGTGAAGTTGATCGTTACTTCGCTCACATCCCAGCTAATTTGAATTTCAGTGTCGGGGGATTCAACCAGATCAAAGCCTGCCCCAAAATCTAGAGTCACGATATCGGCCCCACCTACTTGGGAGTCGGCCTCTTTAATCGTGTTAACCGTTCCAGTGGCACCGGCCCCGGAATCATCGTCGGAACACTGAACCACCCCAAGGGCGGTGGTGGTAAGTGCGCCGCCGTTGCTGTTTAAGGTGCAGTCCAGGGACAAGGTGAGCGAAGAACCTGAGCCAGTAATCACAGTGGTTCCAGCGAATGTCGGCGCGGTGTTAAAAACAGATAGGCCAGTGCCAGTTTCATCACTAAGAGCGGCCAGAAGTCCGGCTGAGTCAGAAAGGTCTTCTTCATAATCCGTGCAAGATTCAGCGACTCCATTGGCGTCTACACCTATCGGTGCAGACCCGGCAGAACAATCGCCTCCGTCAGCGGCCAAAGCCGTGGCGGTAGCTGCCAACGTGATGGTGATTGAGTCAGGAACGTCGGCATCAACAATCGCATTACAGGTGAGATTCCCGGAGGCCACGATAGCATCGGCGAATTGGTTGGCAGCGCAATCTGTCGGATTAGCCGCTAATGCCGTGGCCGTCGTCGCTAGGTCGATGGTAATGTCATCTGGTACTTGAGCGTCAACTGCCGCTCCGGTCAAGTCTGAAAAGTTAATGGTGACTTCCGTCACATCCCAACTGATCTGAATTTCAGTATCCGGGGATTCAACTAGATCGAATCCCGCACCGAAGTCCAGAGTTACGATGTCGGCACCGCCCACCTGGGAGTCAGCTTCTTTGATCGTGTTGACGGTTCCGGTAGCTCCCGCCCCACTGTCATCGTCTGAGCATTGGACTACCCCTAGTGAGGTAGTCGTCAAAGCTCCGCCGTTGGCGTTTAGAGTGCAATCCAAGGCTAGGGTCAGGGAAGAACCTGAGCCAGTAACTACAGTGGTTCCGCCAAAGGTAGGCGCGGTTCCGAACACCGCCACGCCTGTCCCTGTTTCGTCTGAGAGCGCCGCTAACAGGCCAGCAGAGTTGGAAAGGTCTTCTTCATAGTCGGTGCAGGATTCCACCGCTCCACTGGCGTCTACGCCTAGGGGGGCTTCCCCAGCGGAACAGTTTCCGCCGTTAGCGGCCAAGGCTGTCGCCGTTGCTGCTAAATCAATCGTGATCGTGTCCGGGACATCGGCGTCAACAATTGCATTACAGGTTAGATTGCCACTGGCGGCAATTGCGTCGGCAAACTCATTCGCTGAACAATCGGTGGGATTAGCTGCCAAGGCGGTAGCCGTCGCTGCTAGGTTGATGGTAATGGTGTTAGGCACCTGAGCGTCCGTGGCTGATCCGGTCAAGTCGGTGAAATTTATGGTGACTTCAGTTACGTCCCAAGTGATTTGAATTTCCGTATCGGGAGATTCGGCCAGATCAAAGCCAGCACCAAAATCCAGAGTAACAATATCCGCGTCACCTACTGGAGTGTTGGCCTCTTTAATCGTGGTCATGGTGCCGGTGCCAGTAGCGGCAATCCATTCAAATCCTAGAGAGCCGCTATCAAAACTTAGAATCTCTCCGTCAGAAGGAGCGTCGATCACATCCAGATCGGCCTCTAGGATTTCATCGTCAATGATGTCTCCGGTATCTATCCCGGTGCAAGTCAGGTTCCCACTAGCTACAATCGAATCTGCCTTGGTGTCTGCCGCACAATCTGTCGGGTTCGCTGCTAATGCCGTGGCGGTAGCTGCCAACGTGATGGTGATTGAGTCAGGAACGTCGGCATCAACAATCGCATTACAGGTGAGATTCCCGGAGGCCACGATAGCATCGGCGAATTGGTTGGCAGCGCAATCCGTAGGGTTTGCTGCCAAGGCCGTGGCGGTGGTGGCAAGGGTCGCCAGGTCGATGGTAATGGTGTTAGGCACCTGAGCGTCCGTGGCTGATCCGGTCAAGTCGGTGAAAGCGGGTTGAGCGCAAGTTAGGTCACCGTTCGCCGCTATGGTGGTGGCGAAGTTGTTGGCCGCGCAATCGGAAGGATTGGCACTCAGCGCATCTGCCGTATCTGCTGAAGGCCAATTCAGAGCCAGGTCGATCAATAATTGATCTGCGGGTGCTTCTGTAAAGACGCTGTTGGTGTCCCCGGAGGTTTGGATAGCGGATAAAACCGCTGATTCGATGATGCCATCATTCCCTAGATCAAGTTCAAAGGCCGCACTCCCGGTAGTCGCTGCGCTAATCGTGATGGATTTATCGGAAGTGTTCATCTCCAGGGTTACATTGGAACCTTCGATAAACTCAAAATCATCACTTCCGACAGCCGTTGAAACATCACTCCCGAATGTAAAGGTCGTGAACGCTACTGAAGTAGCCGTAAAGGACAAAATCAGGGAGAGTAGGACCACCGCAATAGCGATCCCAGTGGTAGGCGTCAATTTTAGATTCATCTAGAGTTTTCGTCCTTAAATGCTAAGAATGAAGGTTTTGTAATCTAGAGCGTTCTTATTGCGTGTATAAAAAACGCGAAGTAGCTGATTACAAGACCACCTGTGAAGGAAAGCCAAAGAATGGTAGCCTGGCGAAACTGTTTATTATTCATACCTATATTATAACCTTCGACGAATAAACTTCAAGCCAATAGGTGACACACGGATTGAAACCACGCCCATATCAAACTTTCTAGACTGAGGGCGCGTATTGTCAAACTTGGCTACTCTAAAGGTTTCCAAAGGCTTCAGCTTTCGGTCTTTAGGGTCCGATGTAAAGGATTTGCGCCCGGTGTCAATGTTTAGCGTTATCTGATTTACACCTTGCTGCCAAGTTAGGATTCTTGGAAACACACCCGGTGGCAATTGCCTGGTTTTCCCATCTTTATCAGGTATCGTGAATCGTTTAGGCGCACGGACTCTACGAGAAGGGCCAGTGCCAGAAGGTCTTCTTCCTTTACGCCGTGGTTCTCGATTAGTTTTTGTTTCTATTGGCGCTCGTGGAGTTTTGGGTATAGTCGGCCTTTGGGTTCTTACTCGACTTGACGGGATAACGGGTTGCGTAGGGACCGACAAGACTGGTTTGAGCGACGAAGGCTTAACCCGTAATACTTTTATATCTTTATCGTCCTTAGGCCGCTGTATGGTCTTCTCAGTACGACCGGGCGCCAAACTCGGGCGTATTGGCAATGTTCTCCCTACCTTCTTATCCCGTTCACGCTCTGAACGTTGTCCCGGAAGAGGCGCGCGGGGTTTTGCCTTGCTACTCAAACGACTTTGCTTTAATTTTCTATCAGTTATTGGTCGAGAGCTTGGACCTCTTCCGATTCGCAGATCAGAGCCTAAGAGTCTTAAAGTTTTGTCCGCCCTAATCCTGGCTTGTTCGGTGGTGGCAATGCCAACTCGACCCACTCGTCTGAAGAGATTGGTAACACCGGCGCTCCGAACCCTGGCTAGTTGTGTATCGGCTGCTCTGCGTGTCTCTCTGAGTCTCTTGGTAAGATCGGTAATATCGTCGGCTTTCCCGGCAATTCGGGCTATTCTTATCTGGTCTTCTAGTTTCTCTGCTTGAACAATCAGCTTCCCAACTTCATCGGGAATAACTTCACCGGCAGTCCCACCCTTGAATTTCCCGGCGGGTCTGAAAATGCTCTTGATGGTTTCAGCAGGTCCATAAAATTTGAGCTTGGCAATTTCGAGTGGGCTAAAAGGTTCTCCCACGATTCCTAGCCAAATGGTCTTTCCAGAACCATCTGTGGTTCGGATTACCTGGCTCACTCTAGGCAACTGAAAGCCATCGGGGATTACTGCTTCCAGTTCAGCCTGATTATTGAACAGTTTGGGGGTGCCGTCGGGGTCGGTAGCTCCCTTTAACACTTTCAATGCTTCCGGGTCACGGATGATTAACCCGCCGTTCATGGGTGCATTAGCTTGTTTCTTGCCAACTCCCAATTGCTTTAAACGCTCCACCTGGGCAGCGTCAGCAGTAAACGCACCCCCAGACTCCCCAAATGCGCTGCTGGCGCTGAATCGGGTGTGTAGGGAGTTGGCAACGAATAGGCCACCTTCCCGGCCTTGAATCTCGACCCCGTTGATAAATGGCCTGATATCCGGGCTGGCAGTCATGGCAGCGGCCCCGATTACCTTTTGCGCCTTCGCTGGAGTAATTTCCACTTTCCCAGCTTCATCCCCGAAGTTGACCGTTGCTTTGTTGCCTTGTATAGCGTCCAGTACGGCGTCATTAGATGCCAGCTTCACATCGGAAGGAATGGCTTGGCTTGTTACTGATCCAGGAACTTTGACAGTGGTTGCTGATCCACCTGATGGGGTGGTTGGGACTCTCACGGTGCTGGTTCGGATTTCAGCCACGGCAATAGGAATCCGCCTAGGGCCTAGCAACGTCCTGGCTGGCCCTATGAGCGTCCGTGCCGTCCCAGGCAGGTCTACCAACGCTGTTAAAGGATTCGCCATTTCCATCTCAGCAACGGCCAGAGCTACCCGCGAACCCTTAACCCCAGTCCGTGCGGTAGAACTCGCCGCGCCAATCCAGCCGGTAAACATAAGAGCATCAAGGCCAACATTCAAGGCAATCATTTTCTTGGAATCGCCTTCAATAATCCCGTAGGCTGTATCAATTGGACTAACAAAAGGAGTGAATCTAGCTACGGTTCGCATTACATCCCGTGCTTTTTTGCGATCCTCTTCCGTTGGCTTGTCCGGTATCTTTTTTAATAATTTTTCAGCGTCAATGTTCTTAACTTGGCCTTTACGCACCGCTTCGCGGATATCTTCAATCACTTGGCGTTTACGGATTAACGCCTGGGTATCAGGGTTGACTTGCGTAGCAAACCCCGTTGAATCTGATCTCCGGGCGATCCTTTCATCCCTTTTAGCCTTGATTAGAGCATCATCAAGAGGCTTGGTCATTTTCCGCCCTTCTCGGTCCTCTTTAAGCGCCTTGATTTGCTCTCTCACATCGCCAAGAATTGCAAATTTCTCTTGTCTGGCAAAATTTGCCCGAATCTTCCGAGTTTCCTCCAACGCGCTGGTTATTTGTTTGTTGGTAAACCCAAAGTCAATCAGTGTACTCCGGGAAACACCGCTTTCAATGGCCTTGGAAATGAATACGCCGCCATCTTCTATCGCCCCAGCGTCTTGTAGTGCTTTGGTGGCGTCGGTACGTTTTTGCTCTATATCTTTTTCCAGATTGATCGTGTCGGCTAGTTTCCCAATTGTTGTAGCTTCCAATGTTTTGGATTCGCGTACTGCGGTGCTAATCTGCTTGACCTTAAAACCAGCACGTACCAGGATGTCAGATTTGCCAGCTTCTACTGCTGCTGGAATATCCACCATTACTTTCCCATCGACTACGTTGGCGAATCCATCATTCGCCAAGCTATTAATAGCTTCATTGGCACGTTGATTTTGGGATGCAAGTGCAGTATCCCGATCCTCTTCTAGCTGGCTGACTCTAGTTTGCCTCTCTTGGCTCTCTTGGCGCTCTTGCCGCGCCACCCTCTTGCTGGCCTCATTGCGGTTTTTCAACGCCGTCCGACCTATCAGAATATCCTTCTGGGACACTCCCAGGTCACGCGCCAGGTTCTCCGCTCGACTTTCCACCAACTTCACCAGATCAATAGAGCCGCCACGTAAGATTCCTAGACGCTTTAGTTCGTTCGACGCGACTACTTCCCGGCTTAACGCCTTTCGGTTTTTCACCGCCGCATCAATCTCTTTCCCGTCGAACCCAGCTTTGGTCAGTTCACTCCGGGTTATTTTGCCCTGAACGATGGCTTCGCCCACGTCAAAGTTCTCGCCATCCTTGAATGGTTCCAGCTTCGCCAGGGTCGCCGCTTGCCGTTGCTGATCTCCCGCACGATCCGCCGCCGTGTCGATGTCTTTGGCGGAGAACCCCCCGTCTTTCAATTCGCTTCGGCCCACCTTGCCAGACGCCAGCGCCGCCGCCAGGTCAAAGCCAGCAAAGGCACCTGGAGCCGCGCGAAACTCCGATAACTTCTGGCCGACCTTGCTGTCTGCGAAGTCCAACGCCGCTTGAATTTCTGGTGGATTGAAGTTCCTCCCCTGCGTCGGCGATCTTCGTAGATCAGCCGCACGAATTCGAGACGCCAAAATCCGTGACTGCCGAATAGCCTCAGCCTGTTTCTCTGCTGCCTCCCGCTTCGCCTTGGCTTCGGCTTCTGCCTTCCGCCTCGCCTTCGCCTTGCGCTGGTTTTCCAGCTTTAGCACACGTTCCCGGCTGCGAATGTCGCTTTTCGGTGGAGCAACTTTCCTGGGAAGTGGACCACGGTCTGGTGTTTCTCTGACACTTTGCCTTGGATCACGTCGTGTTTCTTCCTTCGGCTCTTGTCGTACAGTCACCCGTGGACCTCCCTGAAGCCGTTGTTGCCGTCTTTGGAACGGCGTTCCCTGTTGAGTGGTTACGTTCCGCGCCAAATTTTGCAATCTGGTGCGCTCTCGTATCGTAGCCATGTCTCTCCTAACTAAATGGGTTGACTAGATTCTTGAGTCGCGCCGCCATTGTTAAAATGAATCCAGCAGATATGAAAAACATAACAAATTGACCATAGGCAAGTGGGAACCCAAGGAAGTCCCCCTCCCAATAGGAAAAGTCCCACATGATAATTTTCCCAATTAACTTTGCAAAAAGCCCCGGTAACTGAGCAATAAATTGCAGTTGATCTAGGAACCCGGCATCGCTGTCAACGCTTTGAAAGCTAATGCCCATTTTTGCCAATCCAGCAGTTTCAGACAGAACCTGCGTCCCCGATAAATAAGTGGGAGGGTCTGATCCATCATCTCGGATTACCCTGGTAATCCCACTAAAAACCGTGTCTGTGTGGCTGGTGTATGTCATGAATTCATTGTTAATAACTAGACTACCTTCATTGGTGAAGCTGCTAGCGTCATCTACCGTCAGCGTTGTAGCTGTCCCGCTCATTGGTGCGGTTGTTGTTGCGGTTATCAAAGCTGGTCTACCATCTGCCGCAAAGGAAATGACTTGCCCAAAAAACATTAAAAGACCCAGGAATATTAAAGCTGAATTCATTATGCTGCCACTGACTCCCGTACAATCAAACTGGTTAGAAGAGTAATCGCACCAATAACTACGACTCCCACAAATGGAATAATGCCGTCTCCGAAAGCGAACCACATCAACGACACCGCAACAGTGCCAGTAGCGGGAATGAAAATATTCCCTTTAGCAATTGCTAAAAGCCCTAGCCCTGTGCCAATCACCGTAATTCCCGCTGCAATAAGCCAGAAAAAGCGAATCGGATATCCCGTTCCATCTGCCGCGATTTGAGCGACCCAACCGAGTGGTAAATTAGCGTCACTTACATCGCCTGGCTGGTTCTGGATATCTGCAACATTCCTTGCAATATCCGGCGGTGTAATGACCGGGCGAGAAACAGAAATATTTCCTACAATCGAATCAGTAAAATGAACGTCCCGAGTGCCGCCGCTCGATTCTCCTCCGATTACCCATATCCGACCTTCAAAAACGGCTGATCCAAAGTTTCGTGTGGCGGCGGGTAACGCACTGTTCCCGACTTCCACCCAAGTAACCCCATCGGTGCTACTATAAATCGTATCAAGCTCAGAGACTCCATCAAGTCCTCCAAGCACCCACATCCGACCATCATATACGACAGACTCATGCGACAAAATAGTATCCGGGAGTGTTCCAACGTCTGTCCAGGTAATGCCGTCAAAACTGGAAGAAACCGTATTAACTTCCCCGGATGCACCATTCCCGCCGATCACCCATAGTTGATCGTGAAAGGACAGGCAGGAATGTTGAGAACGCACGGTATCCAGAGTGCCAATCGTACTCCAGGTCGTTCCATCACTAGAAGAATAAACAGTATCTTGAGCGACATCGGAGTCGTCCAACCCGCCAATGGACCACAATAAGTCATCGTGAACAAACGTACAATGGTTGTAGAGTGGAGAAGGTAGAGAATCTGTAAAAGTAGTCCAGGATGCTCCAGTCAGAGAACGGAATACTTCATCCACTCCACTCCCAGTGCTTCCACCAGTGACGAACATATACTCGATACTGGCAACGGTAAAAGTCGCGGCTCGGTAATTGATAAGAGACACCGGGAAAACATCACTCCCTTCTTCCGCCCATGTTTCCCCGTCTGATGATCGGTAGACTTTTTGGTTACTCGGAGTCCCGCTGAAAATCCATAACTTATTATCAAAATTGAGTGCTTTGATGTTGTGGCGCACCGCTGGAAGCGCAGTTGAATTGGTACTCCAGCTATCTCCCGCAACGGCGGCACCAACCACTCGTATGCTGACAATAAACACTATCAGAATGAAGATACTGAGTCCAACAAGCCACAGCACAAAAGTTCTTTGGGGTTCTACCATCATCTTTTTCCTATTGGGTGGTCAACGCTCTGCGCCCTATGAGTATCCAAAGCGAAAGAGCTAAACAAATGAATCCCATCAACAACCAAACCGACTGTGGAATAAAGCCAATAAGACCAAAAAATACAATCGCTACCAGGCTCATCATCATCACCCCAGCCGGTGGGACATTGAGCTTCAAGGCGATAACAACCCCTAGCCCGATTAAGAGTAAGGAAATTAAAGATCGCGCCTGGAATCCAGTCATTCCCCATAGGGTGCCCAGGCTATTTGTTCCGTCAGCAACGTCTGTGCCGACCCAAAAGTCGGAGTTCGCGTCACTCCCACTGGTGCCAAGGGTAAAGACAGTTAAATCTTGGTTCCGTTTGCCGATGTTCATAAAGACCGGCAAGGCATTGTTGATAAAAGGCCATACCGCTTCAAAATAATCCTGGCCCGGTGCGTTCAAAACACTATTGGTAAGGAGGTCCACCCCCCAGTCAGATTCTAATTTTTGAGCTAATAATTGCATATCCGCCAGAAGCTCTGACCGACTCCTAAAAGCAATATCCGTAGAACTAGCTACAATTGTAGTAGTCAGCGTTGGATCAGTCGCTTGTAAAGAGACATCGTACAATCCTGGAGAACCGAATATCAAACCCTGTTGAGTTACTTGTGCTGCCGTGAAATAAAAGGCGAGAAAGCCATCCTCATAGCCTTTAAGTAGATTCTCAGCGGTTGACACTGGGCTGACGGTTTGATGAATAGTGGTCGATTCTCCAAAGATGCCAACATAAGATTCGCTTGCTAACTCACTAGGCAGAGACGCCAATGCGCTGGTGTCTATGTTGTACTGGGCGATCACTGTTATATCGCCAATTTCCACAGTGCTTTCGTAGGCTTTAATATCACCAAGAGTCGGCACTGTTAGTTCTATTGGATCAACGTAGGTCACTGTCAGCCGTGGTTCATCCGTTCCCGAAGCTTCAAACGCCTCGAAACTAATACTATTGCTTGCGTTAGGTGCGCCACCTGAAAGACTAAGACGAATACTGGTAACTTCGCTCTTGGAAATTGTGTTTTCGTCAATGTTCAATATAAAATCACCGCTGGCAGATGGTGTAATAGCGCCTAGCGAAATCTCCAGCGCAATCGGCGCTGTTCCTAATTCTTCATCATCCACATGGTCCGCTAGAGAAAAAGGCGGTTGAACATCATACCAAGCAATCACTAAGTTAGGATTATTGGGGTTGAAGATTAGTCCCACTTGTAACGTGAGCGTCGCACCTGTAATAATGGCGTCATTAGGCAAACTTGACGTGTCCCAGCCCATAAGCACCGTTCTGGTCGTGTAGTCCGAAGCCACCAGTTGTTTCACTGCACTTATAGCGACACCTGTATCTGAGAAAAGACTCCCACCGGTACCATCGGGAGGGTAAACTGTTGCAATTTTCTCTGTATAGCCATCATTTAGGCCGACATCAATGTCAAAATTGGTTGTCGGGTCAATCACATAAGGATAATTCCCAAGCGGGATCACGGAATCATCGAAATTGAATTCAACAGCTCCAGGAACCAAAACATATGCGCCACCAGGGTACTCGATTCCCTTCGCGTCAATGACCACTACCGGCGGTATCTGAAAAGTATTACTCCGTATGGCCCCTTCTCCAGTGAGAACCAAAGAAGTAGCTCCACCTATCAATTCATAAGGGAATTGATAGGTGCGTAATCCGAAGGGAAGGACAACAGTACCTTCTAATTTAATTCCTGCCTTAGTGACCACCCACGCCCACAGAACACCCCGATCTATGTAGGTGAACTTACTGCGGTCTGATTCTATTACCGCGTCCGTCTGTACGCTCGGTGCCGTTGGGAGCAACCAACGAATGCCAGATGAAGTATCAGAGTTGACTATCTCCAGACGATCCGGGGTTACACTCACAGGGAATGAGGTAGTCAACACCCCATATTCTTCATTTCTTTTAATCTTAACCTTAGCACCTCTAGGCGGCGGTTCTTCACCTTCATCTAGAGGATTCTTTGTTATAGGTTTAATCCTAATGCTGACGCTTTTCACCGCACCGTTGGGCTTAACTTCGTAGCCAACCAGCGAACCAAACGTTACCTGGTTGATATTGTTCTCTCGGGTTTTAAGTGCATATTTACCAATAGCTTCCCGGACTACAGGCCCATCAGCTACGACACCAGAAGCCGGGGCAAACACCCCGGCCAACATCATTGCACCCATGAGAACAACGAGAATCGCTCTCATCTACATCTCCTATTTGGTCAAATTTGCGCTTAGTTTACCTTATTGATTCTGAAATAACTCTGCCCCGTGTCTTCCACTATTGGAAATAGTTCCGGCCAGCTTGTCATAGCAAATAACACACCGGCCCACCAGAAGTTCGCCCCATTTTCCGCACTTGCATTTTCCAAAAGATTCATCATCTAGAGAGAATATTTCTATTGCAGGTCCGGCGCAAGGTGCGCCTCGGGCTTGCTGGCCTCTTCTTTCGCTTGACAATGGCCTGCCGCCTGAAGTTCGTCGGCTTTTCTTTTCAGTGCTCTTCGATGCCAAGTCCATTCACGCTCCCGGCCTAAAATAAATATGGCACCACCCCAGGCCAAGAGAATCAATGTTCCCATAATCCCCAAGGGAGCCATTTCTTTCGCTGCGGCCACATTTATCAAAATCACTGTAGTCCAGAGCAAGTGCCTAAATTTTATTCTCACTCATCCTCTCTTCTGCCAATAAACTCTTGCCAATCCGTATCTACAGCAACAATCCCAGCCACAATGAAGAAGATCATCAAACCAACGCACATCGCCGCTAAAATACCCTCGCCTCTTTCATTGTAGAACTGGTCAGCGAACCAACCACACGCGATGATCGCCAGAAGATGTGAAATTGTGTTCATTCGTCTGTCCCAAGCCTAATTCCCATCATTGTTCGGCCCATCATACCAACTTCCCAGCCATGCTGCTCCATCCATTCACCCAGGACCGCCTGGGTGCTGATATTCTCTTTCCCTCTGGTGAGCATCCTAACATCCGGGACAAGCTGGCTTAAAGCCACGCGGTCCTCCAGAGAGTCCATGTAGGACTCCAGAGAATCAATTAGACCACCTCGGGCAGCAATCCGGGAGTATCGCTCGGCTGTGGCCTTCTCAGAGGCAGCGGCGTCCACTTCCGACACCTTGTGGAGTTCAGTCCCCCAAGATCGGGCTACCATATCCTCTCGGGAGGCTGACCACATCGGGGCGACAACTTCCTCGGTGGGGTAGGCACCGTAGAATCGCTCGATGTCGTAAATGGTCAACTGGTAGTCCGGCGGGTTCTCCGCTGGGTTCGGGGGCCATTTCTTGCTGGCGAAATTCCCGGTGAACTGACCCCACCAGTCCCAAAGCAGGATTTTCAGATCACGGCCTTTGTTGATCCGCTTAGGAGTGCCGAATAGGTCGATCTGTTGGAGGATTTGCCCATCCATGTTTTGCGGGAACTGAGTGGTGAAAATTAATTCAGTCTCCAGTTTTCGTATCTGCTGAAGAAAGGTTGAGAAATTCAAGTTAGGTCGGGCGAGTGACCGGCGGTTCGGGAAGAAAGCTAGAATCTCATCGACACAAAATAGCATCCTTCTAGCCCAGGGGGGGAAGTCCACGATCATATCTACCAGCATCGGGTTATTGAAGTCAGCGAAGTCGATATGGTAGTTAGAACCGATGCGCCGTCCCCAAGGCCGTAGGGTTTTGTGGTATCGGACACCGTGTGATAAGTAGGTTTCCCGCATGGCGTTGGCGATGGCGGTCATTCCCAGG
>SDBT01005487.1_pt1 | contig 21255 bp, 17 predicted proteins | sample 2277101 | NCBI WGS metagenome assembly SDBT01 (sample SAMN10404973, study PRJNA504765) | marine sediment metagenome | isolation source: marine sediment core GS10_PC15, 103 cmbsf | place: Arctic Ocean: Southern Knipovich Ridge | collected 2010
GACTTTTCGAGGCAGCAGTCTTCGAAGTGGGGAAAATTCAACTCGACCACGGGGATATCTTGATCGTGTTCAGCGACGGCATCAGCGAAAGCTGGGGCGAGAACGATGAAGAGTTCGGCGAGGAGCGACTCGGCGATCTAGTCAAGATACATGCTCAGTTGCCGGCATCCCAGCTCATGGCAACCCTGCAGTCAGAGGTGGAGCAATTCACGACCTCCCTACGAGCAACCGACGACAGTACCCTCCTCGTAATCAAGCGGGTTTAGGACCTATTGCAACGTTTGGCGAGACCGGGGTACAATTCCTCTTGCGATTTTTCAGAGTAACACTAGTGATCTATGAAATGGATTCCGCAGAGGCGGACAAGAGCTTTGTTTGATGGGTGACGAACCATGGTCGAACAGCGCGGTACCTTGACTGAGATGGCCGCACTCCAGAAGGAAGTGAACCGGCTCTTCGAGCAACTTGCCCACTTCGAAGGCACCGGGCCCGAGCTCGGATTGGGAGAGTACTTCCCGAACATCGATGTCTTCGAGACCAAGGGCAGCTTGGTCATTAAAGTGGAAGCTCCGGGAATGAGCACAAACGATGTCTCCGTCGTATTCCACGGGCACAAGCTGGTGGTCTCAGGGGAAAAGAAGCAGCCCAGGGAGGAAAAAAACGTCAACGGTTACCTTTGCCTCGAACGTAGTTTCGGGAAATTCAGCCGCTCCATTTATATCGAACATGCGGTGCAACTGAGCAAAGCTACTGCGAAGCTCGACCAAGGCGCTCTCACCATAACCATGCCCAAGCTCAAGGATCGGCGCGGAAGCGAGTTCCGTCTGACCATCAAGGGCGACGAATAGCGCGACATGACTGAAATGGATTTACAAGACAACAAGGAAAGCGTAGACCAAGTTCAAATTCCGGACTTCATTCCGGTACTGCCTCTTCGCGACATTGTCATCTTCCCTTTCATGATCGTCCCCCTGTATGTAAGTCGGGATAAATCGATCAAGGCGGTAGACTCTGCGCTGGCGGAAAACAGAATGATTCTTCTCCTGGCTCAGAAGGACCAGGAGAAAGAGGAACCGGGAAGCGACGATCTCTTCCGCATGGGAACCGTGGCGGTCATCATGCGAATGCTCAAATTGCCGGATGGACGCATCCGGGTTCTGGTACAGGGCATGAGCCGGGCCATCGTCGAGAACTACACGCAGACCAGCCCTTTCTTTCAAGCCAGCCTCACCCCCGTGCAGGAGGCCGACTGGCAGACCGACTCGCTGGAGCTCGAGGCGCTGATGCGGAACGTCAAAGGCGCTCTCGAAAAATCCGCAAACCTGGGCAAACCCATATCTCCCGAGGTGATGGTCATTGCCGCCAATCTGGAGGACCCAGGACGGTTGGCGGATTTGGCGGTCTCGAACCTGGACCTCAAGGTCGACAGCGCCCAGGAGATTCTAGACACGGTGGACCCGGTGGAGCGGTTGAAGAAGGTGCACGATCTCGTGGCCAAGGAGCTGGAAGTGCTGACCATGCAACAGCACATAAACTCTCAGGCCAAAGGAGAGATGGACCGAACGCAGCGCGAGTTCTTCTTGAGGCAGCAACTGAAGGCGATCCAGTCCGAGCTGGGAGAAGGCAACGAGCTTGCGGAAGACGTGCGCCAGTTCAAGGAAAAAGCCCGCAAGGCCAAGATGCCCAAGGAAGTTCTAACCGAAACGAACCGGCAAATCGCCAAGCTGGAGCGAATGCACCCGGACTCGGCCGAGACCGCCACCCTCCGCAACTACCTGGAGTGCATTGTGAGTCTTCCCTGGAATACCCAGACCAAGGATAACCTCGACACGAAGGAAGCCAAGCGTATCCTCGACTCCGACCACTACGGATTGGAGAAAGTAACCGAGCGAATCCTGGAGTATCTGGCGGTTCGCAAGCTCAAGAAGAAAATGAAGGGTCCGATTCTCTGCTTCGTGGGTCCGCCGGGGGTCGGTAAAACCTCGCTCGGACGCTCCATCGCTCGAGCCATGGGCAGGAAATTCCAACGTATGTCCCTGGGAGGGGTCCGTGACGAAGCGGAGATCAGGGGCCATCGACGAACTTACGTCGGCTCGATGCCGGGTCGGATCATCCAAGGTATCCAACAAGCAGGCACCAACAATCCGGTGTTCATGCTCGATGAAGTCGATAAAGTGGGGGCCGATTACCGGGGTGATCCCAGCTCGGCTTTACTGGAGGTGCTCGATCCGGAACAAAACCATGCGTTCCGAGACAACTACCTGAGTGTCCCCTTCGATTTGTCCCACGCCATGTTCATCACCACCGCCAACCAGCTCGAGCCCATCCAGCCGGCCTTTCTGGATCGCATGGAGGTCATCGAGCTGGCAGGATACACGGAAGAAGAGAAGCTGCAAATCGTCAGGCGCCATCTCATTCCCAAACAGCTGGAAGAGAACGGATTGAGCACCGGCGAGCTCACTTTTACCGACATCGCCCTGCAGCGCATCATCACGCAGTACACTCGCGAAGCCGGTTTGAGGAACCTGGAAAGAGAAATTGGCAGGATTTGCCGCAAGGTGGCCAAACGGGTTGCCGAAGGACTCAAGGACAGCACTCGGGTTACGGCAACGAACCTGGCGGATCTGCTAGGCTCCCCCAAAGTTATACCCGAGGAGATTCTCAAAAAGGACCAGGTGGGGATCGCAACCGGATTGGCCTGGACTCCCACCGGAGGCGACGTCCTCTTCGTGGAGGCCACCGCCATGAAAGGCAAGGGCAATTTGATCCTCACCGGCAAGCTCGGGGAGGTCATGCGGGAGTCGGCTCAGGCGGCGCTTTCCTATGCTCGATCCCGCTCCCCTAAGTTCAAGATCGACGAAAATATCTTTGCCAACCTGGACATGCATATCCACGTGCCGGAAGGGGCCATCGCCAAAGACGGTCCGTCGGCGGGTATTACCATCGCGGTAGCCATGATCTCGGTGCTGACCAAAACTCCGGTGCGGAGGAACATTGCCATGACCGGAGAGATCACCCTTCGAGGGAATCTTCTTCCCATCGGGGGCGTCAAAGAAAAAGTGCTGGCGGCGAGACGGGCCAAATTGGACACGGTGGTGCTGCCGCGGCTCAATCGCAAAAACATCGAGGAGCTGCCTGACTACGTCACCCGGAACATGCGCTTCGAGCTCGTCGACCAAGTGGATGAAGTGCTCCGTCTGGTGTTGGTCGATCGACGGAAAATCTTCAGGGTCCGGTCCTTAGCGCCGCGCCCTACCCGCAGCAAAGTCGCCGCTTCGTTACGCCCCCGCCGACCGGTGGTGACGTGAGAGTTCTCTTCATCGGAGACGTGGTCGGGAAAGCCGGTCGGCAAATCCTCAAGCGCGGACTCGCCAAGCTCCAATCCCAGATGGAGCTCGACCTCGTGGTGGCTAATGTGGAGAATGCCGCGGCCGGATTCGGAATCACCCCGGATATAGCCGATAAGTTCTTCGACAGCGGAATCGATGTCCTCACCTCGGGCAATCACATTTGGGACAAGAAAGATATCCTGGGTTACCTGGTGCGTGAGCCCCGGCTCCTTCGTCCAATGAATTACCCTCCAACCTGCCCCGGCTCGGGAAGCTACGTTGCTCACTCCAGAAATGGCGTACCGGTGGCGGTACTCAACCTTCAAGGACGGGTGTTCATGCCCATCATCGACTGCCCATTTCAAATCGCCGATCGAGAAATCCCCCGTCTTAAAGAACAAGCCCGGGTGGTTTTAGTGGACATGCACTGCGAAGCCACCTCCGAAAAAACCGCCATGGGATGGTACCTCGATGGGAAAGTCGCGGCGGTGATAGGCACGCACACCCACATCCCCACGGCGGACGAGCGGGTGCTTCCCGGCGGCACCGCCTACATTACCGATGTCGGAATGTGCGGGTCGTTCGACTCGGTCATCGGAATCGAGATAAAAAGCTCTTTTCCCCGCTTTCTCAGCGCCATTCCCACGCGGTTCGAGGTCGCCAAAGCCAACCCGTGGATGAACGCGGTGGTTGTCGACATCGACGAAAAGCAAGGTTCAGCCCGCTCCATCAAACGTCTGCGACTGGTGGAGTCCGATCTCGAGGAGTGAGCCTTTGGCCAGACCGGACCCCGCCGAGCGCCGCAAAGTTTACTCAGTCAGTGAGCTGACCCGGGATATCAAGCGCCACCTGGAGGGCGAGTTCTTCGATGTTTGGGTGGTGGGAGAGATTTCGAACTTCAAGCAACCTTCCTCCGGACACCTGTACTTCACCCTGAAAGACGAACGGAGTCAGCTTCCGGCAGTCATGTTTCGCAGCGCAAGCCGTTCCCTCAGATTCCGCCCCGAGGACGGGATGGCGGTGGCTGCCCGGGGCCCCCTCACCGTCTATGAACCCCGCGGTGCCTACCAGCTCCAGGTAGAGTCGATGGAGCCTCGGGGCAAAGGGGCCTTGCAGCTCGCGTTTGAGCAGCTAAAGGAAAAGCTGAAAAAAGAAGGTCTTTTCGATGCCGAGCGGAAAAAGCCTCTAGCCCTCCTGCCGCGGAAGATCGGCATCGTCACCTCGCCCACCGGCGCCGCGGTGAGGGACATATGCAGGATCCTTCACAGCCGCTTCCCGAACCTCGAAGTGGTGCTCTACCCGGCCCAGGTGCAAGGGAACCTGGCCGCTGCTGAGATCGCCCAAGGCATCCGGGTTCTGAATAGGCTGGCAGAATGCGACGCCTTGATCGTGGGCCGGGGAGGAGGCTCTCTCGAGGATCTGTGGCCCTTCAATGAAGAATCGGTTGCCAGAGCCATTGCCGCTTCGAAGATTCCGGTCATCAGCGCCGTGGGTCACGAAGTGGATTTCACCATTGCCGATTTCGTTGCCGACGTGAGGGCCCCCACCCCCTCGGCGGCCGCGGAAATGGTGGTGGCGCGCAAGGACCGTTTCAGCGAGCATCTGGGACAGCTCCGCCTCCGAGTCGAACAGGCGGCCGAGCATCGGGTGAGCCGGCTAAAGAGCGAACTGGATCGGCTGGCCGGACACCAAGCCTTTCTGGCGGTTCGGCACTCCGTACAGATGGTGGCGCAAAACCTGGACGAAGCCACCTACAAAGCCGACTCTCTCATCGCAAAGCATCTGCGTGGCGCCAGCTACCGCCTCGAGGGCCTCGTCGGTCGTTTGGAAGGTTTCCGGCTCGAGCGCCAGATCCAGACGTCCCGGGAGAAGCTCGGGCAACTCAGCTCACGGCTCGCCGCCGGCCAGAAGGCACACCTTGCGGTGGCCCAGCAGAAGCTCATCGGCTGCGGAGCCCAGCTGGAAGCACTCTCGCCTTTGGCGGTTCTTGGCCGAGGCTATAGCCTGGCCTGGGACACTCAAGGCAACCTGCTGCGAGATGCATCTAGAACCAGCGCCGGAGAAAAAGTAAAACTGACGCTCCATCGCGGCGAGCTAGACTGTCGAGTCGAGCGAAGTCGCCCCGATAACAGGATGAAGTCCACCTCATGACTATGAAACCCAAAGATTTCGAAACCTCTCTCAAGAAGCTCGAAGAGATTGTCAAGGAGCTCGAAGAAGGAGAGCTTACCCTGGAGCAGTCCCTCGATCGTTACGAAAAAGGAATTCATCTCGCCCGCTTCTGTAGCAGCAAGCTCGAAGAGGCAGAGAAACGGATCGAAATGCTCCAGAAGGACGAGCATGGCGAAGTACGCAGGGACGCCGACGGGAAGGTCCTCCAGACCCCTCTTGACTTCGAGCAGGAGAAACCCTAGGCTCTCTCCTGCTTTGGGTCCTCCGGACCATCCCGACGACGGCGAGACGATGACTCTGGACTTCGATCGGTACCTGGCCGAGAGAGTTGCCGCTATCAACAGGTATCTCGATCGGTACCTGCCATCCGAAACCACCTATCCGGAGAGCATTCATCGCGCCATTCGGTACAGCTTGTTTGCCGGCGGAAAACGGTTGCGGCCGGTTCTGGTCATTGCCGCCTCCGAGGCGGTGGGATGCTCGCAAGATGCCGTCATGCCGGCCGCCGGCGCTCTCGAGATGATCCACACCTACTCGCTCATTCATGACGATCTGCCGGCGATGGACGACGACTCCTTGCGTCGCGGCAATCCCACTTCCCACTTGGTCTTTGGGGAAGCGATGGCTATCCTCGCCGGGGATGCGCTTCTCACCCAAGCGTTCCACCTGCTGGCCGGCGCAGCGGATGGGAGCCCGCCTGATCCGGAACGAAGACTACGCGCGGTGGCCGTTCTCGCCAAAGCCGCCGGAGTTGAAGGGATGATAGGAGGTCAGGTCGTCGACATCGAATCGGAAGGGAAAAAAGTAGGGGCGGAAACACTCAGCTATATCCATCACCACAAGACCGGGGCGCTCATGGAGGCGGCGGCTCGGTTGGGAGCCCTGCTGGGTGGAGGCAACGAGCAGGAGATCGACCTGCTTGCCCGCTTTGGGAAGGAGATCGGCCTGGCGTTCCAGATCATCGATGACGTTTTGGATGTCGAAGGCGATGAGAGCCAGCTCGGCAAGTCTGCGGGAAAGGATCAAAAAGCCGGCAAGGTGACTTACCCGCAAATTCATGGCATCGAAGCCGCGCGCGGCCGTGCCCAGGACCTCGCTGAACATGCGGTGGATCTAGTGGCTCCATTCGGGAAAACTGGAGAACCGCTTGCTTGCCTGGCCCGGCGGATCGTCAACCGTCATTCCTGAATCTCGGACCGCAATGGAAAAGGTGCGATTGGACCGGTTGGTGGTCACAAAAGGCTTGGCAACCACCCGCGAGAAGGCACGGCGGTTGGTGCTGGCCGGCGAGGTTTTGGTCAACGACCGACCGATGGGAAAGCCGGGCACAGTCGTCGATTCCGAATCTCAACTGAGACTGCGCCATCCTCCTTCTCCTTTCGTGGGCCGTGGTGGAGAGAAACTCGCCGGTGCACTCGCCGCATTCGGGCTGGATGTAGCCGGCTTCCATGTTTTAGACGTCGGCGCCTCGACGGGCGGTTTTACCGACTGCCTGCTTCAACAAGGAGCTTCAGAGGTAACCGCCCTCGACGTGGGAAAAGCTCAGCTCGACTGGAGCCTGCGCTCCGATTCCCGGGTGACCGTCGTGGAAGGAGTCAACGCGCGTTATCTCCGCCGGGATGACTTCCCGGAAGGATTCGACCTGGTGACTATCGACGTTTCTTTCATTTCCTTGTCAAAGATCCTGCCCGCCGTCACCCCCCTGGTGCGCCAAGCCGGAAAGTTGCTGGCCCTGGTAAAGCCCCAATTCGAGCTTTCCCGTGAGGAAGTGGAAACAGGCGGTGTGGTTCGGGATCCCCGCAAGCATCTCCGAGCCCTCTTGAGTGTTTTCGATGCCGCGGGACAATGCGATCTGGCGGTAGAGGATCTCGTGGCATCGTCCCCCAAAGGAGTTGGAGGCAACCGGGAGTTCTTTCTCTTGACGAGACCGGAGGGCACCCTCCAACCCGACGAAGACGAAGAGCGTTTCGTAAAGCGAGCCCGAGAGGTTTGCGGACTGGAGTAGAGAGCGGTGGCGTTCAAGCAGAAAAAAATCCGTTTGGTGGCCATTGTCGCCAAGCCCCACGTCAAGGAAGTCTCCTCGGTGGTGGTTTCGCTGGTAGATTGGCTTCGAAAACGCAATATCGAGCCACGGGTCGAGGAGCGGGTGACGCCCGAGATCCGAAACGGTTGCAAGACCTTTCCTCTCACCAAACCGCCCCGAGATGTGGACCTGATGATTGTGCTGGGCGGTGACGGGACCATGCTGTCGGTGGCCCGGTCGATGGGGGCTCGTCAAAAACCGGTACTCGGTGTGAATCTGGGAAGTCTCGGGTTTTTAACTGACATCTCGAGGGCCGATCTCTATTCGGCTCTGGAATCCGTGCTGGTCGGTGATTACAGCATCGAGTCCCGGATCATGTTGAGTGCCGAGCTCACCCGCAACGGCAATCTCCTGGCCAAGCGGATCGTGCTCAACGATGTGGTGATCACCAAAGGTGCGATTGCCCGGATCATCGAAGTCGGCGTGGATATCAACGATCAGTTTGTCGCGGTGATTCGAGCCGACGGCGTCATCTTGTCGACCCCCACCGGATCCACCGCCTACTCACTGGCCGCCGGCGGCCCCATACTCTATCCCGGCATCGGCTCGATGATCTTGACGCCCATCTGCCCTCACACCCTGACTTATCGGCCGGTGGTCGTTGCCGACAGCTCACGGTTCGAGCTCACCCTCCGCAGCAACTCCGGAGAGGTTTACGCGACGTTCGACGGTCAGGTCAGCTTCCCGATGTTGCAAGGCGACGTGGTGCGGGTACGTAAGAGCAGGAACAAACTGAAACTGGTGAGCCTTCCCGGCCACAACTATTTCCGGGTGCTGCGCAACAAGCTTCGTTGGGCTGAACGACCTCGCTCGCGCAAGAAGCGGCGTAACACTAAATGAATCTCTTGGCTGAAATGAATGAACGCCGGTTTCTTCAAATCGGTCGATGGCGGCAAGAGCTTCGAACCTGTCCAGATCCCTCACGGTGACAACCACGATCTGTGGCCAAACCCCGACAATCCGATACTTTAGGTCTCCGCGATGCCTATTACGCTCAGGAAAGAACCTTTCAAAAGGTGCGCGAACTCGCTGCAGCGGACAATCGGGTCAATGCTTACGGCATGCCAAACTCCCATGACAGGGGCATTCGGCTTCGATCGGCGAACGGGTACTTAGAAGGTTTTCGCACTGCCATCGATCGAGCCAAATCGTCTCGTTGAACGGGGCTTCGCCAAAACGCGATCCGCCGCGGACCGGCCATGTTGCGAGCGTAGGTCCTGCCCCGCGAGGATACCTCGGAAAAATTTACCTGATGCCCACTTTGGTAAGTAAAATTTCCTTGCATCCAAAATCCCATCGACATTTCGAGATTTCTATGATCTATCGAACTTCAAAATAATCGAGATATATGGATTAGAGGAAGCCTGCGCACCCTGGCCTCGTCTAGAGCCTGTTGTGGCTTGATTCCATTGGAATTCGCCGCTATGGGGAAAGACCTGTGAAGCTGCGCCTTTGGATGATGACTCTGCCGGGGATGGCACAGCCTTTGCACCTAATTCTCACGCCCGAAAAATGCAGAAGACCTGCTCGGTTTGCAGCGAAACAATTTCCCCTGGAAAAACTATTTTGGGCCGGCTTATCCAACCCTTTATACATAAGGGTAATTATGAACTCCCAACCAATGAAAATACTGGTTGTCGATGACGAGGACGCGATGCGAGAGGTGCTCCAGGTCCGGCTGGAGGGGCGGGGCTTCGATGTGCGTCTGGCGGCCGATGCCGCCGAAGCCGGCATGAAGGCCAAGACCTTCCGGCCCGACCTCGTGATCTCTGACGTGGTGATGCCGAACATCTCCGGCCTCGAGCTCCTGAAAAGTCTCAAGGCAGGAGACCCGGGTCGTTGTGTCATCATGATGACAGCTCACGGGACCGTCGAAATGGCGGTCGAGGCAATGAAAGAGGGGGCTCAAGATTTTCTCACCAAACCATTGGACTATTCCAAACTCGCAGAGATCCTGAGCTCCGTTCAGGAGCGACTGAGAAAGAGCCAAGAACCTCCAAAGGTAGCCCATCTCGAAGAGGGATCGAACGGATTCGGCGAGTTTGCGGGCAAGAGCGAGAGCATGCGGGCCGTCTTCCATTTGATCGAGGAGGTGGCCGGCACAGGGGTTCCGGTGCTCATCACCGGAGAGAGCGGTACAGGCAAGGAGTTGACCGCCCGAACGATACACCGTCTCAGCGCACGCCGCGAAGAACCTTTCGTCGCCATCAATGCCGCAGCGATTCCCCACGAGCTGATGGAGAGCGAGATCTTCGGCCACGAGGCGGGAGCTTTCACGGGCGCAACCGGTGTTCGCCAAGGTTGTTTCGAGCTGGCCAAAGGGGGCACGCTCTTCCTGGACGAGATCGCCGAAATGTCAATCTCGCTTCAACCGAAGCTTCTCAGGGTTCTGGAGGACGGCAGGGTCAAAAGAGTGGGCGGCTGTAAGGAGTATCAATTCGACGTTCGGGTACTCGCTGCCACCAACCAGGATCCCGAGAGCGCCATCGCGAATGGGCGGCTAAGGAAGGATCTCTACTATCGGCTCAATGTTTTCAACATTCACCTTCCGCCTCTTCGGGAACGCCGAGACGATCTCGTCGGCTTGACGCGGCATTTCGTTGGCGAGTTCAACCGCAAGCACGGAACCCGGATTGCGGGTGTGCGGGAAGACGCGATGAGCTTGCTCGATGCCCACCGCTGGCCGGGCAATGCCCGGGAACTGAGAAACGTGCTGGAAAGGGCTACCCTATTGGCCAAGAGCGAACAGATCGAACCCTCTCATCTGCCACCGTACATCAAAGAGCTCGGCTCGGAACAGTTCGAAAGAGTCGTGCCGCAGGTCGGCATGAGCGTGGCGGGAGCGGAGAGGGAGTTGATCCTCTGGACTCTGGAACAAACCGGAAACAACAAGGCCGAGGCGGCTCGCCGGCTGGGCGTCGACGTCAAAACAATCCGCAACAAGCTCAAAGCTTACGGCATCAACGAGCCATGAAACTTGCCACCAAGATTTATGCTGGCTTCCTGTTCTTGGTTGCAGTGTTGATCGCTTTGGAAGTGCTCCAGCTTTCTTTGATCCAGCACCTCCACGCCGAAAACCGTAAACTCTCCCGGATCGGCTTCGAAGCTATGAATTTGAGTCTCCAGATGCGGCGTACGGTCGAGCTCCTCAGCAGGTTCACAGACAAGCTCGGGGTGCTTCGTACTCCAGAGTACGCCACCGAGCTCACCCGAATTCGGCGCGAGGTGGCGCGAGATCTCGCCCGACTCCAGGCACTCGAGCTGGCCGACAGTGAGCGACGGGCCAGTGACCGACTGATGACCCTGTGGCAAGCCTATGTCGAAACCGCGCCTCAGCAAGAAAAAAAGCTCATGAGTCCCACTGGAATGGGGAGTGCCCGAGGGCCCCGCCCGGCGGAGCACTTCGACAATCTGCGAGCTCAGCTCACCGAAGTCATGCGGGCGTCGCAAGCCACCATGTCGAAGCGGGTCGCTGAAAGCGAAGCGAAGGCGGAGCGTTCCCGTTGGGTCGCTTGGGGAGCCGGCGCTCTCGGCACAGCTGCGGCATTGTTGATCTCCGTCTGGATCGTCCAATCCGTGGCAACCCCGCTCCGACAGCTCACCCATGGGATCCGAGAGCTGGCAAAGGGTGATTTCGGCTACCGGGTGACGCCTTCAGGCAGTCCCGAGTTCGCTGCGCTGGCAATGAACTTCAACACCATGGCCGATCGATTGAGAGAGCTCGACCAGCTCAAGAAGGACTTCGTGTCCAATGTCTCTCACGATCTCAAAGCGCCCATGGCCTGCATGCAAGAAACAACTCGGCTCCTTTTAGAGGGCATCCCCGGACCTTTGCGGGAAAAACAAGAACACCTGCTCCGACTCAACCTGCGTTGCGCCGATCGATTGTCGACGATGATTGAGAACCTTCTTCGCCTCGCCAGGGTCGAAGCGCGAGCTCTGGAATATGATTTCAATCCTCATGACATAAGAGAACTGGCTGGTGCCGTATTGGATGAATTGGACAACTCAATTCGAGAGAAGCGCTTTTCAATTCAAAGAGAATTCCCCGACGGGCCGCTGTGGGTGAAATGCGATAGGCCCTTCATGCTTCAGGTTTTAGGCAACCTTCTTTCAAATGCAGTGAAGTTTTCGAACACCGGGTCTGCGATCGGGATCCACATCAAGACTTTGACTACGACTGCGGACCATTCGCCGGCGCCTTCGCGCAACCCGTCGCAGTCGAAAGCCTCTCAGGCTCTAATCGAGATTTGGGATTCGGGGCCGGGTGTTCCGGAGGATCAAAAGGAAAAAATCTTCGAGCGATTCTATCGAGTTGATGCCGAGAAGAAGGGAGGGACCGGCCTGGGACTCGCGATCGCTCGTACGATCGTGGATGGGCACGGAGGGGCGCTGTGGGTACGAGATCACCCCGGGGGTGGAAGCATCTTTTGCCTTCGGTTGCCTTTGGCTCCATCCCCATCGTCGCCCGAAGTCTCTGAGGAGACGCATCGTGGTATGAGAAAATCCGGCGCCGCTCCGCCCCTCTCGTTTGGAACTTCAATTCGTACTTATCCTTCTTGAACGTCATCTCACCGAACCCAACCACAGAGTTTCGACACCGCATTGATAGAGCAGTGGGGCGGCCTCGCGTCCTTGGTTGCAGAAGTATCCCAATACAGCTTATGGTCCGTTTGAGACCGTAACCCTACCTTCCTACGTGCCCCACTTGCTCGGTCACTGGAAGAGGTGGAGATCGCCTTGGTCGGCATCCCCTACGACGGTGGCGTCACCCTACGCCCCGGGGCGCGCCACGGTCCGCGCGAGATCTGAAACATGTCCAGCCTGATGCGGAGCTATCACCACGTCACTCGCTTCAATCCGTTCGATGCCTGTCGCATCGCCGATGTGGGTGACGTCCGATTCCAGAACATCTACAATTTGGACGAAGCAATCAAGGACATCGAGCACTTCTATCGCCGGCTCCATGACGCCGGAGTGACGCCTTTGGCCGTTGGTGGAGAGCTCATACCGACACCTGGGGCCCGTTCATGGGCTCGAAGTTCCATCATGGTGCGCCATTTCGGATGACGGTCGAGGGAGGATACCTCAATGCCAAGCGCACCATTCAAATCGGGATACGGGGAGCCCAAAACACGCAAGAGGGTTGGGATTATTCACTCGAAAGCGGTATGCGTGTGGTCTTCATTGAACCTTTATGAGATCGTTTGTTTGCTGGCTGAGTCGCGTGTCAGCAGCGGCACCTCCCGCGCCGTAAATGACAATCGGAATCATGACGAGTGACAAGCGATTCAACGTGGCAGGAGCTTTTTCTGTTCTTCGATTTGCCGGCGCCACCGGGGCCGATTCAGGAGGCGTTCCGACCGCTCGAAGGCTTCGATGGCCTGCCTCGGTCTCTCGGCCAGGCTCAGCCGGAGCCCGAGGAGCCCTGCGGCCTCCCCCTCCTCGAGTGGTGGAAGGAAGTCCGGTAGCTTCGCGTCCGAGAAGGGCTGGAAATCAACATAGGTGATCCAGGTCGCGGCGCCGAAGGGAGCCGTGTACTCGAAGGTCGGTTTGAAGTCCGTGTAAAGGACCGGCGGCGTTGCGAAGGCCTGCGAGCGAAAATAGCGGTTGAGCTCGTCATCGCCGGTAAAAACATTCAACGCAACGAACTCGGAAAGAGACTCCATTCGAGCCGCTTTCATCATCTCCCGGGCCCGGGGGCCTTGCGAGAGCTGCTCGGCCACCCGCGGGTGGATTTCGAGAGGCGACGACGAGGCGACCAGAAAACCCTGAGTCCGGGTGGCGTAGAAGTGAACATGGGGAAAAGCCTGCCGCAGCGTGTAGATCACGTTCCGAACGTCCGCCTCCAGAACATGGTGAAGTTGAATCCAGAGAAGAAATACTCCCCTTTCGTCCAGTTTGGAGCGGACCGCGTCGAAGAAATCGTAACTGTAGAGGCTGCCCACCCCTGCAAACGCCGCGCCGGTTATACCCACGACGATGTAGTCAAAACCGGGCGAGGCCATTTGCAGGTGATTGCGCCCGTCGTCGATGATCAGCCGGACCCTGTCCTTGTCGCGAAAGGGCGCTCCGACAAAGGTCGAGAACTCCTGTCGAGCCGCTGCGATGATACCGGGACTGTGCTCGACCACGTCTATCTTCTCGAACGGCATTTCATACAGAAAGGCCAGCGTCCGGCCAGGGCCCAGCCCCACCAAGGCACATCGATTAAAACGTTGGAGATAGAGGGCGCCCACAAAGGCGAAGTTGTTCTGGAACTCGAGAACCTCATCCGTGCCCTCGTACTTGCCATTGGTCTTCAACACCTTGTTGCCGCTCGCTAGGCGATCCACGGTAATGAATCCATACTGCGCGTCTTCTTGAAAGAATTCCGGCTGATCTCCATCGCTCGAACTATAGAAGTTCCAGTAGTAGTGAGCGCCCGACGTCAGCCGCGCCTCGTCCCAGCCGGGGAAGGCCAAGATCGCGATAACGCAGAACAGGACTACGAGCCCGAACTTGTATCCGCGCGCGCCCAGGCCGGCAGATCGAAGTTCAGCGGTTCGCGCCCCTGTCAGTGCCGCCGACGCCAGGACCAGAGCTCCGACGGCCGAGCCCATCAGAATATGAGCCGAGCTCACCCGCCCGAGAAGCACGAATCCGCAAACGAGGGCGCCGACGATGGCACCCAGTGTATTGGCTCCGAAGACCAAGCCCACCCAAGCGCCGGGCTTGGCCGGTCCGCCAGGCTCGGGCGAACGGACGGATGCCGCCAAGGAAGGAAGCGAGATTCCCATGGCCAAGCTAGCGGGGGCGAGCAAGATGATGCTGAAGAGAAATCGCACCACCTCGCGCTCGGCGAAGGACCAATGGTATTTGTAGCTGCGGGTCAGCTGAATGACCTCCGGAAAACGATCCCACAGGAACAAGCTGGCCACCACACCCGCCGCCAGAAGAAGCTGCGCCCCGATGTAAATCACCAAGGGAGGATGACGACGGCGTCTTGCCAGCCAGGGGAGCAAGAGGCTGCCGAGGCCGATGCCGAGAAGAATGGCGGAGAGCATGATGGTGAAGGCATAAGTGGTGACTCCGATGACGGTACGAATCAGATGGGACCAGACGACCTCCAGAGTAAACACCAGCGTTCCCTGCAAAAAAGCCAGCCAACAAACCACCGCCGACCCCAGCGCCCAATCGGCACCGGGCATGGCTCGGAGACGATGCGGCTCGACCACCGCTGCCGCCTTCATCGTCGGTGCTTCCGAAACAACCGACTTACCCCGCGCGAGACGAAGGGATAAAACGAAGCTTCCGATGGCCACCGCCAAGTTCATCATCGAACAAATAAACAGGGTGCCGTCCAAACCGAATAGAAAGATGGACAGGTAGCCGCTCAGCAGGACCCCAAGAGCTCCGCCCAGGGTGTTGAAGGCATAAAGCAAGGGCAGCTGGCCGGTCATGACGTCTTTTCCCCCGACGCCCGCCACCAGCGTCGGTAAGGTCCCTCCCATCAGTATGGTGGGAACAAAGACGAAGCCGAAAGAAAGACCAAAGCGCAGCAGGGTGAGCAGACCAGGCCGGTCCACAAACAAACGCCCCAGCGCGAGTCCGAGATCACGGAAGTCCTGAAACACGAAGGGGACCGCCAGGAAGAAAAGGGCAACACTCAGCTCGAGGTAACTATAAACTCTCACCGGGTTTCGAAAACGAATCGTCAAGCGACCGAATAGAAAGGCTCCCGCCGAGAGGCCTCCCATGTAGGCGGCAAGAACGGTTGCGGTGGCCAGGTGAGAGGCACCAAACACATAGGTGAGAAGCCGGTTCAAAACGACTTCGCCGGCAAGAGCCGTTGATCCGGAGACGAAGAACAGAAACAGTAAAATGGACAATCCCCCGGCCGGGGCCGAAAGATTTTGCGGGCCTGTCGATTGGAATTCGACAGGATGCGCCCGCTTTATTTGCGAAGGAGTCTCCTCGACCATGGATGTCATCCCGGAGACACTATCTCTGCCTCCACTCGAAACGAATCTCTCTATTGGAAAACGGGATTTGTGGGTCCCAGATATGTTCGCACGCCGTGCGGTATTTGTCCAAAACGGCGACGTTGGACGACGACGCGATAAGGATCTCTTGTCATTGGAGCTCACCCAAGACATCATCCAGTCGTTCGAGGGTGCCTTCTCAAATCTGGTGAAAGTTGGAAAGCATGTTAACCTGCCGTTGTTCGCCGAGATGGAAACGTGACGCGCAAAACATCCCTCGATAGAAAACTGGCGCGGTTGTCGGAGCTGGCAGCGCTTCCCGACTCGAAGGCATTGCGCCGGGAGCTGAGGCAAAGCCTCGGGGACAAAAGCCCTCACGTCGTTGCCAGAGCGACGAAGCTGATCGGCGAGCGCGAGCTTGCGGAGCTCGTGCCGACGGTCGAGGCCAACTTCGAGCGCCTCACCGTCGCGCCCACCAAGGCCGACAAAGGTTGCCTCGCCAAGACGGCGATCATCAAGTGCCTCGTCCAACTGGAGCAAGGGAGCGCCGAGGTCTTCCTCCGCGGTCTTCATACCGTTCAGCTGGAGCCTTCCTATGGAGGGCCGGTTGATACCGCCGTCGAGCTCCGGAGCTACAGCGCCATGGGGCTTTCGGCCACCGGATACCCCCATACGGTGCTGGAGCTGGTGACGGCTCTGACCGACCCCGAGTCTCCGGTTCGCAGCGCCGCGATTCAAGCCCTCGGTGCCACCGGTCGCCCGGAGGTGGAACCCCTACTGCGATTCAAGGCGCTGGGCGGGGATCGGGAACCTCAGGTGGTGGCGGAAGCTCTCGAGGTCCTCCTTGCCATCGCACCCGATCGGTCGCTACCCTTTGTCGAGCAATTCCTCGACTCCAGGGACGAAGACGTTGCGGAGGCAGCAGCGCTTGCTCTCGGTGCATCACGCTGCGAAGCGGCGTTCGAGCTCTTGACGGCGCGCCTCGAGAGCCGGATCGATTCCGCTTTCACTCGCACATTGCTTTTATCCCTTGCCATGCTGCGGCGGGAAAGTTCCATTGCCTACCTGCTGGATCTGGTAGCGAAGGCCCCAGGCCGCCGCGCCGAGTACGCACTTCAGGCTCTTGCCATCTATCGATACGACGACAAGATTCGGGAGGGCGTCATGGCACGTCTTGCGACCCGCCAGGACGGGAAGAAGCTTCGCGCTTTGTACGAAACGGACTGACCGCGGCAAAATGTGTTACCTTCTTCCGCACCTGCCGGGACATCCTGAGCCGGGCAGCCCTTTTATGAGTCGCTCGGCACCGATAGCAAGGCAGGAGAGTCTTCAACCACAACAGCAAACTTGGAGGTTCGCTAATGAAGCAACGGTCGCGACGGCAATTTTTCAAGACGGCCGCTTTCGTCGCCGGCGCGTCTCTCGTTAACAAACGGGAGGGAGCGGCTCGACAGGCCGGTGAAGCAGTTCCCAAGATCACGCTCACCTGCTCCGATTACCTCCGGTTCACCCCCCTGGCGACCGGCGACCTTCGCCCCAAAAACGTGGATCTAACGTGGATTCGAGGCCCACGCAGCGAGATGCTTCGCCGCGCTTTGTCCGATCCCGCAGTCGATGGAGGGGAAACATCAATGCTGGGGCATTTGCTCCGCGTGGACCGCGGCGATCGTTCCATGGTCGCAGTGCCGGCTTTTCCGCTCCGTAACTTCACCGCGCGCGACATCTACATGCGAAAGGGCTCGGCGCTGACGCCGAGTCAACTGAACGGCTCCCGGGTCGGCATCTACAACTGGACCGCGAGCGGCGCGGTTTGGTACCGACAACTCGTCCGTTACTTCGGCCAAGATCCGGCTGCCATGAAATGGGTTGTAGGCGGTACCGACCAGCCGAGGAAGATCCAGGCCAGGGCTCCACTTCCTCCCTACGTCAGCGACGCTCCAGCAGATAAATCCCTGACCGATTTGCTACTGGCGGGTGACGTCGACGCGATATTCGTGCCATTGCCCCCGAAGAGATACCACCCGGTAGACGGGCCCATCGTACGGCTCATTCCTGAGTTCCGCGCCGTCGAGAAGAAGTACTTCGAGCAAACTCGCTGCTATCCGCCCCAACACGTGCTCGTTCTTCGCAGGGAGGTATGGGAAAAGAAACCGTCACTCGGTCCGCTCCTGCTCGAGATCTTCGAGCAATGCGAGACAAGATTCCAGGAGAATCTGCACCACTTTCCCTACAGCACACCGTGGCAGGTTGCCGAAGTCGAAGAGACCGACCTTCTGATGGGCCCGGACTTCCACGCCCACGGGCTGGAAGGAAACCGCCACGCCGTGGATGTCTTTTGTCAATCGGCGTTCGACGATGGGCAAACCAAACGCAGGGTGACGGTCGAAGAGTACTTTGCTGAGTTTCTGAAAAGCTGATTCGGTCGGGCTAATTCGTCTATTTTGGAGTGGCCTGCACAATGTTGTGTTTGATGAGTGCATCAGTGGCTCAAACGCCTATTTACAATTACAACACGGCGAAACAGAAATTGATGGAAGGAATACACGGCAAAACCGGAGCCATGGTTCCACGATATTCTGCGTAAGGACGGCACGCCCTACTCGGAAACAGAGGTTGACCTCATTAAATCCTTGACCGGCGTTCGGTAGGAGGGCAGCGCAGAAGTCCTACCACCTTCCAAATCCACCCTGTCTCTGATATTAAGGCGGTACAGGGAGGAGTCAACCATGAAGAGAAAGCTTCGAATGGGCATGGTCGGAGGGGGGCGGGGAGCCTTCATCGGTGCGGTTCACCGAATGACGGCTCAACTCGATGGACTCATCGAGCTGTGCTCGGGGGCGTTTAGCTCCGATCCGGAGCGTTCGATAGCTTCGGGAAGAGACCTTTTTCTTCTCGAGAATCGCACCTATGGCGCTTACGAGGAGATGTTTCGAAAAGAAAGGGAGCTTCCCGAGCAAGAGCGCATGGATTTCGTATCCATCGTGACGCCCAATGACCAGCATTATCCGGTCATTAAAATGGCCCTCGAAACCGGATTTCCGGTGATTTGTGACAAGCCCCTTTGCCTCGATTGGACTGAAGCCAAGAAGCTGGAGAGCCTGGTTGAGAAATCGGGGCTTTTGTTCGGTCTCACCCACAACTACTCGGGCTACCCCATGATAAAAGAAGCTCGACAACGGATCCGCTCCGGGCAGCTGGGGAAGATTCGAAAAGTGGTGGCCGAGTACCCGCAGGGCTGGCTGGCCACTCGACTCGAATCTGAAGGGCAAAAACAAGCCTCTTGGAGGACCGATCCCGAGCGGGCGGGAGCCAGTTGTTGTATCGGTGACATAGGCACCCATGCCGCCCATCTCGCCGAGTACGTGACGGCATTGGAGATCGAGGAAGTTTGCGCTGATTTGACAACCTTCGTCGAGGGACGCCGGCTCGACGATGACGGCAGCGTGCTGCTCCGGTTCGGGGGAGGCGCTCGTGGTGCTTTGCTGGCGAGCCAGATATCCATCGGCGAGGAAAACGGACTCAAGCTCCGAGTTTATGGCGAGCGGGGTGGCCTGGAGTGGTGCCAGGAAGAGCCGAACACCCTGCTCCTCAAGTGGCTCGATCGGCCCCGCGAGGTCCTTCGAACCGGCGTGAATTACGCTCACCACTCGAGTGAAGCGCTTCGAAATACCCGGCTGCCCGCCGGCCATCCGGAAGGCTACATCGAGGCCTTTGCCAATCTCTATCGAAACTTCGCCTTGGCTCTTATGGCCCGGCTGGCAGGTAAAGAACCAGAGCCAGAACACCTGGACTTTCCCGGTATTCGGGACGGTGTCCGAGGCATGGCATTCATTGAAGCTACGGTCCAAAGCTCCAAGAGTCAGCAGAAATGGACCAAACTCCCGGAATAGTCCTATGGAGCTTTATGCCGTCGACTTGATCGTCTTCCTGGCCTTCATTGTAACGGTCGTCTCCGTCGGAATCATCAAAAGCCGTCAGGAGAAGGACAGCGAGTCGTACTTCCTCGCCGGACGCAGCTTGAGTTGGTGGCTGGTCGGGTTCTCTCTCATCGCCGCGAACATTTCCACCGAGCAGTTCGTCGGTATGTCGGGGCAGGCGGCCGACTACGTCGGCTTGGCCATCGCGAGCTATGAATGGATGGCCGCCATCACTCTGATTGTGGTGGCCTTCGTCTTTCTGCCCAAGTTCCTGCGAGCCGGCATCTACACCATTCCTGAGTTCCTCGAGCACCGTTACAACGAGGGAGCCCGGACGACCATGGCGCTGTTCACGATGATCATTTACGTTGGCGTGACCATCGCCGCGGTCATCTACTCCGGCGCTCTGACCATCGATACCCTCTTCAAGGGCCAGACTCTCCTGGGGATCGAAGTCAACGTCGTCACCGCCTCCTGGATCATCGGCCTCATTGCCGCGCTCTATGTCGTCAGTGGAGGCCTCAAGGCCTGTGCCTGGGCGGACCTGCTACAGGGATCGGCTCTGATCGTCGGCGGCGGCGTGGTGAGCTACCTGGCATTCCAGGCCATAGGGGCCACACCGATCGCCGACCTGGCGGCAACCGGAACCGCGGAGGGACTGGCCGATGATGCCAGCGGTGTTGCCAAATTCTTCGCCTTGAACGAAGACAAGCTGCACATGGTGCTACCACGCAGCGACCTCATCCTGCCCTGGACGGCCCTGGTGGTCGGGCTTTGGATCCCGAACTTCTATTACTGGGGCCTCAACCAGTACATAACCCAACGGACTCTGGGATCGCAGTCGCTGGCCCAGGGGCAGAAGGGAGTGGTGTTTGCCGCCGCTCTCAAGTTGATCATTCCCTTTTTGATTGTCTTCCCCGGGATTGCCGCCTTCAACCTCTTCAGCGACTCCATGGCCGAAAAGGCGATCGAGGACAACGCCACCATCCTCGAGGACTATGTTGCGCTCGCAGCAGCCGGGAGCAACCCAGGGTACCAGGTCTTCGAGTTCGACGAGCACTGGCGGAAGATGAATTCCGAAATGGCGGTGGAAATAGAGGCTTTCAATGAACGAGTGAAACAAGCTGCGGAAACGGAGGGTGGGACAATCACCGAGGCCAGCAAGCTCGTCGGCTACAAGTTCGACACCGCCTTCGGCCTGCTCATTGGAAAACTAGTCCCCAGTGGAGTCGGGCTTCAGGGCTTCATTCTCGCCGCCATCCTCGGCGCGGTGGTGAGCTCGCTGGCATCCATGCTCAACTCCGCTTCGACGATCTTCACCATGGACCTCTACCGGCAGTACCTCAACCGGAGTGCCTCCCAAAAGAACCTGGTTTTTGTAGGTAGAATCTGCGTCGGAGTCTTCGTCGTGATCGGCTGTTTGATCTCCCCCTTTCTGGACGATCCTCGCTTCGGAGGCATCTTCACTTACATCCAAGAGTTCCAGGGATTCATCTCCCCCGGCATCCTCGGTGTCTTCGTCTTCGGTTTTGTCGTACGCCGGGCACCGGCCATTTGCGGCGTCGTCGGGCTCTGGTCCAGCCCGGCGATCTATCTAGTTCTGAAGCTCCTGCTCCCGAATCTGGCCTTCCTCGACCGCATGGCGGTGGCTTTCTTCTGTGTTCTCGCCATCATGACCGTGATCACTATCTTGCGTCCGCGGCCGGAGCCGATCGAGCTGCCGGTCAATACAAAGATCGACCTCCAGTCTTCACCGATGGCCCTCGCTTTTGGCGTTGTGGTGGTGGTGG
>SDBT01005488.1_pt1 | contig 21254 bp, 22 predicted proteins | sample 2277101 | NCBI WGS metagenome assembly SDBT01 (sample SAMN10404973, study PRJNA504765) | marine sediment metagenome | isolation source: marine sediment core GS10_PC15, 103 cmbsf | place: Arctic Ocean: Southern Knipovich Ridge | collected 2010
CTAAATTATTCGTATTGGATGAAATACTATCTTCATTACAAGTAATTCCACCAATACACCGCATATAATCTTCGAGCCTTGCACTTGTTCCAATGGAAATTGTTGGCGTTTGTGATATGCTTATAATTGTTCCGGCTATATTTGCAATCGCACCTAAATAAACATTATCACGTAATACTTGTGGTGATAGTATAGCGGAATCAGCATCAAGCTGAATCAATATAGTGTCAGAATTAATAAATACATTAACGGATTGATGTAAGGGTGTTATGGTAACATTCGCATCGTAAACAATTCTTTGATGAACAGGCTCAGGATTAAATCCGGTTACAATATAGCCAACACCAGGGGCTACAGTAAAAGTCGTTGCACCTAATCCTGTCATTGTACCACCACTATAATTATGTGTTGATATTGCGCCTAAAGCAGCACGACCTTCAGGACCAGACAATATACCTTCATCCCACTGAACGCCCGTAAAATTAAAGGAAACACCCGTTACGGTATCTGTATATACCGACCCTTTAGGTATAAAAGCCGTTACTGTGGGTGTCCCGACACCTTTTAAAATTTTTACACCTTGTACCTCAGTAGAAAAATGAACCTGGGAAAAGCCAGATGATACAAGTAAAAATGAACTAAATAATAAAAGAATAAATTTTTTCATGTTAAATATATTATTGCAGTCTAGTTTGTAATTCCAATTCAATTTCAGTCCGGCACATATCCAGTTCTGTCTTTAGATCCTCTCTTTCATAACTAATAACTATTAATTTGTCAACAACAGGCAATACACTACTTCCATTCACAACAATCCTGGGATGATCCAAATGCTGATCATCAGTATACTGAATCACTACTGCATCAGCTGTTACACCATAAGAACTTTCTAATTCACTCTTTAAGGCATCCATATTGGATATTTTAAATGCCTTATGTAATACCTTGTCGTAATAAGAGCAGACCACTCCACTTTTAAAATCTATCGATATATTTTGTAATTCCATATTATTTATAAAACGTTTATATTAGGTGTTACAGATCCGCCCGTTGGATTATTTAAAGTAGAAGAATTAATTCGTAATTTTATTCTTGTTAAATTCACATCTGAAGTGGTAGTGAAAGCTGTGCCTGGTGTCCCTGCATCAACATAAAAGAATTCATCCGTACCTGGCGTGTCCTGACTAGCAATCAAATCTAGTGAGCCAGAATAATTGATCCGATCCACCATTGCTTCTGCCAACTTTGCTTTAGTATTAAATGTTGCTGTATCAGGTTCATTAAAAGTTTCCTCCCCACTTCCATCATCCAATACCACTTCAGTTTCTAAAACATCATCAACAGTATACCTTTCTCTTTGCGCTTTGGCTGGGAAAAAACCACCATTTTCAGAACGATTTGTAAACGGTGAACCCTGTATATGAATATCCTGAGCCCCATTAGTTGCAACTACAGCAGGAACATCAGGTGAACCCGTTTTTAAAGTTGCAGACCTAATTATCACATTACCACCTTGATTATCGACAACATAACAACTCGCCAACCGATCAAAAGACTCAGCAGATCCTAAATTTTCACAATTTCCAGCAACTAAATCTAAAGTACCACCAGCGGTTACATCAATAGCACCAGGTGTTGTATTTGGTGTTGCATCACCGAAAGTAAACCCAAGATAAAAACAAACTAAACCCGATGATATAGTTAATGGGACTACTGCAACATTGTTTCCGCCTATTACATGAGAATAGAAGAACACATCCGCAGATGATGGCTTTAAAAACCACATATCTTTTCCCGTTACAGTCTTTATATGGTAATCACCAGTACCGCCTAGTGTATGTTCTTTGGATGCATTAATATCTCCTAATACTTCTACTGTCAAATTCCCATCCATAGTTGTAGGAACGTTTATATGCTTACAGAAAGACAAAACAATATCTCCCTCATCACTACCTACAAACTCTTGTATTGTGCCAGTAAAATTACACGAACCCTTACCTAATGTACCCCCGTCAAGATTTCCAGCACTGGCAAACAGTTTATCAATATCACCATTCCATACGCAACCCTCTACACCACTAACAATAACTACTTCATTTGTCCAACTACAATTTACAACTAATCGCCCTAATACCTGACCCGAAAAACCAGGCCCAACTGTAGACTCTATTACAGCACAATTAATATTCCAAAATCTCGCATTTGAGTTATTTCTTGCACCAACTAGAATACCAACAGATGCAGTACTTTTGATTAAATTACAATCTATTGTTAGGTTTTCTATTTCATCTAATTGAAAGGTGAAACTGCCCGTAGCAATGGCCGATCTTCCTTTTATTCTGCCTGTATTAGTAGGAGAACTGCCACCATCAATTTCTACTACCCGTTTACTGGCCACCGAATTTGTCGAATCCTTATAATTAATATCAAAATCTAAATCCTCAGAATAATTAAACACATGACCGGCACTACCTGTACAATTATAATCACCTTCACCATAAACATTTGCTCCAATACTAAAACCAACAATATTCCACATATCACCTGCTGTTGATTTATTGAATGTTACACCGGCCATAACCAACCAGTTTACACCATCTTTATGCATTCCATTTGCAGCCGTTGTGGTAATAGTATATGTGCCCGTATCAACCACAATCAAATCACCGACAACAGAAGCTGCCAATGCAACATCAGGATCCGTAAAAGAAGTGATTACACCTGTTGTCTGATTAACAATTTTAATCATACCAGGCAAAGGAAGCGCAACCGGTGTTCCACTTGCGCGTGAATAGCTTATCACTTTCCACACACCGCTTCCTTCAGCACGTAGTATTGCCGTATCCCCAACTGCAGTTAAAATATCTGCACCTGTTGGCAAAATCAAATTCGCACTACTGGTAAGCGTAAGGCTCCCATCAAATGTTACAATATGATTTTTATCCAAAATATCTGAAAACGCTGCTATAGTAACCGTACCCGTAATATGGTGGTACTCTTTTTTAGGATCCAACACCACCGATGATGCACTGGCCACCGTTTCCTTTCCAAAATAATTATACCTAACATCATTTAACAAAGTAAAAGACAAATCCATGCTTGAAAATGTCGCTTTTGAAAACAACCCTGTAAGAGAATCACGTATTGAAAATTGATCTGCAGCTAATAATGATGTAATGTTAGGTGCAGAATTTATCTCAGCACCAAAATCAATACTATAACCGGCCAATGTTGTAGGCTTTGCCGTTAATGAAGCAAAAGTATGCGTATGCCCTACAGGACTATACAATGTATCGCCAAGTAACTTTACCCTGGCATCTGTATAATATAAATTAACCCCACCTTCAGTTAAAACATCCGTGGTATCATCCGGAATATTTAAAGCTTCAGCTGTTATTTCAGCCAATACTTGACGAATATTATCAGCTGTAGTCCTTCTACCACCTGTAAGAACTTTACTATTTTGCGACTCTATTAATAACGCTCTACTCATGGGTAATTTTCTCCTTTATATTGATAACCCTGTTCTGTCTCATCCAACTTCACTGTTGTTAAAAATTCTGCCAATACTGAAGGCTCTAATAATGATGTTGTTTCAGCAACTACTACAGTAAATTGAAGCATAGCAATAGACACATTATTCGAATCAGGATTACCTTTTGGTACACCCATTTTAATTTCACCAACCAATGTCCTTTGAATAAATGGTGGAGCAAAACCCAATGTCCTATAAATAGGATTTTCCAATATGGCCCTAACCAAACCGGCCAAGCGTTGCGCCTTTAACGAAGCTGAAGTATCACCTCGTAAATCCCCTGTTGTAGATGCTTTTGCTGTACACTCTATTATAAACGTATACTCCCCACGTACGCTTGCCTGGTGTTTATTATCATAAGTACCGGTGCTCAGAAAAACATTTATTGAAGACATCTCAGCAACATCAATCGGCACCATTCTTTCTAAAAAAATTTCATCCAGATCTAGGTCCGTATCATAAGTCAACTTAAACTGATTATCGATTTCATCAGTAAGAATATCAGCAATACGCATTCCCACAAACTCATAATTTTGTTTTGGTATTACATTATTAATCTTACTCATACTTCTTTAAATGTTCCTAGAATGCATACTATCAACCCAACCGTTTCATCCGGAAACCATTGCTCTATAACATATTTTATTGTTTCACCTGTACTGTCAGCAACTTCAACCAAATGCTTTTGCAGATCCACATCACCCTCAGCATTACGAACCGGATAGTTTAGGTCCGTTAAAAACTGCTCTGATACAGTAACCGAAGCCTGTTCTGTATTCTTTGCCTCACCGGTCGCAGGATTAATACCCAAATGGTGTCTTTTATGTAAACCATTTACCGTTTCAACTTCACCTGTAGGAGCCGTAAATTGTATCGAAACACCAAACCCGTTTGGATCCGATGTATACTGTGCAGCATCCTTTCTTGCTTGTTCTACCAATCCCATTATTTCGTATAAAAAAAGGGCATATAAAACACACGCCCTTCAGTTTACCCTATGTAAAAGCTTCTTAAAGAGCCATCCATTTATCAAATAAAACATCCTTTTTTGCAGACTTATCAAACTCAACCTTCATATTGTTTAGATCCCAAACAAGTTCTTTTTTGTTGATATCAGTCAGCACACGAATCATTCTAGGCTCACCATTTTTGGGTGTAAAAACCTTACCCGTTTCAGTCTTAGATGCTGATTCTGATAAAGCTTCAGGATCCGTTGATGTTCCGGCATCAATTGCAGCTTTATTTTCTTGCTCTGAAGTATCCTGGTCTGATTGCTTTACTGCAGCTTTCTCCTGGTCTTCATCAGCTTTCTTTTGCTTATCAGCCTTTTCTTTCGATTCAGCATCAGCAATTGCAGCACGTTCCTTATCCAATGCTTTTTGATTATTTCTTTGTTGGATAGTTTGAGGACTACCTTCTGTATGCGAAGGAATATTTTTATCAGCACCTGGCTTTTTCGATTCTGAATTTTTAAGAATTAAAAAACCTTTTTCAACCAACGTTTCAGCATTCCCTTCAGGAAAATGCAAGGCCGTTACGGTATCTCCCGATTTAAAAACCTTATTATTTATACCCCCTACATAAAGAGACTTTACAGTATATTGAACTGGTTCTGGTGCTTTTTTTGCCATGAAATATTTTAATTATAAATTTTACAATTCTTAAATAACACTTGCTAAAAACTTACTACGCTGTAACCTGTACCGTAGCAATCTGATCAACAGCTACAGGAATAGCAACACCTGCAGATTTCAGATCCATAATGTGTGCTGTAGCTCTTTCATCGATATACTCACTAATAACAAACGCTCCCTGCTCCGTTGGCGCACCTTCTTTTAGCAGTTTAGGTACTGCAGCAAACGCTAATTTAAAACGTGGATTTTCTGGCAAAACAATCAGATTTGCATCATCGATATATGGAACAGAAACACCTGCTGCATTATCAAAAAACTCAGGATATGTCCAAATATTAAAACGATAAGAACCTGCCGAAATACGACCATGCAAAGTTCCACCAACAGCATCACGTTGTGGGGGTCTGATAGCATCTAACGGCATATTTATAAAATCTTGTCGCTCCTTAAATATCGTATTATTCAACAGAGCAGAATGGGCACCCTCACCCAAAATTGCATTATAGGTTCCTCCCTGCGTCTTACCTTCTTGACGAATAAACTTTGCAGCTGTCTTAAAAGTTTCAAAAGGATCTACAGCATCAGTCCAATAATTACCACCACCTAAATCAACCAATGACTCTGCCTTTCTTTTAAAATCAATATTATCACCAGAATCCAACGTCACGATACCAGTTTGCAAAACCTGAGCACATTGTCTTTCATATGCACGCTCGATTTTATCTTGTAGCATTCTCAACTTATCAGCAACATCTTCTAAAAATGCAGCAAAAACACCTGCATCAATAGCCGTACTACCAAACAAACGATCATACAGATCAAGATCTGTAGCATCGAAAAACTCACGGTAATAAGGCGGAGCAAATATTTTTTCAGTACCCAAACCAAACTCATTTCGATTCCCTTCTGTACCACGAAATACATCTACCGAAATCTTTTCAGTACCACGCTGCACCTCAATGGATATATTTTTTGTTGGCGATTCTTTCGATGGGAAAAACGACCTCAAAAATGATGTTGGTGCGGTACGTTCCTTGTACACATCAATTAACATTTTTGTAAAAAGTCCCCTGGCATCTGATGTTGCAATATTCATCTCTTATGTTTTTATATTAATTTATAATTTGCTTGTATAATTTTAAATTCAAAAATTTTTAATCGTTATCGAAACCAGTAAGCTGATCACCAGTAGGAAGAACACGCACACCAATCGTATTCGCATGAATCAAATCACGAATAGTTCTTCCACCAATAAGCGTATCCAAAGTATCGGCATCCTGTAACAATACCTTACTTTCAACAACATCACCCTCAGTCAAAAAATTCACTTCCTTAGTCGCTCCTTCAGCGATATTAACATCCTGTGCTAAAATCCCAACAGGAGTTTCACTACCATCTGAGGCACCAGACTCTAAAGGCGTAATTTCTAATGAAGCACTAATACGACCCATAACAGTACCGGCCAACAAAGGCACAGGCTCATAACCTGAATTGGTATAATCTGCTTTCGCAAATCGCTTACCCCAAACAAATAATTTGGTTAAATCAGTATTTATTGTTTGTTGGTTTTCAGTATCCTCTACTACAGTTTGTTTGCTCATGGTTAAAATTTTATGAATCGTTTAAACTTCTTTTATTTTTTAATTTTCTTGTTATTCTTTATACTACTATTTAGCTTCAGGCAAACCCACTTGCGCACGAGCCTCAGCCTCAAAATTGGCAACCTCTTTTTCCTTTGCAGTTTTAGCTGCTGCCTCATCCACTTCCTCAGTCGCAACTGGTTTTGCAGAATCACCTTTAGCACCTGTTACAAGTGCAGCTGCAGCAACCTTACGAGAAAATTCTGCCATAGCTTCAAATGAAAGAGGCTCACCACTTGCAATGGCTTCTTTCACCCCTTTAGCATCTATATCAACAAAAACTAAACACGCTTTAACACGGTCCAATTCGGTTTTAGTAGCAGCTGTAACTACCTGTGCATATAAGACAGGATGTTTAGTTTGTAATTCATGTAAATCCATAGTATTCGTATTTTGAGTTTCAGGTTTATTATTAATTGGAATATTTGCTTGTGAATCATGCTTTGCAGCAATCTCATATATATCTTCACCCTTTGCCATTGCTGAAAATAATTCATCAATTTGGGCTGTCATTTGAGGGGTAATCTTTACGATACGATTTATCAATCCTACTTTCTTCGCATCAGCTGAAGTCAATATTACTTCATGCCGATTTTCTAACGAAAAAATAGCCTTTACGGTAAGCCCTTTTGCCTTAACCTGTTTTAATGCTTCAAACTTTTTGACATCAACTTTTGCGATAAAAGCATTCATCAAATTTTTATTCATACGTTCTAACATAGCACGAACATCATCTGTAAAGAATGTTTCGTCTTCCTCTAAAAATCTTGCGAAAGCTGCTCTATGAATTAAAAACTCGGAAACGTCTAATGCCTGAACATCATCAGCATATGCAAGAAACAAGGCCATCATGGAATGAGCTTTACCATCTACCTTTACTAACTTGCGACCTTCATGCTCTTGAAACTTAGCTATCATACCAAAAGCTGCCTCAGGACTTCCACCATTACTATTAATACGAACAGCAATATCCTCACCGGCTTGTTCTTCCACTGAATCAATAAATTCTCGCGAAGTAAACGCAAAAATATCACCGTATATTAAAATCTCTTTTGGCATTACGATGGTAAAAATAGGAGCAGCCAAAAAGAAATAAAAACATTATCCGGCAAGTACGGATTATTATTTTATGTTTGGTTTAAACACTAAACAACATGAGCGACAAACGCAGAAAAGAATCAGCAAAGAGACATCGTGAAATAAGGATTTACGGTATTTCCGTAAAGAGCAAAACAGCATTAACGAATATTGCAAAGAACCTAGATTCAGACGTTTCGAGCCTATTAAGACCCAAAATCGCTGAATGGTTAAATACATTTCCAGACAGCTTAAAACAATATATCGAATAGGAGATTTTTAAAATATACTTGACAACAAAAAAAACTTTTAATCGCCTTCCTTACCACCTTCATTATTAGGAACTGCCACAACCTCCGGCCCAAGACCTAACTTTTCAGCCTTCTTAATTTCTTCAGAAAACTGATCCATATTCGCATCAGACTCCCCACTATTCAACAGTTCCGTTGCAGCTTCTACAGTAGTAAGTGGTACATTCTCTCCTTTCTTACCTAATTTTTCACGCTCAGCTTTCACTTCTTTCAAAGGATCTATATGTGGAACTGAAGGGCCAATAAATCTGGCCATTTTATAAGCTGTCAAAACTTCATCATTGCCTTTCAATATGGCATCAATAAAACCTGGTGCTTTAATTTTATTTTGAGCAACTTGCATTTCCAACCAAAAACTATAAATCTTTTTGTAAAACTGACCGGCAAAAGAATGTCGTGTAATTAACAATGTATTTTCCCAATCCTTCAATGCAGCACGGGATGCTGAAAAATTTGAATCATATTTCGACAATGCAACTTCAGGTGGGATCCCAATAGCTGCACACACCAACTCAATATTTGTATTATAAAAATCCTTAAAGTACAATTCATTCTTACTTTCTAACGACTTCAACGAAGCACCCTGAGGCATATTTACAACTGTTTTCTCTGTTGATGCTGCAACACCATCAGCCAACTCCTTACCATTGATATCTTTAGGCAATTTTTCTGACCTTCCATCAAAATCTTGTGCCTGTGCCATCCTATCCAACATCGGATTTTCACCAGTACTTCCCAAATCATGTTCAATCGACATCGTAATTTTTTGACGTTCCTCAGCACTACCAAGCGTAGCCTCTTTATAACGCTCCAACTTCTTTGTTGATTCCAATACTGCAGACAATAACGGCAACCCCCTATTATTATCTAAACGATACTTCAAACCGTAAACCAAAAAGGCCATCTGTAAACCAGATGTCTCACCCCTGGCATCCACAGTATCAAAAGTATTATTCTTATTTCTAATCCAAAACTTAACGTGCTTACCTTTCTTTGTCTGCTCAATACCGTTCCTAATAACATTACCGTTCGCCAATACATTTGGAAAATCATCAGTACCATGCAAAGGCGACTGTATATGACTACCATCAATCAACTGAACATTAATTCTATTATTATCATCCATCCTCAAAATCACCAACACATCACCACCATTAATAGCATTTTTAAATGTTTCTTTTGCAAGAAAATCCAAATTTTGCATCTCTGTATAATCTGATTTTTCTGATTCTGCAAATACCTTAAAACGCGACTCAACAGCCTTACTAAACACCTGCGCATCCAATGTAAGACCTTCCATTTTTAAAACAGCCTTTACCGGTTCCGACTGCAATTTTAAACCTGGTCCTATCACCCAGGTTAAAAACCTGTTTAATACAGTTTGCGCAATATCACTTTCCAAATATGCTTGCCAGGATCTAAGACGTAACACCTCATAGGCCGGCTTATAGTCCTTAATCGGACCCATACCGCCTAAACTCTTTTCACCTGTATAAGAAACCGCAAAGAGAGTACTCCCTACACTACCATGCACACTAGCTTGCGCCTCAGGTTTTGAAGGTGCCTGGATCTCAGCCTTATCTTCTTTCGCTTCAGAACCCTGAAACCATGAAGGCATATACGATTTCAATTTTTGCCCAATACTTTTATCTGTGTCCATTTCCATGTCTATTAAAGTTTTCTCCTGGATTCAACCTAAACGTTCGGCCGTTCCTTTGATTAATATAATCCTGTCTAATTGTCTGAAAAGCACGAATCGATCTCGATACTGCTGCAGGATCCCTATATTCTGTTTGGATCCTCGTTTGCCCATCATCCAAAGTATATTCGGTAATATTTCCTGTCTCTGCAGCTTTCAATGCTGATGTTAAAAGTGCGGAAATAACAAGATCTATCTTGCAAATCTTATCTTCTAAACTTGTTGCACTTTCTATAAATAATTGTGCCGAGTCATAAGTTATTCCATCCATATTTTCCTACTTATAAAGTTTTTATTTCATCTATTTTTGCACCAGATATATCAATCGAAATTGTGCCTGGTGTATATGCCCCACCTGCTGCACCAATTCCGGTTGCAATCAAAGCCAACTCAACATTTATTGCTGCAGCCAACGATTGCATTTCACTACTTAAAGGTGTAAAACGTACTGCATTATCTGAGGATCCGGCCAACTCAATTGTTCCATCATTTTTTAAATGAATAAATGTTTGCAACTCACCACTTTTATTTGTGGAGTACATACGCGACTCACCCACAGCTGCCAACAGATCTTTATTCAAATAGCCAACAATCACAGTTTTGCCCTTCTCACTCGTAGTAGAATACACAGCAATAAGATCCTTCACAGGGTTAGAATCAAACCCAAACGGACTTGCCTCTATCGATGTCTGCACATCATCCTTACCAAAACGTAAGACCTTCACAATGCGTTTTTTCGCTTTGTCCAATTCTGTTGATATGACTTTTACTAAACTCAAAATCTTGGTATATTTTCGTGAGGATCTACAAATATATTTTTTGGAGTCTTACCATTATAAACTTCCTCCGGAACACATTGCAATACTGCAGTTAAAACCTTTGCATCCCCTACCAACGACACATTTTCTATAAACACCCTTGTATTTTGATAAAGGAAATTACTAGGCTTCTTAACAGTAACAACCTGACCAGGCCTAAACACTTTACCATTCACATCTTCCCATCTATCCGTAGTAATTGATATTTTAACATTTCGCAATTCTGCAGCCAATATGTTTTTTGCAGTCTCAGTAATCGAATTATCATCACCAGAATTTTGAATCACAACTTTAGGACGAAATACAATAGGTACATAAGGATTCTGTACCATAACCTCACCTGCATTACCACCCTCAGAATCAGCTTGCTTGATCACCGTAATGTCTGAATGCATACCCTGGCCATTAAAGGACACACTAATATTAGTACCACCCACGCCATCTTCAAAATGAAAAATAGGGTTTAATGCATCAGTATTCACTTTAGTAAATAGCAGATCCCCAAATTCATTATGAGTCATTAAAATATCTCGTTGCCGGCACAACTCTGTTAAATACGACTTTATTGTTTGCGTTGCTTCAGCTGTAGTACTCTCAATTTTCTTATTCATCTTTGCTGAAACCGATGGATCCACCACAACTTTAATCCTAAACTTTGATGCAATCCTATTCGCAATCTCTAACAATGACAACCCATCAGTTTGTAAAGGATAAAGACTTTTCGGGATCTGGCAATCCTCAAATACACCAGGCAATGAATAACCGGCAATCTTAGCCAACTGAGTATTAGAACTACTATTAAAAACCTCTGTCAAGAGAAAACCAGTAATAAGCGTTTCACCATTATGCTGTAGTATAGCATTATGAAAATGACTCACACACGCAAGTTCTGCGTGCTCCCTATTCATTGGATCGAAAAAAAAATTAACGGAAAAGGTAGAAGCAACTGAATCAAATTTCAATTCAATCTTAAAACCATCAAAAAACTTGACGTTTATTACCCCTATCCTATGATCAATCTTTAAATTCATTTAACCTTTCAATTTTACAATCTTCAATACCCCAACCTTCCAATCTTGAATCTTTCAATCTTCAATTTTTCAACTTTCCAATTATATATAATAAACAATTCGTCTACCTTTCTTAATTGTCAACAACTGATTCAATCCAATATCATTATTACCCAATATTTCATCAATCTGATCATCATCAATATCCAACCCATACAACCTATGTGCAAGGATAATTGGGTTGGTTTCCTTTTCCAAAATAAACGACCTCTCCTGGCGTGAATCTAAAGCAATAGCAAACAAGTTCGATACTGTTAAATAAATCAATGAATTAAGCTGTATTAAGGCCACAGCATCAGGCACAAAACTTTCAGGACTTCCACCATTATCAGATTGCAAAGTATCCAGATCCCCCAAATAGAAATTCCATACATTAATTATAAATTCCATCACCTCTAATACTTCAGTTCCATTCTGGTAATCACCCTCTATAGGATTTGCTGACGCAAAAGCCATCGATGATAAAATACTACCTCCCTGGATTTGAAATACCTGCTTTGAAGACACAGTAAGCAAACTTAAAAGCTTAGACCTAAAAACATCAAACTGACTTTTCAATAAACCGGTTCGTATTACCACCGGCTGATCCAATTCACCTGGCATAGAAATCAGCGAGATCAAAGCATTCATAGCTGCACCAGGCTCATTAATAGCATTATTCACAGCTGCTGTTGAGGCATTATTTCTATTTGTATATTCCTCAAAATCTTCCGCTGCCAAAACCACCGCACTTCCCAATCGAAAATTTGTAGCAGATGATTCCTCAATTGAATTGATATCTTCCAACTCAACATCAGCTGTCAACGACTGTTCAAAATTTGCATCTGCATCAGCCTTAAATATCTTTATAGTATCCTGAGGATCCTGTACAACCTGAGGTGCATCTTCAGTAATAGTTTCAAGCACAACACCAGTAAACTTTGAAACATTATGCTGACTATTATCTTGCAACAAGGATCTAGGATGAACCAGGATAGAATCATAATATGGATGCTCAATGGTCCACGGCCTTTCATCATCAGCTGCAGCATCAAATTGATTAGCAACATCCAAATGATCTTCACCTACAAAATGAATTTCCAGGTTAAATTTTCTACCCAACCGCTTTTTACGCTTAACCAACTCTCCTTCAATTTCAGGAAAGGCAAACGAAGCAAGGTTATATTCCTTTTGCCTGGTAGCATTTAACCACCTGGGCTCAAAACGCTGACCATCACCAGTAATAATGACAAGATTATTTTGTATTTTATCTATCCAACTCATTTTTACCTAAACTTTTTTATTTGTCTTTTAGCCTCAATTACATAAAACTGTTCAATCTTTTTACTGCTTACAACACTTGCCTTTTGCATAAAATGCGTAGGCTTATTTATCTTTACGGTACCACCTTTTTCAAACTTATACAAAGGCGTTAATTTGAACTTCCCTGCTACAGTTCTTCTCAATGAATTTACACGCCACAATACTTCAGTTCCCTTAAATTCAGACAAAACAAAACCACCTTTCCCTGTAGTTAATACCGCCTTAATAAATTTTTGTTTCTTACTGGATCCACTTACATTTTTTGCATTAACTATTTTCTTAATATTCGACAATCTATTTCGCGGACTCACCAACTTTTTTCGATTCTTACCTGGTCGCGAAGTGATATATGGTTTAAAAGATCTTCCACCAATCTCACCACCCACCTCTTGCTGTTCTAAATTTTGAACCGCAAAATTATTACTACCTCTCAACCTGGCTTCAACAAAACCTACAGTAGATTTCATCGTAGCCATATCGAACCCTTTTGCATTCTTAAAACGACTATTTCCCTTAAAAAAATTCTTTGACCTATTTACGAATTCCCTATTGGCACTATCGGGCATAGTCTTAGTCTTAACATCAAACACCGCACGATTCAATGAACCACGAACTGCACTAGGCAAAGCCGAACGATGCAACTCTTCCAATTTATCAGTAAAAACAACTGTTGCATCAGTATTGATATTTAAAACCCCTCTACCCATTTTAGGCAATTCCTTTATATTCAAAAGTTACGTACACATCACGTACAGTAAAATTAAGTGAAGTGCTTGCATCAAGCCTCAGGTTATAAGAATCACCAATTGCTGTCACCTCAAAAGTCCTTTCACCCTGCATCGGATGGAAAGTATTAAGCACATCAACAGGCTTTATCAAACTTAACCTGCCGGCACCACCTCCATTTTTCAATAAAGACAAAGCAAACTCAGTACCGACTGCAATATTAAGAGGCTCAACATTTACATTAATATACACCTTATAAAACCCAACGCGCTTTGGCGTAAAAATCCCTGTTCCGGTATTCAATTCACCTAACAAATCATGGGCAGATCCACCTGCATAAATAACAGAATAGAATGATGCAAAAAGACTAACCGTAGTACCTATTGCTGTCAACTGTTTTGCACCGGCCTGCACTTGCTTCAATTCACTTTGATCAAAATCACCAGATCCAGGAAGATCATCTGTTAATTCAATCACGTTTTCTGAAATGATGGTATATACCAACGCATTACTTAATGGCGCATAATCCAAACCTGTACATATAAACAACTTACCGGCAAAATAAATAAAGCCAGGCGAAACTACAGACCCATCATCGAACAAACCAAAAATTGCATGAGGCACCAGGGGATCTACTACGGCAACACTCCCAATAATCGTTTCAGCCAACAAGGCTTGCAAACCACGATTAGCAACCCTCGCATTAGTCAACAATGCCTCATAATATTGAAACCCATCGTATTCACCATCAGGCAACCCATTCATAGTTTCAAAACCTTCAGCCTCAAAGGCCTCAACCATTTTTGCCATCATTTGATGAAAATCACCATACACATCTTCATCAACTGGTGTCCCATTTTTCAACCCCAATGTATCATCCTTAATCCTACCAAAAGGAAACTCAGCCGATGGTGCTTCAACATTTACTTTATTCTCTAATTTTCTTCCCATTTTATATATAATTTATAAATAAAAAACCTACGTTATGAGTGGGTTTAACTTTCAATATTAGCTGCCTAAATTCAACTTCACGTACTGCAGGCACATCAGCAGACTCCCCAATAACTTCACCTCCAATAAAAAAAGTCGCTTCAAAACCCGATCCAATATTAAATAGCTGATCAACTGCCGGATCCACAGAATTAACTACTATATTATTATATACCAATCCATGTTGCGATTGCCCATGCTGCAACCCTCCCCCATGATGCACAGAAGAAAACAACGATGCACCAGACCCAGGGTTAGCAGCTTCAGCAACCTCAAAAGCCCCCTTCGATTCAAAACCATCCGGATAAACCGGAAATAAGTTTTCATGCACAAAAACATTAAAACCTGCCTTTTGTAATTGCAATTGCAAATACAGATGATGAGATCTCGACCTGGCCAAACCACCTGCAGCTAATTTTTGAAATATAGCAGCCTTTCGATCTTCCAGATCCTTACCGGTACCATCCACAATTCCCAACCGCCTTTCCCAATCACTAGCATCATCTACCAGGAACTTATCATTATCAGGCAATATTACATTCAGTATATTTATAGCATCATTATACGCCTGATTCAATGATACACCCAACGCAATATGGATCCGATCAATTATCCCACCCTCAGGATACTTAAATGCCCTACCTGTAGAGTAAAGCTGTCTCGTTAATTTCGATATCGTTTCTTCTATATTAGGCAAAGCTCACAGAATTAGTGAATGGTATATTACCATCAGTAAACGTAAATGTGCTCACAGAAATACCATCAACTTTCAGCGTAACACTTGTAAAAACTGCACCAGGTGTTTGACTTAAAATCGTGGCAATAATTTTATTTATATCCAGGATATCGTTCTTATTACTGATGATATCAGCACCGGCAACAAAAGGCCTGATATCATTTATCAATGCCGTTAATGCACTCAACAATGCAGCCTCAATGGTAGCATCTAAACCAACATAACCGTTTATAATAATATCCACCTCCTTTACAGAAATAGCCTGCACATCTAATATCACCTGAGTAGGCCTACGCCCCCTCTCTCCCAACACCAATGTTTCATCCGGATCAAAGTTTAATATAGCTTCTAGTTCATCCAATAAAGCAGCTGAAGGCGTGCCTTTCCCATCAATGGAATTGGACAATACAGCTTCAGTAAAAATATTTACACCATTCACAACACCAGGCTTTGCAAACGGATATACAAAACGCACCCCTTGCGCATCTTGTGCCCACAATCTATAATCAGCATCAGATCCACCCTGTACTTCCAATCGATACGATTCAAGTGTTTTCGCCCTGTATTCCTCTGTAGTTTCACCGGCCAACGGTTCAACAAACTCATTATATACCGTAGCCAAACTATCCACAAGCGCAATCGGTGCCGTGGCCGTCAAAGTATCTAAAGCATTCAACTTACTTTCCAAACCTGCAGTAAGAGCACGTACAATAATCGTATCCGATTCAGATTCCAATACAAAAGCTTCATCCAGAATAAATAAAAAGCCAGGATTCAATGACGTATCATCACTCTTAAAAGTAGTTGTTGCAGGAATTATCGCACCAATCTCACCAGTTACTAAAAGCTCATATTGACCTGCTCTTGGTAAAAACGGATTTCGACCTAACTTAACCCTCCCAAACCTCTCTAAAGTGCCACCAATAGCTTCAGGATCTGCCGTATCAACAAAAATGTTTTTCTGCACATTACCTATTACTAGGTAAAACAACTTAAACTGACCGGATACAGTATTAGAAAGTGAACGTAAAAAGTTCTTTCCAATATCAGGGATCTTCACACCTAATTCTGATTCCAGACTGCCAATAATAGCTGCCTTTAATTCTGATAACGTTGGTAACTTAATCATACTTTAAAGTCATTATTAAAATCAAACAAAAAGAAATCCCCTTCAGGACTTTCCTTAAAAATTAGAGAACTCACAACAGGCGTACCATCAAGTAAAAACCATTTGATAATAGTATCCAACCTATCTGTTGCAACAATCTCAGTACTAATTTCAACAGATCCGAAATCAGTCATAAATTTCAAATCGCTTTTCATTGAATTTTCAATTATTACACGACCTGCACTTGTCAACGGTATTTCCTGGAAAGCTTTTTCAGTAGTTGAATTAAGCTGTACCGAAGGACTCGTTAAATCAAAAAGTATATTGCCCCAATAATCAAAAGCCTGGGCACCCTCCACCCTGGATCCTGAAACTTCCTCCTTGTTACCACCAAACAATCCTAAATAAATATTGTTTTCACCATTGAAAACCAATTGCACATCGTTTCCCAACAATACAGCATCACCACCATTACCAGTTTCTACAATTGCTACATCCATTTTTTTTATTCCATTGTGGATCCTGTAGTAATCTTCACAAAATCATCACTCGATCTTGCATCAGTTCTATTATTAGGATCCTTAATATCTATTGAAACACTTGCATTTTGTGTTGTTTGCAAAGACTGAACAAGAGCCTCCTGTTGTGATTTCTCCGGATTAATAGCAGGTATCACACCACCGGCACCTGAAGCCCCACCTGTACCAGAATCAACACCTAATCCATCCCTCGCAGTTTGAATCTTATTCACTGCAGACTGAGCAAAACCACCGCCTAAAAAATCGGGCAATTTTGACAACAGCTTAAACACCATTTGTAAAGGCATCAACACTGCATCCAATAGCACCCTCCCTACAGCCTTAAAACCTGCAACAATACCATCCGTTTTAAATGCAGTTACAACCATATCCCAATTCTTTCTAAAGGATTGAATTACACTTATCACAAGACCCAACGGACCCATTATAAAAGTGACCGCAGCACCCCATTCATCCCACTTCATAATGGCAATAGAAATAAAACCAACGAGGGCTGCAATGGCCACAATTATTAAACCTATAGGGTTGGCTGTCATAGCTGCATTCCATAACCATTGTGCAGCTGTTACAGCTTTTGTCACAACGGTATAAGCTGCAAGAGCAACAGCATTTTTACCAACAGCGACTGAAGCTGTTGCAGATAGCGCAGATGATACACCCAACGCAATATTATAAGCTCCTAATATTAAAGTAGCAGCAAGGATCACCAACTTTATAGAAACGAAACCGGCAACCATAAAACCGGCAACAGTAACAATCGTTTCCATATTGTCTGAAACAAAAAACAAAGCATTTTGCAACCGATCCAAACCACTTCCGGCTGTAGCCTGTTTGATAATAAAATTATCAAACGCACGTACAATGGAAGTCGTGGCAGATGCAACCGTTTTTTGTGAAGCATTAAACTCTGCAGTCAATGCTGTATTTTTTTCAAATCCAGTACTAGCCGTTTCCATTATCTTTCCCAACAGCTCAAAATTGGTAGCCAACGGTATGATACCCTTACTTACAATCTCACCACTTAAACCAACATCTATTAATGCCTTATTTACACTTCCACCTTCCTTACTAATTCTATTCAGACCTGCAATAAACGTAGTGAATGCTTTCTTAGGCGATTCCTGGAATGCCTCTTTCACCTGTATAGGTGTTAGCTTCATTATCTCACCAAACTTATTCAACACCTTACCACCTTTTATGGTAGACAACTCTATAGCCCTGAACACCTTTCCAACTGCAGTACCTGCAGCCTCAGGCCTTACATCTAATGATTTTAAGGTTGCCGCTATACCAAGTATCTCATCCGAAGTCAATCGATAAGCAGCTGTAGATCTGGCAACCTCACTTGAAACACGCAATATTTCACCCTCTGTTGCAGCAACACTATTACCCAACGCAACCAAAGAAGATGCAAATTTATCCACAACACCTGGACCTTCACCAGTTATAGTCAAGAGCCTAGCAATTTTCGTAGCACCTTCAGCACCTTGTATATCAGATGCTTTTTCTAACTGAGCAAGAGTACTCGAAAACTTCAATATATCTTCATTACCCTTAATACCCAACTGACCTGCAGCCTGGGCAAGCTCCAATAACTTATCAGACTCTATGGTACGCAAGGAATTAGAGGTATTCACAATTTCTACACCCAATTGCTTCAACAAAACACCATCTGCACCGGTGGTCTTCCCTACACCTATCAATGCAGTTTCAAAACCGGTCACTACAGACGTGGTACGCCTGATTTGAGCAATGATAACTGCAGCACTGGCAAAAGCCAACAGTTCCCTCCCCAAACCGCCTATTGATGGTGTTAATTTTCTGAAAGCTCGATCCAAACGAGCAACAGCCGATTGAGCCTTTACAGCAAATGCCTGCACACCCCTACCCATCTTTCGTATAGGAGCAGTCAGCCTATCAACCGCTGTAAATATGGAAGGAATTACAAAAGCACCCATTTTATTACTTATTTTTTTGCAAGCTCTTTCTCCAACTCAACTATATCATTGTAATACCATTGTATACCATGATAATCAGTCTCATCTAAAAAAAAAGCATCAATTTCCTGTGGAGAAAAATGATGCTTTCGTATAACTGATTTAATAATGTTTTCTAAACTGTCTTCATCACTTTCATCATCCGTATCTAAATAAAAAAAATCGCAATCGCTTGTGCCACATCATAATCCACCGTATCGAGCGACCTTATAATTTGCTTAGCCTTACCAGTTAAAGCAGCTACATAGGCCAATATCCTACCATCTGCATCACCAGGCTTCACACCCTGAAGCTTAGTATGAATATCCAACATCTTCAACCGTGGCACATATTCAAGATCCTTTGTTACAATTTCACTTTCAATAGGAAACTGTAATACATGATTAAACTTTTTAGAATCAGGATCCATTGTCAAAACACCATCACACATAAAAGAAACCAATGAATCTATCTGGTCCTGATTAGCCTCCCTTTTAGCCTTCCCTATTTTTTTATGTTTCAACCAAATATCAATTTCAACCCTAGCAACTTCCTCAGTCATTACCGATTTTACTTGCCCACTCAAAGGAGCCTTATCTTCTTTTTTATTTTCGTCTGCCATAACTTATTTTAAATTTTTATTAAACAATTTTTTTCAATTTCTGACCACCAGAAAGCTTCACAGGGAAAGTGCCACCATTTACTGCACCTGCCAACTGACCAACCGGCTTACCCTTTCCACCATAAACCGATCCACTAACAAGCGAAAATGTAAATTCAGCTTCCTCAGGAGAACTAGCCAACGCAACAAACTTCTCTAAATCCTGAGCATTAAGATTATCCCAGGCAATTGTAGTTTCTACACTCCACCGAACACGATTCATCTGATCAATACTATCACCCTTACCATCAATCATATTTTCATCATCAACCGATTGAAAACCACCTAACACAAATGTGCCATCCTCATTCGATTTTGGATAAACCGTACCAGACCCTATTGTTGGATGATTAAATGTAATTTCGGTAATATCGCCTGCTGTAGTATTCATGTTATAGTATTAAAATGATTAAATTAATGTTCCGAAATTAAAACCGGCTTTAACCGTAGTAGCCGATATACGTACAAATCCGCTTCGCTTATAACTGAACGATGTTTCAAATCGATCAGGATTTGTTGCACTAATCACAACCAGGATTGTATCTTGCATAAACGCAGCATCCACAATCAACGCACGCAACGCAAGATCATCAGCAAATGTATTCACTACTTGCACCCATTGCTTAGGCTTAGTAACCCTCCCGGCTGAAACTATATCATCATTATTTGCAATGGCATGATCAACTACGTGGATTTGTTCCAATAAGAAATAGCTGAATCGAATATTAAAATCTATAAATAAATTTCGCACATATCTGAACTGAGGTGGAGTTTCACCATCCTTATGATAAGTAGTTACAAAATCCTGTATTACATACGCACCGGCATTCAAATCCACCGTTGATGAACCTTTTTTCACAATCGCATCACGATTATCATAATTAGACATTGCGCCAATAGATGTTGGGGTTGGCATATCAGGATATGACAATCCCGAAACATCTAAATGTGGATTGTTTTGCACAATAACAGCCTCCAACACACACATATTTGCAGCTGCTTCAAACGAGAACCCTTTTGAAAGTGGAGCAGGTGCCAATGCTATTGTAACATTATTTTTTCGCAGGTCCGTGATAGCTGAAGCATCTTCAGATACAGATCCTGTAATAGCAACGAAAGGCTTCATTATAATACCTTTAAAACGTCCTGTAGGGATTACCGGATCAGGAATACCATTAAAAGCTTCCAACGTATCCATAACCTGAGATTGAGTACCATAACCATTCACAACAAGAGTAAACCAATCATTCCCAAATTGATCCAATGCACCCTGTACTGATGGTGTACCACTACCAGAAGCAATCGAATTAACAGCATAGGTAATCCCAAGCGAATTACCATTTGTATTAATCGTAACAGACAATTCATCAGCTGTCAACCCTTTCCATTTACTCGTAAGGTTTGATGTATATGAATCATCGGTACCAATCAG
>SDBT01005489.1_pt1 | contig 21251 bp, 17 predicted proteins | sample 2277101 | NCBI WGS metagenome assembly SDBT01 (sample SAMN10404973, study PRJNA504765) | marine sediment metagenome | isolation source: marine sediment core GS10_PC15, 103 cmbsf | place: Arctic Ocean: Southern Knipovich Ridge | collected 2010
AGTATTTTGACCTTACGGGATCGTGGTCTTCTCGTGATCAGAAAGAAGCTTTGCGCGTGGGGGAAAGCGGAATGGCTTCCATCAGCAACGTGAAGGCCTCATTCAGTGCCTTCATCCCTGCGCTCGCGCCTGCGCGATGTCCGAGTCGTGCCACGACGAGATCGTGGCTGGGGATGATGAACACGCGCTGTCCTCCAGCACCGTTCATATAGAACGTGTCTTCGGGAACGTTCCACTGCCCGGTGCGGTTGATCCAGAACAGACCTCCGTATTCCGGCTCTTCCCAAGCGGGCGCCGGGCTGGCTACGAAATCCACCCAGCCTTCGGGCAGAATCCTCTCGCCCATCCACACGCCGTCCTGAAGATAGAGCATCCCGAGCCGCGCCCAGTTTCGGCCGGTTCCATAGTCGTAGCCGGTCAGAAGGAAATTGCCATAAGGATCCGGCTCGAGCACCTGCTTGCGAATGCCGATGCGGTCGAACAGCGCCTTTTGCGGCCAGCTCAGATAAACCTCACCGTTCGCCTCGACCGTTCTTTTAATAATGTAGCCGAGTGTCAGAGGGTCGCTGTTCCGGTAGCGGCCGACGGTGTTCGGCGGAAATTCCGGCGCTCGGGTGATCGAAAGCTGGAACGCGTCGGTCGCGCCTTGGTAGATGTAGAGATGATCGCCGACCGCGCGGCCCCACTCCCACTTCGGCTGGCTCTGGTGCGTGAATCTCAAACCGCTGCTCATGCGGAGCAGGTCAGAGATCCGGATGCGCGAACGCGGATCCTCGGGATCCTCGTGCCACAGTGGCACCGGCGCAGGATCGTGAAGTGCGAAATGACCCTCTTTCACTAGGATGCCCACGAGCGTCGCGGTAAGACTCTTGCCCATGGACCAGCTCTCGAGCTGCGTGTCCATGTCGGCACCTTCGCCGTAGCGCTCCGCGATGAGCCGTCCTTTGTGAACGACGACGAAAGTCGCGGTATGCGCATCGGGCGGAAACGCGGCCTCGACAGCCGACTCCAACTTGGCCGCGTCGATCTCAGGCGGCAGTGGCTCTCGCGGAAGCCGATCGCCCATCGGCCACGGCTCTGTCGTTGCATCCGGTAGCGTTGAGTGCAGCTTTACCGGCTCGAAGAAGACTTCCTGCCCGGAAGGTGAAAGGATGACACATCCCTGATCGTCGAAGAAGCGGGCTCGTCCCGTGTAGCCCGCAAGCGTCACGTGCACTTCGCGCGCTTTCTCGTCGACTTCGATCGCCGCTTGGTCGGAAGGCGCCGAACGTTTTTGGAGCTTCTCCCACTCCGAACGGGTGAGATAGTTGTTGAGACCTGAATGTCGAAGCGCCTCGTCCAGATCGCGCCCGGAGACGAATACCGCTGAGCACAGGATTTTTGCGGTCCCCATCGCACCGAAATCGGTTCGAGAACGAGGCCCAGGCTCTGCGGCGACTTCGACCAGCCCGGCTGTGATGAGCGCACCAACCGTGACGACAAAGGACCTAGCAGAGAGCGGCATAAAGACCTCCGGAAACTTCGCGGACGGGCGGCGCCACGGCACCAAGCCGCGCCGTGTAGTGGGCGAGCTCGTGGCCGGATGATAAGTGGGCAGGGTTTGGGCCGATCACGTTGATGACTCGTGCATTTATCAGGTAGTCCAGATGGCTTCCAGGAAATACATCAGAAACAGGCGCAGGTCATTGTCCTTCTCGTCCAGGAATAACCAGGCAGTGGGACACTCGCAGGTCTCCAGCCAGTTGCTCACCAGAGTGCTTTTGCCGTAACCGCCTGGAGCGGATAATCTGAATCCCCACATTGACTCTGGTCAAGCGCGGTGCAGGTACTCGAACTCGAACGGCTTGTCCTTGATGCCTCCCTGCGGGGGTGCAATCCAGCTCGCAATCTTGCCCGGCTCGTAAACCGGATTCATCAAACCGCGAACGTAGCTCAAATCACCTTCCGAGGGTAGCCACTTCCCTTTTCGCATGTTCCAGTCCTCTTCCGATAGCGGCTCGCCGGCGGGATCAAAAAACGTAGCGGCAAAGGTACCGATGTTTCGATTGAAAGACCGGTGTGGCAGGGCCAACCGGAAAGACATTTCCTGCTTTTCCAGGATACGGTTCCAGCGGTCGACACCTTTCTGGCAATCCTCGATGTAGCCGTCCCGCAGTAGCTCGTTCATGGCGTTGCGCAGAGGCACGTCCTCGCGGACTTTGCTCCCGCCTTTGATGAGCTCCACCGGATGGGTGCCCTCGAGCGCCTTGTGATCGGAGTAGCTCGCCTCCTTGTAACGGCCCTTGAGCCCGGAGGCAAAATACTGAGCCGCATTGGTGGAAACCTCTCCCCCGAACAGATCGACCGAGAGGCTGAACCAGAGATTCAAGTACTTCTGGATTGTGAGCAGATCGATGGCTCCCTTTTGGCGCACGTCATCTACCCCGTCCCTCATCAATTCGGTGGCACGCTGAACGATACGCCCGACACCACCCTCTCCCACCGACATGTGGAAAGCTTCCTCGGTAAGCATGAAGCGGCAGGTTCGAGACAGAGGATCGAAGCCACTTTCGGAAAGCGCCAGAAGCTGAAACTTCCCGTCCCGGTCGGTGAAGGTGGTGAACATGAAAAAGCTCAGCCAGTCGTCACAAGGGGCGTTGAAGGCACCTAGTAGCCGGGGCTTATCGGCATCGCCGCTTCTCCTTTGAAGCATTTCTTCGGCTTCTTCGCGGCCGTCGCGGCCGAAGTAGGAATGCAGCAAGTAAACCATGGCCCAAAGATGCCGCCCTTCCTCCACGTTGACCTGGAAGAGGTTGCGCAGGTCATACAAACTGGGTGCGGTTTGCCCCAGACGCCGCTGCTGCTCGACGCTTGCCGGCTCCGTATCTCCCTGGGTCACGATGAGCCGACGAAGCTGGGTGCGAAACTCGCCGGGAACCTGCTGCCAGGCCGGTTGTCCTTCGAAGTCGCCGAAGCCAATCTTACGGTCCGCAACCGGAGGCGCCAGAAAGATCCCCCAGCGGTACTCGGGCATTCTCACAAAATCGAAGTTGGCCCATCCGCCGGGCTCGACCGAGACAGCGGTGCGAAGATAGACCTCGTCGTCCTGGAACCCATCCGGTCCCATATCCTTCCACCACTTCAGGTAGTTGGGCTGCCACTTCTCGAGCGCCCGTTTGAGCTTGGGATCTTCGGAAAGGTTGACGTTGTTTGGAATTTTCTCGTCCAGTTCCAGCACTTCAGGTTCTCCTCCAATCAAACTGCGGCAAGCTCTGTTTGCCGTAAAGCGTCAGCGCCCCACTCTCTCCTACTGCGTTCGGACGCTGGAAGATCCAGTTTTGCCAGGCGGAAAGGCGTCCGAAGATCTTGGACTCCATGGTTTCGGGCCCGGCAAAACGGAGCGACGCTTCCATCCCGGTCATGGCGTCGGGAGAAAATCCAGCCCGCTCCTCGACGGCGATGCGCACCTCGTCCTCCCAGTCCAGATCGTCGGGGATAAAGGTGACCAATCCGTACTCATCTGCCTCGGCGGCATCGAAAAGCCCTTCATGGGCGACGGCCTTCTCCACCCGGTCGGGCTCGCCGAGGAAACGCGTCTGGAGCCGCGAGAGCCCGTTGGCCATCGGCAGCGCGCCGCTGTTGAGCGGTCCCAAGCCGATTCTTGGAGGAGGCTCACCACCATCCAACATGTAGCTGCGGTCGGAAGCGAGCGCCAGCTCAAAAAGGCTCCCGGCAAAGCAGGACCCGGGCTCGATGAAAGCAAACAAACTCCGCGCCGTTAGATCGAGTCTTTTCAAGCTGCGCCGCATCTTCAAAAGGATCTCTTTCACCAACCAGTGATCGGCCAAGCGATCGAGGGTGCGATCCACCGACAGAACCGCCTCGGGATCCCCCTGAGTCTTGATCAAGAACAGCCCGATGGTCTCGCAGTTGAAGCGCAGGTGGCAAAGAGCATCATCCAGCTCACGAGCCACCGCAAGCGGCCAGAAGTCACAACCCGCCTTTTGAATGTCGGAGACGGTATCCGGTTGCGCCCCCTCGGGGCCACGCACCAGGATCTCGGCCCTGCGCCGCTCGCTATCCAAGTTCACGGTAAGGTGGGGGTATTCGAGCAGCTGGTCGCCACGGGATGCCGCAAGCGGCCGGAGCTCGATCCCTTCGCCATCAGCTTCCCGCGACGATGCTGCGGCCAGTGCCTCGATTCGCTTCGCGAGCACGTCGTCGAATCGGCTGCGTGGGGCCAGATGATCGATGAGCCCCCACTCCAACGCTCTCTTACCCCTGATCCCCTCGACCAGTGTGGAGAAGACATCGGCCCGGTCGCGGCGCACTTTTCGCTTGTCCACCAAACGCGTCAGTCCCCCGGTTCCGGGAAGCACCGCAAGAAGCGGCACCTCGGGAAGGGCCACCGCGGCGTTGCCGTCATCCACGAGCAGAATCTCGTCCGCCGCCAGAGCCAGCTCGTATCCTCCGCCGGAGGTGATGCCGTTGAGCGTTGCGATATAGTATTGCCCGCTTTCCCGGCTCGCCTCCTCCATGGCCAACCGCGTTTCGTTGGTATATTTGCAGAAGTTGACCTTGAACGAATGGGCGGAGCTGGCCAGCATGAAGATGTTGGCGCCGGCCGAGAAGACACGGTCTTTGGCGCTTTGGATGACCACCACTTTCACCTCGGGGTGCTCGAAGCGCAAACGCTCCACCGCATCGGCAAGCTCGATGTCTACTCCCAGGTCGTAGCTATTGAGCTTGAGGAGGTAGCCGGGCCGAATCCCCTGATCTTCCTGAATATCCAGGGTGATACGAGCCACCGGACCGTTGAACGCGAGCTCGAGATGTCGGTAGCGACTCGGATGAGTTTCGAAGTTTATGATATCCATAAGTCTTACCTTATTCGGGAAGGATCTCGGCCGCAAGCCCCGATGCATTATACTACTTGATGTCAACAGCCACCTTGAATTATATTTCTTGGCATGTCTGAATCTTTACTCCGAGAGCTGGGCAAGAGAATACGCACTCAGCGTCTCCACCGGGGTCTCAGCCAGGACCGCCTGGCCGACCTGGCGCACCTTTCTCCTCGCTTCGTGTCCCAGGTCGAGAGTGGCCGAGGCAACATCTCCATCTTGCGCTTGAACGAACTGGCACGAGCGCTCGAGATGCCGCTGGCGGAGCTGGTAAGAACCGACGGGGAGCGTCGAGTTATTGCTCTCGTTGGCCTGCGCGGCTCGGGGAAGACCACCATCGGGAAGCGGCTGGCTCGGGCCCTCAAGAGGCCGTTCATCGAGGTGGACCGGCTGATCGAGGAAGAAGCGGGGTTGCGGCTCGGTGAGATTTTCGCCTTGCATGGAGAAGCTTACTACCGCCGTCTCGAACGGGAAGTGCTGAGCCGGGTTCTCTCCTCCGGTCGGGCGGCGGTCGTGGCAGGCGGAGGCGGACTGGTCACCGACCGGGTCACCTACGATCTATTGAAGCGAGACGCTTTGACGGTGTGGCTCAAAGCGCAGCCCGAGGATTATCTGAAGCGGGTCGCGGCGCAAGGTGACCGTCGCCCCATGGACGGACGAGCCGATCCCCTGGCCGAGCTCAGGTTGTTGTTGCGTGACCGCGAACCGCTTTACGCGGAAGCCGAGCTCACGGTCGAAACCTCGTCTCGAAGCCCGGAAGACATCACCCGCGCTATTCTGGAAGGCGCAGCTGCAGAAAGCGATTGAACCGTTGCCGAACGAGAGACCGAAGAAAACAATGAGAGCTCGCCGCACCTTCCTGGTCATGGAATGGCTGACTCTGGTGTGGGTCGGTGCCACAATGGGCACGGCGGGCGCTCAGGGACCGGGCGGGCCCGACAGTCCTCTTACGATTCCACATATCCTCCGCCTACCGGCGCTTGCTGATTTAGCCCTGGCACCCGATGGCAAGCGAGTCGCCGTGTCGGCTCTCTATCTGGGGGTAGAGAGCATACTGGTCCTCTCCGATCCGGATCAACCGGGCAAAGTCGTCGCTGCGAGCGAGGGGCGTGATCGCGAGCCGGATTGGTCGCCGGATGGAAGCCAAATCGCCTTTGTTTCCGATCGCGACGCCAGTTCGCGTTCACATATCTTCCTGGCCCGTCCGGACGACGAAGAGGCTCGACAACTCACCGACCACCAAGGAGAAGATAAGCGTCCCCGCTTTTCGCCCGACGGAAGCCACATTGCCTACCTTTCCCGGCGCCTGGCGACCGAGACGGGATGGGACCTCTGGATCATCCCCAGCACAGGCGGAAAGGCGCGCCGGCTCACCGACGATCCCCTGGACGAGGCAGATCCGCGATGGTCACCGGACGGCAAATGGATCGCCTATACCTTGCGGGCCGGCCACCACGTGAACCGAACCGTCGCCGTCGTTGCCGGTTCGTCCGAAGGGCTTGCCGAGCCACGAGAGGTTCTCCCTGAAAGTTGGCAAGGAGACAGCCACTCGGCCCGCTGGTCGCCCGATGGCGGCAAGCTCGCCTTTGTCTCCGACCACGGAGGTGTCAAGAACATATTCCTGGTCCCGGCGACGGGTGGTGAACCTGAGCCGCTCCTCCAGTCGGAGCTCGAGGAAACAGAACCGGCCTGGAGCCCCGACGGCACCGAGATCGCTCACATCACCAATCGAGAAGGCAACCTTCGTTTGACTCTCACGGCGGTTTCCCCCCGAAAGAGCCGCCTCCTGACCCTCGGCTCCGGTGTCTATGCCGAGCCCCAGTGGAGCCCGGACGGTGAAACGGTGGTGAGTTTTTACGAGGGTCCGGTCTATCCGCGCGACGTCTGGTTTTTCAACAAAGGCGGAGGGCGGAGTCGGTTGAGCGAGACTCTACCTCCCGAGGTGGATCCCCGGCAAATGATCCGTCCCGAGCTCGTGCGGTTCCAGAGTTTCGACGATAGAACGATCACCGGTTTCCTCTACGTCCCATTGGACGCGAGCCCCGAGAATCCCGCCTCGCTCATCGTCCGTCCTCACGGTGGGCCGACTTCCCAGTGGCGCAATGGCTGGCACCCTTTCGAGCAGCTCCTCGCCCAGCAGGGTATTGCGGTTTTCGCCCCCAATGTTCGAGGAAGCTCTGGATTTGGATTGGAATTCGAGAACTTGAACGACCGCGATTGGGGCCGGGGAGACCTCGAAGACCTGGTGGCGGGAACGCGTACCGTAGTGGCGCGGCCGGAGATTCGCAGTGACCGGATCGCCATCTGGGGTGTGAGCTACGGCGGATTCCTCACCCTCGCCGCCATCGGCCGTTACCCTGATCTCTTCGTCTGCGCGGTGGAGGCGGTGGGAATGCCCGACCTGGAAAAGCTGTACCGTGAAACCAACCAGGTTGGCCGCAACTATCTGGAAAGGGAGATCGGCCCGCTGCGCGGAAACCTCAGCTTGTACCGTGAGCTATCTCCGGTGAGGAACGTGGAGAAGATCAAAACGCCGCTCGTCACCTTTCACGGCCAAGACTACCCACTGGTGCCCTACACCACCACCAAGCTGCCCTTTTTGAGGGCCCTCAACCGGCCCAACTATCCCTTGATGGAGTACCTCATCAAGGGAGACCACGTCCAAGCCACTTACCGCTACGCGCTCTATCCCGGCTCGACACGATTCTATTTGGAGAAGATACTCGAGTTTCTCCTCGTCTATCTGTGAAATTACATGGAGACAGAAGAGTATCGGCGACTGTTCGAGCTCGAGGACCATCTGTGGTGGTTTGCGGGCATGCGTGAGATCAGCCTGAACTTGTTGAACCGATTCCTTCCCGACACCCGCCCGTTGTCGATTCTCGATGCCGGCTGCGGCACCGGAGGAATGCTGCAGCACTTATCGCGCTACGGCTCGGCGGTTGGAGTCGATCTCTCCCAGCAAGCTCTGGGCTTTGCCCGTCTCCGAAAAACGGGGCACTTGGCGCAGGCTTCTCTATCCCAACTCCCCTTTTATGCGGAAACTTTCGACCTGGTCACTTCTTTTGACGTCATCTATCACCGAGCGATCGATGACGATGAGCTGGCACTTGCCGAGATCGCCCGGGTGTTGCGCCCGCAGGGAACGTTGCTCCTACGTGTTCCGGCACACGATCGGCTGCGAAGCAGCCACGACGAAGCCGTACACACCCGACAACGCTACGGTCGTAAGGAGCTTATCGAAAAACTGGGCCGAGCCGGTTTTCGCACGATCTATGTCAGCTATGCGAATTGTTTCTTGTTTCCCATCGCGGTGCTGAAACGCTTCATGGACGGTCTCAGCCCAGGGAGTAAGAAAAGCTCCGACGTCAAACCCCTTTCCGCTCCTTTAAACCGTCTTTTGCTATCCGTCTTTCGTCTGGAGGCACGACTGCTGGGCCGGTCTCGGCTTCCCTTCGGCCTGTCTCTCATCGCGGTAGCGAAAAATCCCCCGGCTTGACCGGGGGATTGCTGTGGGCGCGTTGAATGGAATTAGACTCGATGCGCCCGATACTAATAAATGAAACTTCCGAAATAAAGAGTGCTCTTTTTTCTCTTCAACCATCCCGAGGGCAGTCAACCACCCACCAAACCTCGAACCACCGCCCCAACAGCGAATCCAATATAGTTACCCGCTGCGTAGCCAAGCAGCGACACGGCAACACCCGGCAGCACCCGGTCCGCGTAGCCGCGGGCACTGGCCAGTGCCATGGCGTGGGCGGCGCCGCCGATGTTCGCCTGGGAGGCAACCGCCAGCGTGGCCGGATCGAGCTTGAGCAAACGGCCGAGGCCAAAAAGCACCAGGCCATGAATCACTAGCGCAAGGGCGGCAAAATAGAAGATAAAGGGTCCGACTTGAACAATGTTCGCAACCACCGACCGCGCACCGTTGCTAGCCAGAAACAAGAGCACCAGGTAGTTGCCCGCCATGGCAGCCCCGGGCAATGCCCGAACGCCGCGCACCTGCGCCGCGATCAAGGCCAAGGTGGTCAGCCAGAGAACTCTAGGAATGACCGGAAGCCAAACTGCTAGAAGCTCAGAAAACCAGAGCGCGCCGACGGCGATCGCCATCAGCGCCGCGCCATCCCTGAGCGTAATCGCTCTCCCGCTGTGGTAGAGCGCTCGCTCCAGCGTCATCGGCTTGCCCGCAGTATCGCTATCGGTTCCCTCTGCGATGTCAGCCACTTGTTTTTTCCGCCCCAAGAGCACCGGCACTGCCAGGCAGATCACCATCCAAATGGCAGCCAAGCTCACGTCAGCCGCCAGTGCCGCGGTGAACAGGTTGCTGCTCGTTCCGAACGCCTGACCCAGGGCGGCGAAGTTCACTCCGCCACCGATGTAGGTTCCTCCAAACTGTCCGGCCAGCTTCCAGGTCTCGTCACCCACCTGACGAAAAAATACAAGGCCGGCGGCTATCGCCCCTATGGCACTCCCGAGTGCACCCAGCCCGAAAGCCACCAGCATCCGAGGTCCCGCCTGGAGTACCGATCGAACATCCACGCACAGGAGTATCAGCACCACACCGATACTGACACCGGTTCCAGATAGGAATTCGTAGACGGGAGACTCACCCGGCAGTATTCCAGAGTTAGAGGCCGCCATGCCCAGAAGTATCCCGACCAGGCCAGCACCGAGGGAACGGAAAAGGGTAAACCGCTGCGCGAGGACGAGCGAGGCCAAAACGATGACGACAAGAAGCAAGAGCTGAGCGAGGGGCTCGGTGATCATCACGTCAAGGTGGGACGGTAGCACAATCATGGCAGACGGGGAAGCCATGCATTGAACTTTTTACGGTCGGAAGATAAACTGGGTTCATCGTTCAGGTCAGATTCCGAGAAGGAGGATTGCGTTTGTTTCCAGCTAAAACTTTGCTTGTTCTAACCTCGATCGTCTTATTCGGTGGGTTTTCGGGCCTCACAAGCTGCAAAGGCTCGCCGACCGATTCCAGTGACATCAACGTTGAAGTCCAACGCCAAGGGGAGACCCTTGCCGGCTACGTTGCTTCGACCGCATGGGGCCTCACCAGCACGAGCCATGATGCATCTTTATCCATCCCGGAAGACGCGACTTGGGACGAAGCCACCGGATGGTGGAGCTTTTCCCTCGAGCTCGACAACGGCCAAACGGCAGACGTCCAGCTCCAGTTACAAGACGCATCGGGCCAGATTCACCAGTTCTACCAGCCGCAAACCACTCATCGGGTTCTCACCCGCGGTCAGGGAACCGCTCCTGAGGGTTCGATAACCTGGGATCTCGTTTTGACCGGAGCTCGGGCCTCCTCGAATCGAATCGTCGCCAACGGCTCGGGGACTGTTGCTTCACAAGGGATTTCAGGCACTTACCGGGTCAACTCCTTGGTGCTCCTAAAAGAGGGCGAGCGATATCCTCAAAGCGGTACCATTACGGTAGACCTAGGAGGCGACACGATTCTAGTAGAATTCAACGGCACGTCGACAGCCCGGGCGACTTACGACACGGGAATCATTTCCCTAACCTTCAATATCAATCTCGACACCGGTGAAGTATCGCCGGCCTAACGGCCCAGCACAGAAAGATACTGAGGCACCTACAACTACTATCTATGCCGAGGCTTTCCAGTTCATCGCCAATTTGCGTTTCTTTGCAGCACAATCACGAAGATACAAGTTGATAAGGGTCTGATATGGAATCCCTGTGTCGCCTGCGAGGCTCTTGAAGTAATCTATCGTTGGCCCATCGAGTCGATGGTGATCTGCTTTTTCAAGCGTTTGGCGTATGGATTACGTTTGGCGTTGGAGAAATCGTATTCTTTTCTCATCTTTCCAATCTTTCCTGATATTGCCGCCGCTCTCGCTTTGTCGCCTTGCGAGCGTTGATGAGAAGAGAATGACTCCTCCGTGGCCAGCTGATACGAATCCGCACTATCAAAGGAAGCGACAACCTGCCCCCCGGGTGACAACCTGTGTAGGAGATGGGCGCTGAACAACCCGAAAAGAAACATATTGTTGCCAACCATACAGACATCAGCAGCAGGAAATGGGATTGGTACATCTCTGCCGAAGCTGAGCGTGTTGCCGCTCGTCTCGAACACGGACAAGCGCCGATGCGCAGAGTCCAAGATCCATAGCTTCTTGGCTGGACAGAAAGTTATCGCCTGTGGGGATTCGAGTTCCCCAGGGCCGTGCCCCTGCTTGCTAACACTGGCCAATTGTCGCCCAGATTTGTCAAATCGGATGGCCTTCCCATTCTGGGCGTCCAGCACGTAGATACCACCGTGCCGGTCGACAAAAAGGTCACTGACTTCAGCAAAGGTGTCGGGACCACCAAAAGAAAACCGCTCCTCAAGCCTTATGTCGACTTGCGCGGTGGAAGACGTCGTATTTCCGCTCTCATTGCCGCAACCAATGAGAGCTATCAGGGAAAGGACGAAAGCTAGATGATGCAGCGTTCTCAGTACGGACATGTTGGCCCTCCACCTAGGGCTGTGTGTCTAACAGTAAGTCAACCGAACTCCTCATCAAGAGAAACGCAGTAAAGAGGGCTTTGTATTTGCAGGGTGTTTTGACTGGGATAGAGGTAAGCCCTTTGGGTACCCTGTTTTGGGGGAAACCTGGTGTCGGGCCCTTTGCGATACACTGCGAATGCTCTCGCTAGATCAGGATAGTTGGAACAACCTTGCAGGATTGACCGCTCACATCAATTCTAGGATCGATGATCGGACATTTCAAATAGGGACACGAAAGGAGCTACGGGTCCTCGCCTGGTTCGAGGTATTTGGCGAACCAATCCAGCATTCTCTGATACACATCCAGGGTGTCCGAACGGGAGTGCCGGGAGAGGCTGTGATCGCCGTGGTTGTAGATGACGAAAGTCGCTTCCTTACCTAGCTGTCTCAGCGCGTAGAACATCATCTCCCCTTCGCCGAAGAGGATGGTGTAGTCTTTAACTCCGTGCATGATGAGCACCGGCGTGGTGACTTGATCCAGATGGAAGAAAGCTGATTGGGAGAAGTAGCGGTCCGGCACTTCGAAGGGGCTCCCGCCCATTCGCGCCTGGCCCCGCTCGATGTTTCTCGAGTCTCGGTCACGACCGCTGGCCCAGTTGCGGAAGAGCTCTGGTGGTGTAGCCCGCGACACGGCACAAGCGAAGAGTTCCGTTTGAGTGATGATAAAGGAAGTGGCATAGGCGCCGAAGCTGCCGCCCCACATGGCAAACTTGTCATTGGTGAATCCCATGGCGCGGACGGCGTTGACCGCGGGAACGACGCTCTTGACGAACGAGGTGGCGGTCTCTCCCACCTTTACTTTGACGTTGGGCATGAGCACCGCGTAGCCGTGGCTTAGGAAGATCTGGTGCCGCGGGCTAAAGCGGTGGACGCCTGGTGTCAGCTTTTCATAGACATAAGTGATGACCGGGACTTTTTCGTCAGGCGCGATGCCCACTGGCTTGTAGAGAAGGGCACCCAACCGCTCGCCGTCGGCGTTGAAGTAGTGAAAGAGCTCCGGCTTGCTGAACCTGAATCCGGCCAACTGCGGATTGAGCTCGGAGATCCGTTGCCTCTCCCCGTTCGCCGCATCGAGAAGCCAGAGGTCTCGCGGGTGGGTGGCGTCTTGTAGGGTCACCGCCAGCACAGGCGGCGCCGCGCTCAAGTCACCAAAGGACTCCTCGCCTCGAGTCAGCACCGTGAGCTTCTGTTCCCGAAGGGAGTATCGGTAAATGGTTTCATTGTAGGTTTGGTTGTTGATCGCACGGAAGAAAACCGCCATTCCGTCGGGGCTCCATACCGGGTCACGGATCTGGTCTTCGAGAGATGCGGTTAGGTTGCTGGTGCCGCCGGCAGGGACCGAGAAGAGGTAAAGATCCATGAAAGGCTGCGCTATGCTGTACATGTCTTTTTGTGGCGGTTCGATTTCCGGATCTTGAAGCGACTCATCGGGCACCAGGCTCAAGAAATGCTTGCCGTCAGACGACCAAATAGGCTCCCCGACCGAAAGTGACAGAGTCTCCAGATAGTCTCTCTCCTCCCCTCCCTCGGCGGGAATGGCGAGAAGCCTCCCTTCTTTCGTGTACAGAAGGTGCCGACCGTCCGGGCTCCAGGAAAGCTTCTCTCCAGAATCAGCCACTTTCCGCAGAGGTCCACTCCCATCGGTCGACAGCAAGAACGTCTCGTTCGTCTCCTCGCCAATGATGCCGAATGTCTCCTGAGAGGGAGCCGAATAAATGACTTTGCCGCCACGAGGTGCGACCTGAAGCGACCGAAGGAAAACGGGCTCGGACGTCAACTGACGCGTCTCTCCCGAGCGGATTTCTACCGAAAATAAAACCGCCTTTCGCTTGTTCAAGAAATGGTCATCTCCCGGGATGCGCTTGTCCGTGCTCTCTACGACCTCAACCCGCTGCCGGTCTCTCGGAGCCGGCTCTTTGACCGCCGCCGCATAAACGAGGATCTGGCCCGAGGAGTCCCATTGAGGTGCTAGGTAACTTCGCCCGGTGAAGACTTCTCCGTAAGCCTCTATCCGACCGCTTTGACGATTCCAAATTGCCAGTCGTCCTTCATCGGAGTCTTCGAGAAAAAAGGCTAGATTCTGTCCATCGGGGGACCAGGCCGGAAAAGAGCTTCGTTGGCGCCCTTGGCTCAAAGCTTTCGGCGCTTCCTCTACAGTGAGCCGCTGAACGTAGACATAGCCAACCGGCCGGCGCTCCAGGATGTTCCACTCATCATCCGCGTCGGGAAGCACATAAGCTATCCACTCTCCGTCCGGAGCTAGCGCGATGGGTTGTCCACCGCTGAATTGGACGATATCGATCATGTCCGCCGCCGTGAAAGCCGGCACCTGCGGGGGACCCGCCCACCCACCTCTTGCGAAGGCTGATATCACAATCAGGGCCACGAATCTCTTTGCCGGAAGCATCTTCAGAAACCTCCCTTCGAGCTTGGAACCCATCGACCGTCAAGCGTGTATACTCGATGCCTTCGACCGGTTCAACCGGGCTCGGATATATTATCTTGACCGAATCATGGGGAGACTCACGGTGGAGTATGAAACGGAGATGGAAAATGAACCACATTCTCTTGATTTGTCTAGCGATCCTTTTGCCTTCGCAGCCGCAGCTCATTGCCACCGAAAGCGGACTTGCATCCAGCCTGGACTCCTACGTTGAGCAGGCAATGGAAGACTACCAGCTCCCCGGCTTTGCCATTGTCGTATTCGATAGCGACGAGGTCATTTATAAGAGCTCTTTCGGGGTGGCAAATCTGTACAGTAGAAAGGAAGTAACATCGCAATCTCTTTTCCACATGGCCTCGGTGACCAAAACCTTCGTCGTGACGGCGCTCATGAAACTGCAAGAGGAAGGGAGACTCGATATCGATCGGCCGCTTACTGCAGTTTTACCTTATTTCGTGCTCGTGGATGACCGGTACAAGCAAATCACCGTCCGTCAAATGATGGGCCACATCTCAGGGATGCCCGATTTCGACAGCAATCCCTGGCACGACGCCGCCTATGATGACGGGGCGCTCGAACGATTCGTCCGTGATTTTGTTTCCCTCAAGTTCCTGACCGCCGACCCCGGAACAAAGTACCAATACTGCAATACCTTGTACGAAGTCTTGGGTGATGTGATTGCCAAAGCTTCGGGCATGCCGTTCGAGACCTATGTGCACAAGAACATCCTCGAGCCCTTGGGGATGGTAAACAGCACTTTGCTTTTCAGGGAAGTGGATAAGTCTCTACTAACTTCCCCTCATTACTTGAAAGACGGCAAAGTCGTCGTGAGTGATATCTATCCTTACAACCGAATGCATGGTCCGAGCTCCACACTGGTTTCGAATCTAGAAGACATGACCCACTTCATACAGATGTATCTGAACGGCGGCATGTTGAATGAGGTTCGGATTCTAGAAACAAAAACCATCGAGGAAATGTGGTCCCCAGCGGCCGGCCGGTTCGACAATGTCGGTATCGGCTGGCATTTCCGTGATCACAAAGGGCATCGGGTCATTTATCACAGTGGTAGTGACGTGGGCTATAAAAGCTACCTATTGATGGTTCCCGACAGATCTCTAGGTATGGTTTTCATGACGAACTCCATTGCCCCTCCCACTACCGATCTGTCTAAAGCTATGACCGATATCCTTTTGGAGCATTCCGAAAAATAGGGGCTGCTGATCGCATTACATTCATTTTGACAAATCGTATAAACGATTTTAAACTAAATAGTATCCCCGACAATCCTTCAGAATATTGGAGGCTTTCCATGAAACGGCTCATCCGGTTCGCAATGGTAACCTCAGTTCTGTTGCTTGCAGCTTCGTCATACGGCCAGTCGCTCGCGGAAACGGCGAAAAAGGAAAAGGAGCGACGAGAGAAAAATCAAAACGAAGGAAAAACGGCGACCGAAGTAGATGAATATGCGCTGAAAAATGCGAAGGGCGACACGTTTTCGGTGACAGGGAAGGATCCCTCGGGAACATCCCGCTGGCGCCGGTCGAGCAGTGCGTCGAGGTCGGCGGCCACGAGTCGGAGCGTACGTTCCAGCACCAACAGCCGCACCGCACCGAGCAGCCAGAAAGAAATCCGCGATCAATGCAGGACCGATCTGCAAAAAGCCGAGGAGGAGATAAAGCGCCAACAAGCCCTGTTAGATCGAGGCGTAGCCCAAGTGGCGACTATAGACACCACCAAGGGACCAAAACCACCAAAACCAGAACCAGGCAAGGAGGTTTATTACCCTTTCGTTGTTGTAACCACCGGTCCCCCAATTGGATTCGGGCACCCTGAAGCCAAGGTCGATGTCGAAGGTACCCTCGTCCCCTGCAATCAGGCGTTGGGAAATAGCTCGAAATATCCAAACGAAGCCAAAAAGTGCGCCGAGATCAAAAAGAAGATCGTAAAGGCGGACGCCAAAAAGCAAAAAGCACTAGGATGTATCCAGAGCCGTTGAATACCGTTTCATTCCAAAACGCTTATAGAATCAATTGATCGGTGGAATCTTGCTCCGGGACTTCACCGCAACCATACCCGTCCTGCCGATCTCCTCGATACCAAAGGGAGACAGCAGCTTGATGATCGAATTGATTTTTCGGATGTTACCGGTCACCTCCAACACGATGGCATTTTCCGCCATATCGGCTATTTTTGCGTCGAACACACCGGCGATCTCGATAATACGAGAACGATTCTCCTGATCGGCCTTGACGACGATCAATGCCAGCTCCCGTGTCACCGCCTCGTTATATTTCAAGCTGGTCACTTTGATCACATCAACGAGTTTCTGACACTGCTTGACCACTTGTTCCAAGATTCGGTTGTCGCCGGTAACCACGATCGTAATTCTGGTAATGTCCGGCCTTTCCGTGATCCCCGCCGAAATGCTCTCGATATTGTAGCCGCGCCGAGTAAACAACCCCGCCACGTGGGATAGGACACCGGCATGGTTTCGCACCAGCACCGACAGGGTATATTGCTTGATTGCCGGTTCGGGTTGTGTAATTACCCCATTCTTCATTTGTCCAGGCTCTCCGTAGTTAGTAGTCATCTGTCAACTGCCAATGGTGTCGTTTACTGTCCCGCCGCTTGGAATCATAGGAAAGACATTCTCTTCCTCTGCAACGCGGCAATCGATCACCACCGGACCGGAAATATCCAACGCTTTTTCGAGAGTCGGCCGCACTTGCTCCGGTTTCGTCACTCGAAAACCCTCAATCCCAAAGCCTTTTGCAACCGCGACAAAATCAGGATTCCCATCTTTGATGGGTGTGGCCGAGTAGCGCTTTTCGAAGAAAAGCTCCTGCCATTGCCGCACCATCCCCAAATACCCATTGTTCAAGATAACAATCTTCACCGGAACGTTGTAATAGGACGCGGTCGCCAGTTCCTGAATATTCATCTGAAAGCTGCCGTCGCCGGTAATGGTAAAGACGGTTTTTTGAGGTTGGCCGATCTGCGCCCCAATCCCCGATGGAACCCCAAAGCCCATCGTTCCCAGCCCACCGGAGGTTACCAGGCTTCTGGGATTAAGAAAGGTGTAGAAAAGAGCCACCCACATTTGATGCTGTCCGACTCCGGTTGTAATGATGGCGTCGCCTTGGGTTAAGTCGGATATCTGCTCGACGACGTACTGAGGCTTGATCGAGGACTCAGACTGCTCATAGCCCACCGGGTATTGCTTCTTCCATTCCTCGATCTGGTTCCGCCATGGAAGGTGGCGGTCAATATCCACCGATTCGAGTTTGGCCAGCAAGACTTCCAGGACCTCTCGGAGGTTTCCAAGGACCGACACGTGGGAATGGATCACTTTCCGGATTTCTGCGGGATCGATATCGATGTGGACGATCGTGGAGTTTTTTGCAAACTCCGAGACCTTCCCTGTTACTCGGTCGTCGAACCTGGCACCGGCGGCAATCAGCAAATCCGCTTGATTGATGGCTTCATTGGCGTAGCGGGTTCCGTGCATACCCGGCATTCCCAGCGAAAGCGGGTTATCGCCGGGGAAGACACCGCTTCCGGTCAAGGTATGCGTCACCGGGAGTGAGGCTTTCTTTGCTAAACGAATGATCGGCTCGCTGGCATTGGAAATAATCGCCCCTCCCCCCACGTACAAAACCGGCCTTTCGGCCCGCTGAAGCAAATCGACGACTTCATCCAGCTCGGCGTCATATTCATAGTGAGGCTCGGGCGTATATTTCAACAGTGGGATTTCGGTGACCGGGTTGTACTCGACCGAGCTCACCTGCACATCCTTGGGAATATCGATCACCACCGGGCCGGGGCGACCGGTACCGGCAATGTAGAATGCTTCGTTGATCGTTTCTGCAAGCTTGGACGCGTCTTTCACGAGGTAGTTGTACTTGGTTATCGGAATGGTAATGCCGTATATATCGGCTTCCTGAAAGGCATCGGTCCCTATGGCCGACGTCGCCACCTGTCCGGTAATGGCCACCAGCGGCACAGAATCCATGAGAGCCGTTGCCAGCCCGGTAACCAGGTTGGTCGCTCCGGGGCCCGATGTGGCAAAGACCACTCCTGTCTTCCCGGTGACCCTGGCGTAGCCATCCGCGGCATGGCACGCTCCCTGTTCGTGGCGGGTAAGAATGTGGCGGATGCCCGAGTCGTAGAGCACATCATAGATCGGCATGATGGCCCCGCCGGGGAATCCGAAAATGAGATCTACCCCCTGAGCTTTCAGTGTTTCGATGATGATTTCCGAGCCGGTTTTTTTCATAGCGGTTACGAGACTCCTCTAAGACTCACTCCATATCACAATTCGCTCTTCCTTGGCAGATTGTGGTGCATCATTCTACACCAAGGCTCAATGGACCCCTACCATCCCGTATATAATATAATGTCGACACTCGAGTCCCTCTTCGAGGCGGCGGTGGAGGCCAGCGAGAAAACCAGCACTCACCCCTCTTTGCCGCCGCCGGACCGAGGAAACTTTCGTATCCGAAGGAGCAGAGCCTACTCGTGTCTAGCAACAGGCGCCGCCTGAGCACTGGCTTGATCGTATTCGTCTTGTCGACGGGTCTTTTTGTGTGCCGATCCGAGCCGCCGCAGCAAAGACCGGCCGATGAGGAAACCGACGCCTCAGCCACGGAACAGGAACGGGGGTTCCTGGAAGGTATCGTGACCCTGTCCGGCGAGGACATCCCCGAGCTGACCCGCATCGAGAACACGACGGACCCGGGGATATGCGGGCGCGAACAGACCTTAGAAGATTTGGTCGTTTCTGCGGACAACCGGGGAATCCGCTACGTCATTCTGGCTCTTGCCGATGTGCCTTCCGAGAAGATTCCACCCGTTGAGGCCGGCCACCTCGTGGTCGACAACTTGGGGTGCCGCTTTGAGCCGCACGCAAGCGTGCTGACGGTGGGGAGTACCCTGGAAGCCACCAACAGCGATTCGATCTTACACACAACCCACCTCTATGGCGCCGTCGAGAAAAACCTCGCCTTGCCGGTGGAGGGAGCCAGAAGCAAGATGAAGATCGACCGGGCGGGGATGATCGTCATCAAGTGCGACATCCACGGCTGGATGCAGGCGTTCATCCGGGTGGACCCGCATCCTTATCACGCCGTGAGCGATGCCGGCGGTTCGTTCCGCATCGACAACATCCCGCCCGGCAATTACACCCTGGAGGTCTGGCACGAAGCGCTGGGCTCGCAGCAGATGCCTGTCCGCATCGAAAGTGGAGAAACAGAACAGGTGGCAATAAAATACTCGCTGCCGAGACACTAAAACAGTCACACCATTAAAACGGAGGCCAGCCATGAAAAGAATCGGACGATATTTCGTTTTGTCTGGGGTCATCCTGATGGCTCCTGATGACGCCAACAGCAGGCAGTCGACGCCGCGCCAGCAACCCGGCGCCGAAATAACACTTTACGCGCCCGAAAAACACGATCTCTACGATGGCCATTTCATTTTATCCGGCGCCCGACTGTACCAGGTGGGGCGACTCAACGACTCTCCCGGCTGGAACCACATGAGCAACGATGGTACCAACGTACATCCGGTGGAAGGCACTGTGGAGATCGATGTGAATGAGAGGGAGGACAGGGGTAAGTTCACGGCAAAGCTCGAGGTTTCCGAGGGGGAGCTCCTGCTCGAGTTCGACCGATTCCACCAGTTCAGTCCTTGCCAGGATGGAGGGGTGGCCGCCTATATCTACGAGCACGGCGACTCGGGATGCGGAGACACGAACTGGCCCAAAACCTTCATTTATCTGGCCGGGTGGGGCTTCGGAAGAGCAACGCTCAACGGCGAGGCCCTGTACGAAGACTACCAGATGCATTTCATGGTGACGCAAGGCATGCGCGATCGTGAAACCTTGAAGGTTAACTACCCCTTGTTGAATAAGAAGTCCCAGGCGGGCGCAGTCAACCCGGCGGTGATGCAGCTCGACTTCTACATCCGGAGCCCCGAGTCGGATGATCGAAACAACCCGACCCGGAAGGTGTTCGATCACTTTTTTGCTATGGAAGTGACGTGGAAGTAGCCAACTCCTTGCTACGGTTGACCTTTCAGGCCCAGCAGCAGTAGATCTCGGCTCGACGAAGCAGCGCTGCCATGAGCCAGGCGGTGCATGACATTCACAATAGGGGTCGCTTAGAATGGCGACCGTCGGCCGCGACGAGTTTAAAAGGAGGGCGTGAATCGTGGGATTTGGCGTCAGGAAGGAACCCACCGCAGAGCCGGACCCAACCGATAAGAAGATCGTCAAGGCCATTACCACCGAGACCATCGTTACCTTGGTCCTGGTTACGGCTTTGTTTGCGGCCTTCGCATCGAAGATGGGGCTCGCCCAGATGTTCAAGACCATGATGGGAACCGCCCACGATTTGATATTGAACACCGTGCTCTTTTTGATGGGGGTCATCATCATTGCCGGTGCATTCACATCCTTCATTTCGGAGTTCGGCGTGGTCAGCATCGCCAACCGGCTCTTGTCGCCGCTCATGAAACCTCTGTTCGGATTGCCGGGCGCCGCTTCCGTCGGCGTTGTGGCGACTTATCTCTCGGACAATCCCGCCATCATGCCCTTGAGCGCCGACAAAGGGTTTTTGAAGTACTTCAAACGATGGCAACTGACTACCCTGGTCAACCTGGGAACTGTTTTCGGAATGGGGCTCATCGTGACGACTTTCATGCTGGCTCAGTCATCGGAGACGCAGTCCCTGGGAAAAGCGGTTGCTCTCGGTAATCTGGGGGCGATTCTCGGTGGCATCGTCAGCATAAGGCTCATGGGGTACTTGGGAAAGAGGAAATACGGTAAAGAAGAGGACGTCGTTTCTCGTGAAGAAGAAGGCTACGACATCCTGCGCTACCGAGAAGTGAGAAAAGGCAATGTCGCTCAAAGGGCTCTCCAGGCTCTTCTCGACGGCGGTACACATGGAGTCCAAACCGGCTTGGATATCATGCCCGGCATTATCATCATCTGCACTCTGGTCATGATGCTAGCCTATGGACCCAAGGACGGGGTCTACACCGGCGGAGCCTATGAAGGCATCGCTTTCTTCCCGTGGATCGGTGGAATGCTCTCCTTCATCATCGAGCCCTTATTCGGCTTCTCGAATCCGGAAGCCATCGCCTTTCCGGTCACGTCACTGGGCTCGGTGGGCGCCGCCGTCGCCATGGTGCCCCAATTCCTGGAAAGCGGCATCATCGGCGCCAAAGAGGTTTGCGTCTTTACCGCTATCGGTATCTGCAACGCCGGTTTCCTGAGCACCCATGTGGGCATGATGGACGGCATCAAAGAACGAGAGCTGACCACGGTGGCCATCGTGACTCACTTCGTCGGCGGGCTCTCTGCCGGTGTTTTCGGACATCTCTTGTTCTTGGTTCTCGGATA